>Ga0206225_1000051_pt1 | contig 19875 bp, 15 predicted proteins | sample MancosB2_FD_155470 | JGI IMG/M metagenome (GOLD analysis project Ga0206225, IMG submission 155470) | Subsurface sediment microbial communities from Mancos shale, Colorado, United States - Mancos B2 | ecosystem: Environmental > Terrestrial > Deep subsurface > Rock core/Sediment | place: USA...
TTTTCCGCTTACCCGACCTGATTGGCGAGCCGACGGTAAGCCCGCGCTGGAAGCGTCCTGAGTTTGCGCAATTCCTCCTCCCGGAGCGCGCGGTGGCGCGGACCGCCCCTGAGACCGCTGACTACCTCGGCAGTGCAATCGGCGAACAAGTGCAGGCCTTGGTGAAGGCCGGTATAGTCCAGTCCAGCGCACCCGCCGACGTCGCGCGTGAAGTCGTGCAAGCGATCGAGACGATTGACCGCGAGCTGGCAATGCTCGAAAAGGGCGGTGATGCCGCGGAGCTGAAACGCCTCAATGATCGTATCGAGGCTGCCGGGCCGGGTGGGCTGGCGAACGACATCGTGGACATGCTCAGTCGTCAGCGTGTCGCAGTGCGCGAAATCGTGCGTCGGCAAGATGAGCAGCGTCACCGTCGCGAGCGCCTCCTGGCGCGGCTGCGCGAACTATTCGTGGCTCTCGACGAAGTGCGCAAACGCGCGCATGTCAGTCAGGGCGATGACATCACCGGGCGCATCGATCTTGTGTGCAGCGACCTGCGCCGACTCGCGGCGGGCTATGACGATCTTCGTGACGTCGCGACAACGCCGTCCACGTCGCAGGGCTGACCCATTGCGACTACTGGGTGACTGGTTACTAGTCACTAGTCACTAGTCACTAGTCACTTGATTGTCGCAGCTGCTAGCGGCGCTCTAGCGGCCAGGATCGTGATGTTGTCGAGGCCGCCGCGCTCGAGCGCCAACTCCAGCAGGGTGCGGCACAGCTGCTCGGACGAGGTCATCGCGCGGATGTGCGCCTCGATCTCCTCGTCGGTCACGTGACGCGTGAGTCCGTCGCTGCACATGAACGTTGTGCCGCTGCGCCTGAGGTCGATCCGTGAGATCGCCGGCAGCGCTTCCTGGCCGCCGATGGCACTCGACAGAACGTGACGGAACGGTGAGGAACCCAGGCGCTCCTTGGGCAGCGCACCAGTGTCGACCAAGTGCTGGGCGATGGTCTGATCGCGCGTCACCTGGTGCAGCTTCTGGCCGTCGAAGTAGTAGCACCGGCTGTCGCCCACCTGCACCACGTACATCCACGGCCACACGCCCATGCAGAGCGTGAGCGTCGTGGCCATCGGCTTGGTGCCCGAGCGCGTCGCCGATTCGGCACGCACCACGTCGTGGGCTTGGAGCACCGCGTCGGTGAGGGACTTCATGAGCACGTCATCATTCGCGGAGCCGGCAGTGTGGTACGACCGCAATGTCGACGCCACGTAACCGGTGATAGTCTCCGCGGCAAGTCGCGAAGCGTCGCTCCCGGAATCACTCCCACCAACGCCATCCGCCACGAGCCCGATGGTCGCCAGCCGCGGGCCGCGAAGGTCCAGTTGATCGAAGTTCGGCAGGCTGGTGGCGTTGATCACGACCTGCGAGTGCACGGTGCAGATGAGAAAATGGTCCTGGTTTTCCTTGCGGACCTTGCCCACGTGCGTCAATCCGAACAAATCGCGCTCGCTGTCGAGCGGCCGTCGGAATTCGCCTGTCGAATTCGGTCTTGTCGTGTGAGCACCCGTCATCGCAAATGGCCCTCGGATGGGGGGAACGGGCAAGCATGAGCTTCGCGTCTCGATGGGGCAAGGGTAGCGGCCGAGGCTGGCGCGGCCAACCAGCCTTCGTACCTTTGGTCTCCCACCGGCGCCTCTGTCACTATGGACGTTCTTGCCCAACTCTCCAGCGCGCTCAAAGAGCGCTACGCCCTCGATCGTGAGATCGGGCGCGGCGGAATGGCCACCGTGTACCTCGCGCGCGACGTTCGGCACAACCGAAACGTGGCGCTCAAGGTGCTCAACCCGGAGTTGGGCGCGGTGCTCGGCATCGAACGGTTCCTCTCCGAGATCCAGGTCACCGCGAACCTCCAGCATCCCAACCTGTTGCCGCTCTTCGACTCGGGCGAAGCGAACGGGCTCCTCTTTTACGTGATGCCGTACGTAGAGGGTGAGTCGCTGCGCAAACGCCTGATGCGTGAGAAGCAGCTGCCCATCGACGAAGCCATCCACATTGCGACCGCCGTCTTGAGTGCTCTCGACTACGCGCACCGTCACGGAGTAATCCATCGCGATCTCAAGCCGGAGAACATTCTGCTCCAGGAAGGCCAGCCGGTCGTCGCCGACTTCGGCATCGCGCTGGCGGTGAGCAACGCCGGCGGCAGCCGAGTGACACAGACCGGCATCTCGCTTGGGACGCCGCAGTACATGTCACCGGAGCAAGCCACCGGCGACCGCGACATTGACGGGCGGACGGACGTGTACTCGCTGGGCGCGATGCTGTACGAGATGCTCGCCGGCGAACCGCCGTACGTGGGCAACACCGCGCAGGCGATCATTGCGAAGGTGATCACGGACAAGCCGCGCAGCATTCGACTGGCCCGCGACACGGTGCCGCCGCAAGTCGAGGCCGCCGTGGAGTGCGCGCTCGCCAAGCTGCCAGCCGACCGGTTTGCGACGGCACGCGCGTTCGCGGAGGCGCTGAGCGTTCGCGGAGGCGCATTGCCGAGCATCGCGCGGACGTACGATCGCGTCAGCAGCGGCATTGCGCGCGGTCCGTTCGCCTCCACTTCCCGCCGGACGCTGCCTTGGGCCGTCAGCGTGGTCGCCGTTACGCTCGCCGGTATCGCCTGGGGCACCCGTGCGCAAACTGACGAGATGGGCGTGTTGCGGTATGAGATCCCGCTTCCAGGAACTTCGATCATGGCGCTCGGGGCGGGCAACCCGCTCGCCGTGTCGCGCGGCGGGAAGTACATCGCGTACGCGGGAACTGGAGAGGACGGCGTGCGAAAGATCTTCATTAAGGCCGCTGGCGAATTGCGGCCGCGAGAGGTGGCTGGAAGCTTCCAAGGCCGCAATCCGTTCTTCTCACCCGACGGCCAGTGGATCGTGTTCTATTCGAGCGGACAACTGCGCAAGGCAGCGGTGGCAGGCGGAACGTCTGCGTTGTTGGGCGATGCGGCTGGCGCCGGCCGAGGCAGTTGGAGCACCAGCGGCGAGATCGTGATGTCGCGCGGCGGCCAATTGGCCAGGATGCCGGCGACAGGCGGCGCGTTCGAGTCCTTTACGACAATTGATTCCGCCGCCGGCGAGACGGCACAGCTCGCCCCCATCGTGATCGATGACGGCGAGACCGTCCTGTATCAGAGCTATGCGATGGGCGGCGCGGCAGCGTCGCGCATCGGCGTGGCGTCCCTGACGGACGGGTCCTCCACCATTCTCCCGCTTCAGGGTTCATATCCCCTCGGCGTTCTCGACGGCCATCTCGTGTACGGAACCGCGGCCGGCACGATGATGGCTGTCGCCTTCGACGCGAACAAGCGCCGCGTGCTGGGGGCCCCGATTCCCGTCGTGGATCAAGTGGCGACCGAGTCAACCGGCGAAACTTCCGCGGGATTGTCGACGGATGGCGTGCTGGTGATGTTTTCCGGCTCGAATCGCCGACGACTCATGATCGCGGGTGACGGCGATCAGCCGCGTCCGGTGGCGATCGAAGCGCAGAACATCCAGTGGCCGCGGCTGTCGCCGGACGGGAGGCGCCTGACGATGACCATCGCGGCGTCGGGCCGAAGCGACATCTGGGTGTTCGACTTGCCATCCGGGCCATTGGCCCGGCTGACGACGGACGGCACGCTCAACGATCGGCCCGAGTGGATGCCAGACGGCAAATCGGTGCTGTTCCGGTCCAACCGCGGAAGACTCAACGCGATATGGGTGCAGCCCGTGGATGGCGCCGGCAACGCGCGCCTTTTGTACGAAATGAAGTCGTCCAAAATCGACGAGGGGATCGTCTCGAACGACGGGCGGTATCTCGCCTTCCAGCGAGACACGACGGGCGTCGCTGACCTGTGGTACAAGCCACTGTCGGGAGACACGACTCCTCGTCCGGTCGAGACGTCGGCGGCCGCCGAGCTCAGTCCGCGGTTCTCACCCGATGGCAAGTGGCTCGCATATTCATCGTCAGAGTCGGGCGCTACGCAGGTCTATGTTCGCCCGTTTCCGTCACTCGCGGTGCGCATCCAGGTATCGCTGGACGGCGGCTCGACTCCGGTGTGGTCGCGCGATGGGCGAACCATTTTCTACACGAACGCGCGGCGGATCGTCGCTGCGACGGTGAGCACGCAGGCCTCGTTCAGGGTGCTGGAGCGAAGGAACGTCGTGGAGCGGTTGTTCACGTTCAACGCGATTCATGCGGATTTCGATGTGATGCCGGACGGAAAGCACGTGCTGGCCCTTCAGCCGGCGGAGGAAGACGCCCAGCTCATCGCCGTTCACAACTGGCGCAGCGAGCTCAAGGCGCGCCTCGCCGGTCGTCCGCGCTAGTCACTAATCCGTTTGGGCGCACGCAGGACCACCACTGTGATGTTGTCCTTGCCGCCACGCTCCAGCGCAAGATCAACAAGCGCGCGGCACAGCTGTTCGGCCGACGTCGCTGTTCGCATGTGCTCGGCAAGTTCGTCATTCGTCACGTGACGCGTGAGGCCGTCGCTGCACAGCAGCACGGTGCCGCTCCGACGCCGGTCGATGCGAGTGACCTTCGGCGTCGCCTCGTTGCCGCCGATGGCACTCGACAGGACGCTGTGAAACGGCGACGCGGCCAGTCGGTCCTTCGGGAGCGCACCGGTGTCCACGAGGTACTGGCCGACCGTCTGGTCCTGGGTCACCTGGTGCAGCTCTGCGCTGTCGTAGTAATAGCAGCGGCTGTCGCCCACCTGCACGACGTACATCCAGGGCCACACGCCGAGGCACATCGTGAGCGTCGTCGCCATCGGTTTCGGCTCGGCGCGCGAGGCTCCCTCGGCGCGGACCACGTCGTGCGCCTGCATTACCGCGTCCTCCAGCGACTTGAGCAGCAAGTCCTCGTTCGCTGATCCTGCGGTGTGGTACGAGCGGAGCGTCGAGGAGGCGTACTTGGCTATGGATTCGGCCGCGAGCCGCGCGGCGTCGCTGCCGGAATCGCTGCCACCAACTCCGTCTGCCACGAGCAATACCGTGGCGATGCGCGATCCGCGCAGCGGAAGCTGATCGACGTTCGGCAAACTGGTGGCGTCGACCGACACTTGGGGATGCACCGTGCAGATCAGAAAGTGGTCCTGATTGTCCTTCCGCACGCGTCCCGGGTGCGTGAGCCCGAACATGTCGCGCTCGTCGTCGCTTGGCCGCTGGATTTCAGCGGTCGAGTTCATGGTCGTCACGTTGGCAACTGTCATATCCCGCGCCGCCTCGGAACGATTGGTCGTCGCTAGCATGGCAGCCGCGGGGGACGACGGCAAGGTGGGGGGAATCCGCCTGATCGGTATTCGGAAGGTTTCCCATGTCGGACATCATGCACCTCCTTGGCGATGCGCCTGCGTCATCCTATAGCAGTGACTCGTGACCTGTGACTCGTCTTGTGGGACGCTGGCCCGAACACTGGTGGCGGCGTAGTTTCGCGCTGCCGACCATGGAGAATTGAACATGAGAGATTGCGCGCTGGCGGTTGCTGTGCTTTTGGTTACGGGCGTGTCGATTGCAAGCGGGCAGACACCCGCGATCAAGCGCATTGCCCCCGACACATTCTGGAACACGCTGTCGCGCTCGCATCCGGTGGTCGCGCGACTCAAGCCGGGCGAAGTCGCTGCGACGCGGCTGCTCGACGCAGGCGCGCGCGACCACATGAACGTGCAGCGCGCCCAGCCCAGCAATCCGATGGTGGGGCCCATCTATATAGAAGGGGCCGAACCGGGCGACGCGATCGTGATCACTTTCCGCAAGATCCGGCCCAGCCGAGGCACGGCATGGTCGTACTATCGGCTCGGCTACTTCTCGTTGACGCCGGCGATGGTGGAAGGCCTGTACCCGAACTCGTACAAGGCGGACATGGTGCGTCCGGGCCGGTCCGACCTCCTCATCTGGGACGTGGACACCGTGCGGGGCGTGGTGAAGCTCCGCGAACCGGTGAGCGCACGACACAAGCTGGAGTTCCCCATGGAGCCGATGCTCGGCGTCGTGGGCGTTGCGCCCGCGGGCGACTTCGCGCCGACGTCCGGCCCGTCGCGCGAATACGGCGGCAACATGGACTTCAACGAGATCCGCGAAGGCTCGACCGTGATCCTGCCGGTGTTCCATCCGGGCGCACTCTTGTTCCTGGCCGACGGCCATGCGTTGATGGCTGATGGCGAGCCGACAGGCGCCGGTATCGAGACGTCGATGGATGTGGAGTTCAGCGTCGAGGTCACGAAGAACGCGCGTTTGTCGGGACCGCGCGTCGTGACGCGCGACTACATCATCTCCGTGGGGAGCCAAGCCGAGTTCATCAGTACGCTGGATCGTGCGGTGCAGTTGGCGACGACGGACATGGTTCGCTGGCTCACGGAGGAGTACAAGCTGGAGCCATGGGCCGCGCACATGCTCATCAGCGCCAAGGGCGAGTACGAGGTGGTGACGGTGGCGGGGTCGGCGGCGATCAAAATCGGGAAGCGATGGCTACCATCGCCGTAGCGACGTCGATATCGCCAATCTGGTGCTGAGATTTTGGCGCTCGCGCTAGTTCCCGATGATTTCCATGAGGCCATCGATAACACGGCCCAGCTCGTCATCCGAAGCGCGCCCGAGCCGGCGCCCGATGCGCTCGGCGGCCAGTGCCCTAATCTGCCCAGTCTTGATCCACGAACGCTTTGGGAGGCCCGCTGCTTTCGATTCGATCGTCAAAGGAAATCCGGCGCGTGGCTCCTGACTGGCAAGAGCCACCGCGATCACCGTCTTTGATCGCTCGTTGAACACGTCATGACTGAGGATCAGGACCGGGCGCTGTCCGGTCTGCTCACTTCCGCGCGTGGGTTCGAGGTTCGCCCAGCGGATCTCGCCTCTTAGTAAGCGGGCCATTCGTCGACATCGCCGAGGCCTTCCTCTGCCATCCGACGCTCTTCGCCCGGGTCGAGCTTGGCGCACTCGCGCGCGAGACGATTGCGCCCGAGCCGCTCGAGTTTCTCGGCGAGAGCGATCTCCATCGCCTGACTGCGATTCGGGAACTGCCGGCGCGCAACCAACTCGTCCAGCGTTTGGAGCAACTCACCATCGATGGACACGGCGACTTTGGTTTTTGCCATCCTGCCTCCGGTATGACATAATATCATACCAGCGAGAAGGCTGGTAGTCGGTGGCATTGGAAGGAGCTCGCAATCTGTCGGGTTGCCGCGTCCATATTGTCATCAATCCAACTCGCCTCGGACCATGAACATGCATTCGCACCACGCCGCTCAGCAGACTCAGGCAAGCGGTTCTCGAGCCTTTCTTGTGTTGGCCCTGTGCGTCGGCGCCGGCGGCGTTGGCGCGCAACCGCCGAGGCAGACGCAGGCGGACGACTACACGCGCTACGAACTGCTGGCGCCCGGCACAGCCAAGTTCCGGATCCTGTATGAAGTGACCGCGACCACGCCCGGTGCCACGCAGTTCTTCAACGTGATCCGCCGAGGCAGTGTGGTCAGCGACGAGCGCGTGTCGGACCTGGCAACCGGCAAGCCGCTCGCGTTCGACATCGTGGGCGGCGCCGTCGCGCGCGATGGCGGCGTGCGGAACGCGGACTCCACCGGGCAGTACATCCGCGTCAAGCTCGCGAGGCCGGTGGCGAAGGAAGGCGAGACGCGCCTCCTGATCGACAAGACGTACTACGACACCGCGAGCTACCAAGTGCGTGGCGACACGATCGTGTTCAATCGTGGGCTGGGCATCAAGCGCAACTCGATCGTACTGCCCGTGGGCTACGAGCTGGTGTCGTCCAACTTTCCGTCGCAGGTGCTCCAGGAGCCGGACGGGCGCATCAAGGTGTCGTTCTGGAACAACACGCCGTCAGAGGCGCCGGTACAACTGCGCGCCCGTCGCGCATCGAGCGCAGCATCGGTGGCGGCGTTGACGCCGGCGCTCAATCGCCGGCTGGATGAACGAGCGCATCAGACGCGCGAAATCGTCTACTACATGCAGCAGCCGGAAACGCACTCGTTCGATCTGTACCACGACTACACCGAGACGCGGTCCGGGGTGGACAAGTATCTCAACGTTGTGCGCGCCGGCAGCACGGTGTCCAACCCTCGTGCCGTGAACCTCGACACTGGCGACGAACTCAAGTTCGACATCGAGCGCGGCGACAGCGTCACCGTCGTGTTCCGCTTTCCGGCGGTGAAGCCAGGCGAGACCACGCGCCTGCGGATGTACGAGACGTACACGGACACGGCGCGCTACAAGCTCGTGGGCGACGCGCTCGTCTGGGACCGCACGCTCGGCCGGCCGGCGAACGCGGTCGTGCTGCCGGCAGGTTGGTTGCTGACCAACAGTTCCATTCCCGCGGTTGTGAGCGAGCAGCCCGACGGACGCACTCGGCTCGACTTCATCAACCCGCGGCCAGACGAGATCGCGGTGTTGATCACGGCGCGCCGGCGAGGGAAGTGACGACTCAGCAGGGCGAAGGACCGTCGTCCGCATACGCATGGTACGTGGTGGGCGTGCTCACGCTCGCCAATGTGTGTGCGTTCGTCGACCGTCAGATTCTCGCGCTGCTTGTGGTGCCCATCCGGCGTGACCTGGGGTTGTCGCTCACGGAGATGAGCTACCTGATCGGCTTTCCGTTCGCCGTGTTCTTCACATTGATGGGTCTGCCGATTGCGCGGCTCGCGGACGCCAGCAACCGGCGCAACATCATCGCAGTCGGTATTGCGCTGTGGAGCGTGATGACGGCGGCGTGCGGATTCGCGGGCACGTTCGGGCGACTGCTGCTGGCACGCATTGGCGTGGGCGTGGGCGAAGCGTCGCTCCAGGCACCCGCCAGCTCGATGGTCGCCGACTACTTCGACCGCGCGCGGTTGGGAACCGCATTGAGCGTGTACCAGATGGGGATCTTTCTGGGATCGGGCGTCGCGTACCTGATCGGCGGCTTGGTAGTGGGGCTCGTGGAGAACACAACCGACGTTGCGTGGAACATCACGGTTCTGGGTGCGTCCGTCGCGCGACCGTGGCAAATGGTGTTTGTCGCCGTGGGACTTCCCGGCCTGCTGGTGGCTCTGCTGCTGCTCTCCGTGCGCGAGCCGGCTCGTCGCGTTACTGGTCCGCGGACCCTGCCCCTGAGGGGTGTGATGCTCTACGTGCGCGACCATGCGCGCGCGTTCGTCCTCTTGGCGGGTGGGTTCACACTGTCGGCGGCGGTGAACTGGGGCATCGCGGCGTTCTTGGCGACGTTCCTCATCCAGAGCCATGGCTGGACCGCGGCCCGCGCTGGCCTCGTGCAGGGCGCTCTGACGGTGGTGTTCGGCACGCTCGGTGTGTTGGCCGGTGGCCGCGTGTCTGACTGGCTCGTGAGCCGCGGGCGGGTGGATGGTCCGTTGCTCGTGGGGATGATCGGAGCGGCCGGGATGCTGGTGTCGGCGACGGCGTATCCGTTCGTGCAGTCGGACTCGGCCGTGATCGCGTGGCTGGTGGTGGTGAACGTGTTCGCGGCATTTCCGTGGGGCGCCGTGAACTCAGCGGCGGCGGAGATCGTACCGCCGGCGATGCGCGCGCAGGGGATCGCGCTGTTCTATCTCGCGGTCAACCTCGTATCGCAGATGCTGGGTCCGTGGGCCGTGGCCGTGATCACGGATCGCGTGTTCCAGAGCGACGCGGCGCTGGGCACCTCATTGGCGATCGTGAGTGCCGCGGGGATGACCGGCGCAATCGTGCTGATCGGACTCGCGCGGCCCGCATATCGCGAGGCGCTCCTTCGGCGAGATGCCGACGGAACTTCGCAGCAACGCTGACTGGCGAGCCGGCCAGTACCTCACTGGGCCGGCGGCGTGCCGGGTACTCTGGTCTCCGCCAGCCGGCACAAGCCGCCCGTGAGGGTGGCGCTCAGGTGTTACGGTGAATAGTGTGGTCCTTCGGTTCCGATGCGTCGCAACACTCTCATCGTGGTTAGACCAGTGGAAGCGTGACCAAGCCAGTCATACTCGCCGTCGACGACGACGCCTCGGTGCTCGGTGCCATCGAGCGAGACCTGCGGCAGCACTATCGCGCCGACTATCGCGTGATGCGAGCGGCCTCGGGGGCCGAGGGCCTCGATGCGGCGAAGGAACTGGCGTCGCGCAATACGCCGATCGCCCTCTTTCTCGTGGATCAGCGCATGCCCGGCATGTCGGGCGTCGAGATGCTGGGCGAGGTCAGGAAGCTCCATCCCGCGTCACGGCGCGTGTTGCTCACGGCTTACGCTGACACCGACGTCGCCATCGCCGGCATCAACGACATCGGACTCGATCATTACCTGATGAAGCCGTGGGATCCACCGGAGCAACGGCTCTATCCGGTGCTCGACGATCTGCTGTCGGAGTGGCGCGCCCGCGTGCGCCCGTCGTTCGAGGGTATTCGCGTGCTTGGCTCGCAGTGGTCGCCGGAATCGTTCGAGGCCAAGGAGTTCCTGTCCCGAAACCGGGTGCCGTACGAGTGGGTGGACATCGACATCGACGCCACGGCGCGCGCGCTTGTGGAGTCCGTCGCTGGCGACCTCAAGCGGTTACCAGTGGTGCTGTTTCCCGACGGCGCGCGGCTCGTGGCGCCGACGGCCGTTGATTTGGCGACCAAGGCCGGACTGCAAACTCAGGCAAACCGCCCGTTCTACGATGTGATCGTGATTGGCGGGGGACCCGCTGGTCTCGCGAACGCGGTGTACGCGGCGTCGGAAGGACTGCGCGTGGTGCTCGTGGAGTCGCAGGCGCCCGGTGGACAGGCGGGCACCAGTTCGATGATCGAGAACTACCTCGGCTTTCCCGCCGGCGTCACCGGCTCGGATCTCGCCGGACGTGCCGTGGCGCAAGCGCGGCGGTTCGGCGCCGAGCTGCTCAGCGCGCACGCCGTGGTTGGCCTGCGGCGCGAGGACCCGTACCGCGTGGTGGTGCTGGAGGACGGGACCGAGCTCACTGCCTACTGCGTGGTGATCGCCACGGGCATGAGCGCCAAGACCTTGAACATTCCCGGCCTCGCCGCCCTCCACGGTGTTGGCGTCTACTACGGCGCCGCAATGACTGAGGCAGCGCGGTACCGCGCCAAGGATATCTGCATTGTTGGCGGCGCGAACTCGGCGGGCCAGGGAACGCTGTTCTTCTCTCGCTACGCGCGTCGCGTCACGATGCTGGTGCGTGCGCCCGACCTGCAGCCCACAATGTCGCGCTACCTCGTGGACCGTATCCGCGCCGCGCCGAACATCGAGGTGATCAACGGCGTCGAGGTCGAGTCAGTGGCTGGCGAGGCCGCGCTGGAATCCGTTACGGTGAAGAATCCGGATTCCGGAGAGCGACGCACCGTTCCGTCGTCCGCCATGTTCATCTTCATTGGCGTGCAGCCTCACGCCGAGGCGTTCGCCGGCGTTCTCGAGTGCGACGAGGCCGGCTTCGTGCTCACGGGAACCGATTTGCCGCAGGAACACGGCCGGCCGCGCGGCTGGCCGCTGGAACGCGCGCCGTTCATGTTCGAAACGAGCATCCCCGGTGTGTTCGCCGCCGGCGATGTTCGCTCCGGCGCCAATCGGCGGGTCGCTGCCGCGGTAGGTGAAGGGTCGGCCGCGATCTACTCTGTGCATCGCTACCTGCGCACCGTTTGATCGGCAACGCATGAAGGCCCTGCCCACAACACCCGACCTCGCCTCCCGACTGGCGCAACATCGTGCACTCAGCGAAGCGCCCGCCAGCGAGCACGCGTGGTTGGCGGCGCATGGTGTGTTGCGTTCGTATGACACCGGCGAGTTGGTAAACCCGAAGGGACATCCGGTTACCACGCTGAGCATTGTTCTGGCCGGCCATATTGTGATTCGCGTGGATCGGGGCGCCGGCGCCCACAAGATTTTCGAGTGGCGTGCCGGCGATCTCGGCGGCCTGCTGCCGTTCTCACGCGGGGCCAAGCCCCCGGGCGACACGGTAGCCGAGGAGCCCGCGGAGATACTGGAGATCGCCCAGGAACATCTGCCGGAGCTCATCCGGGAGTGTCCGAAGGTGACGGCCGTCACGGTGCACGCGATGATCGATCGCGCGCGACAGTTCAACACCAGCGATCATCGTGACGAAAAGCTGGTGTCGCTCGGACGGCTGGCCGCCGGCCTGGCGCATGAGCTCAACAATCCGGCATCGGCTGCCGTGCGCAGCGCCAAGTTACTCGCGGAGAGTGTCGCCGCCGCCGAGGCAGCCGCCCAACGACTCGGCGCCGCGCACCTCTCCAATGCGCAACTGGCGGCGGTTGACGCGGTGCGCGACGCGTGCCGAAAGCCGAGCCTGCCGCTGTCGGCCATGGAGCGTGCGGACCGCGAGGACGCGATCGGCACCTGGGTCGACGCGCACGACGCGAACGACAGGTGCGCTGGACCGCTCGCAGAAACGGGCGTCACGCTGGCTGCGCTCGACACACTCGCTGCGAGCGTGAGCGGCGACGCGCTCGATGCGGTGTTGTGCTGGATCGCGTCGGGATGTGCCGTACGCTCGCTGTCGTCCGAGATCGAGATGGCCGCGTCGCGCATCTATGACATCGTGGGCGCCGTGAAGGGCTTCACGTACATGGATCACGCGCCAACACCTGAGCCGGTGGACCTGCGCCGCGGCATTGCAGACACCGTGACCATGCTGGGTGCCAAGACGCGCGCGAAGTCGGTTGAGATCGCGGTACGGATCCCTGCGGACCTTCCGTGCGCGCATGCGGTGGGCGCGGAGCTCAATCAGGTGTGGATGAACTTGATCGACAACGCCATCGACGCCGTTGCGGCGAATGGGCATGTGGAAGTGTCGGCGGCGATGGAACAGGACCGTGTCGTGGTACGCATCACCGACGACGGCCCGGGCATTCCACCGGCGATACTCGGGCAGATCTTCGATCCGTTTTTCACCACGAAGGGTGTGGGTATGGGCACTGGCCTGGGGCTCGATATCGTGCGTCGCCTCGTGCAACGGCACGAAGGGGAGATCGAAGTCGCGTCCCGACCAGGCCGCACGGTCTTCACGGTGAGGTTGCCGGCGGAGAAATGACCGCATTGCATAACTTGTTTGTATGACTTGGGCCGCCATTACGGGCTGGGGCGCCTGCATGCCGCCCGCCGTGCTCACCAACGCGGACCTCTCCACGTTTCTGGATACGTCCGACGAGTGGATCAGGACGCGCACCGGAATGCTCGAGCGACGCGTTTCCCATGTGGGCGCGACGGAGCTCTCCACGATCGCCGCGGCGCGCGCGATGGCGTGCGCAGGACTCGCACCGGGCGACGTTGACCTCATCATTTACGGCGGGTGCAGCAACGAGGAAGTGGTGCCGAACAGTTCGTCCGGAGTACAAGCAGCGCTCGGCGCAACCAAGGCAGCGTCCATCGACCTCAATACCGCGTGCACGAGCTTCCTTTACGGGCTCACGACGGCAACGGCGATGATCCGCACCGGCGTGGTGCGAAACGCCGTCGTCATCGGCGTTGAGCTGATCAGTCGGTACATCGACTGGAGCGACCGCAACGTTGCGGTGCTGTTCGGCGACGGGGCCGCTGCCGTCGTGCTGGAGGCATCCGATGTGGAGTCGGGCGTTATCGGGAGTGTCATCGGGTGCGACACGGAGGCACGCGCCTCGCTGCGCGTGCGCGGCGTTGGGTTGGGGTACGCCAACCGCGGCGTTTCCTTGGGCGACACGCTGTGGGATTTCGACGGCCAGGTCATTTTCAAGCGTGCCGTCAAGGCGATGGCGGAGGCGTCCTCGCGCGTGATGAAACAGTGCAATGTCACGGCCGACGACGTGGCGCTCGTCGTGCCGCACCAAGCCAACCTGCGGATCATCGAAGCCGTGGCGAAGTACGCCGGCGTGCCGATGGAGAAAGTGATGCTCACGGTGCAGAAGTACGGCAACATGAGCGCGGCCACGGTACCGGTTGCGCTGGTTGAGGCAATCGAAATCGGACGGGTCGCGCCGGGGTCGCTGCTCCTGATGCCGGGTTTCGGCGGTGGACTCACGTGGGCGAGCCTGCTCGTGCGCTGGGGCGAGCGTGTGACGCCGCTCGGCGCTTCTGACCGTGCGCTTCCGCCGTGCCCGAAGTCCGCGCTGGAACTGGTGAACGAGATTCGCGCCGGCCAGGACCCCCACGGACGGTCCGCCGCCGGGCTGACGCATCCCGTGCTTGCAGAAAGCCACGGCTGAGCGGCCCACTCCCGGCCAGATTGGCCGTTCTACTTTCGGATGGCGAGTCGCTCGCGCGCGTGCCGAGCGGTCGCTGTGTCGCTGATGAGTTCAGCAGCTTCCAGTGCCCGCGCCCACCACACCGCCGCTTCAGCGTGCCGGCCATCCTGGTCCAACGCCTTGGCGAGTTGAAACGTCGCGCCATAGTGGAACGGCTGACGTTGCAGGACCTCACGGAATTTCTCGACCGCGGTGCGTGCATCGTTGCGCTCGTAGAACGCCGCCAGGCCGGCCTGCATGAGCACGGAGGCATCCTTCACCGCAAGCAACCGCTCAAAGTGCTGTGGTAGCACGGATCCGGCGCGCGAATTCCCCATGATGTCACCGTGGTCCACGACCAGTTCGGTGACGACGTAGCCTTCCGCTCCAGCGTCATGGCAGCCACGCAGGTATGCGTCGCGGAAGCCAAGCGCGTGCCCGAACTCGTGGGCGATAACCGAGTACGGTGCGTCGTGGGGACTGAGGACGATGGCGCGGCCGGCCGTGAAATGCGTTGAGCCAGCACCGGTGGTAAGGATCGCGACGTTGGGTGGGAAGCGCGCGATGTGCGCGCTGAGATCGATTGCCGCGCCCCGCGCAGGAGGCGCGCACGCCGAATCGGGCTTTGCCGTGCCGGCTGCTTGAGGGCAATAGAGCGACCTTGGCGTCAGCATCCGAAGATCGAGCACTACGCGATACTCGGCGGCCGGCGTTTTCGACTGCCAGCGCTGCTCCACCGCGTTCTTGAACGCCCCAACAAACACAGTGTCGAGAATGTCCGTGACCAGCGGGACGACAATCATCCAGGTGCCACCGGCCGGCCGTTCGAATTTGAGGAATGGCGGCGGATCCACGCGCGTCACGCTTTCCGCCAAGCCACGCTCGATGGCGGATCGCACGGATGTGTCGCTGCGCGAATTCTGCGCGAGAATCATGTTTTGCAGCGCGGTCGCGCGATCGAAGATCGGGCGTGCTCGGGCAATCTCCGCCTGCCACAACCAGTTGTAGTTCACATCGGCGTCGACCAGTCGCTTGCGCTCCACGAGGCCACGATAGTCAGTGACCAGCGAATCGAGCGCGCCGCGGCTTCGTGCGGTCGCAGGTGTGCGGGCGAGCGTCGCTTCCAAGCGTCCCAGGGTGGCGGTCTCCTGCGCCATCAGCGTTTCGCTCCAACGCCAGCTATAGCTCACGAGTTGCGGTGCGGTGGGCACTGCCACGGGCGCCCGCTCAGGGACAAACCGCGGCAGCAGCTGATAGCCCGTGGCGATGGGCGGCGGTGGCTCGAGGCGGGGAAGCAAGTCCGGAGCCACCTGACGGAGTACGCTAGCCAGTGCGTCGTGAAAGCCGGACGTTCGGTTGGCGAGCGCGCGCTGAAGGGAATCAACCTGCTTGCCACGCGATACATAGGGCGCCGCGGAGGACTGCCGCGGTGACTGCTGCGCGCGCGAGTGCGCCGGCTGCAACAGCGCGGCAACCATCAACGCAAGGGCGATTGCGAATCGCGACATTGATTCGCGACGAAGCGTCAGGACATCCTGATCCAGCGGCCAAGTTCGCGCACCGACGGACGCTTGCCGTACATCAGCAAGCCCACGCGGTAGATCCGGGCGGACAGCCAGATCGCAACCGCGCAGCCCACGGCCACGCTCGCCAACGCTCCGACGATTTCGTACCACGGCACGGCGACCAACGCCATGCGCAGCGGCATCATCAGCGGCGCGGAGAACGGCAGGATCGACATCGTGACTGCCAGCGAGCTTGACGGATTCATCAGGATCGGTTGCATGAAGATGATCGACGACACCAGCATGATCATCACGGGCGTGGCGGCCTGCTGGATGTCCTCCTGATTGCTGACCATTGCGCCCACCGCGCCAAAGAGCGCCGCGTAGAACACGAAGCCGAGTACGAAGAAGAGAAACAGCGCAACGCCGACCGTCGGAGGGACGGTCGGGATCTTCAAGGCGCCGCCGATCATCGCGGGGGCCGCACCGAATGCCTTCAAAATCGGGACGCGCACGAGGTACATGAGAAACGTCATCCCGAGCCACACGATCACCTGCGTCACCGCCACACTTCCGGATCCGAGGATCTTGCCGGTGAGCAGGACGTCCGGCTTGACACTGGAGACGACGACCTCGGCCACGCGCGTCGTCTTTTCCTCGAGCACTCCGCGCATGATGCTCTGTCCATAGATCGCAATCATCATGTACAGCACCAGCGCGATGCCGTACCCGAAGAACAGGCTGGCGAGTCCGCTGGTGCCCTCTTTGCCACGATCCGAGATCTTTTCCGTCTTGGTCTCCAGGCGGACCGCGGTGAGCATCGACACGCGGCCCGGATCGATCCCTTCGCGTTCGAGCCGCATGTTCAGCAGGCTCTGTCGCACCATGGTGCTGAGGCTTTGCACGTCCACGACGGCGGAGGCGTTGCGGCCCGCATAGCGCATTTGCTTGCCGCCGATCGTGTTGGCATCCAGCACCAGGTAGCCAAGGGCGTCGCGCTCCATGACTTCGGTGGTGGCGCGCTTCTCCTCCGCTGCGACCTGTTCCGCCTTTACGACACGTACTCGGGGCGCGGTGGCTCCGGGTGTCGTGTTCGACAGCGCCTTCGACACGCGCGCGCCAAGGTCGCTGCCGGTGGCGTCAATGATCACGATGTTGGAGAGCTGCGCCGAGGATTTCGTTCGTGCCGCGAGCACGATGGGCATCACAGTGACAAGCCCCAGGAATACTGGCCCGAGCACTGTCGCGATGATGAACCACTTGGATCGAACGCGCTCCAGATACTCGCGCTTGAAGACCACGAACATCTTACCCATGGCCGGACATTCCCTCCTCGACGCCGGTGGCGCCGACACGCTCGAGAAAGATCTGATGCAGTGACGGCGAAATTAGTTCGAAGCGCAGCACACTGGCGCCCGCCGCAAGCACTCTGTGCAGCAACTCCTGCGGGTTTGCCTTGTTGGCGAGCTGGATCTCGAAATAGCGGTTCTGGTCGTCCATGCGCGCCACAAGCGTCGTGTCCGCAAGTACCTGGCGCACTGCGCCGGTCACTTCGCCATCGATCGACAACGCCACATTGCGCGTGCCACGAGCGGCTTTCACTGCCGCGACTTCGCCGTCCAGTACCTTCTCACCATGCGCGATGATGCACACCGAATCGCAGAGGCGCTCCGCGTTGTCCATCAAGTGCGTGCTGAAGATGACCGTCTTCCCATCGCGCTTGAGCTCGACGATGGCGTCCTTGAGCGCCTGTGAGTTCACGGGATCGAGGCCTGAGAACGGCTCGTCGAGAATCACCAGGTCCGGCTCGTGCAGCAGCGTGCCGATGAACTGCACCTTCTGCTGCATGCCGCGCGAGAGTTCGTCAACCTTTGCGTTGCCCCAGTCCTTTTCGGCGGTCTTGAGATCCAGGCGTTCGAGCCACTTGTTGATGCGCTGGTCCGCGACTTTGGGTTTGACGCCCTTGAGCTCTGCGAGGAACCGGAGCACGCGCCGCACCTGCATCTTCTTGTAGAGTCCGCGCTCCTCCGGCAGGTATCCCACCCGGTTGGTGACCGCTTCGTCGAGGTGCGGTCGCCCGAGGACCGACAGTGTGCCGCTGTCTGGCGCGATGATGTTCAGGATCATGCGAATCGTGGTCGTCTTGCCGGCGCCGTTGGGACCCAGCAGGCCGTAGACGGATCCGCGTGGCACCACGAGCGACAACTCACGCACCGCAACCGTGGCGTCGAAGCGCTTGGTGACGCCAGTGATATGGACGGCGGCTTCGCTCATGGGGGCGTATTATACACGCCGCATGGAACTCGTGCCCTTGATCGTCGCCGTGGCCGTGGTCGCCTTTCTGTATTCGACGGTCGGCCACGCGGGCGCGTCCGGCTACATCGCGGTCATGTCGCTGTTTGGTCTCGCAGCAACGACCATCAGACCCACGGCGCTGGCGCTCAATATCCTCGTGTCGTTGCTCACGACGTGGCAGTTCTGGCGCGCGGGACATTTCTCGTGGAGCCTGTTCTGGCCGTTCGCGCTGCTGGCGACGCCACTCGCGTTCGTGGGCGGGTACATCAGTTTGCCGACGCACATCTTCAAGGTCCTCGTCGGGATCGTGCTGCTGCTCTCGGCCCTGCGGTTGCTTGCGCGGCCAAGCACGGACGACGTCGCGCACGCGCCATCGCGGCCGGTGGCGTTGGCCGTGGGCGGTGCGTTGGGCCTGCTCGCTGGCATTACAGGCACCGGGGGCGGAATCTTTCTCACGCCACTGATGCTCTTCATGCGCTGGGCGCGCACCAAGCAGGCGGCGGCGACGTCCGCAGCGTTCATTCTGGCCAATTCGCTTGCGGGTTTGTCGGGCAACCTCAGTGCGACGAAGGCGTTTCCGACGCTGGCCATCCCACTGGCGGGCGCGGCATTGGCCGGCGGAGCCGTGGGCTCATATTACGGCGCGCGAAGATTCGATCACACACTGATCAAGCGACTGCTGGCGGTGGTGCTCATCATCGCTGGCGCAAAACTCATCTTCACGCCGTGAGCGGCTCCTCAGAGCGCAACCGAAGCGCGTTTCACATGGATGACGCGGATGAACACGGAAAGTGCAGATGGCTCCACGATCTTCCACGCAACACCGAACCCTTCATGAAGAACCAAAGAATTTCACTGCAACGACCTTGTGGCTTTCTGCCTTTCCGCGTATTCCGTGTCATCCGTGTGAAAACGAACTTCCCGTTCCTGCAACGATGCCAGAACGTGTGCTGAAGACTGTCCTGATTTTGTTGATCGTCCTGCTGCCGGTTCATTCGAGCGCACAAGGCATCGACGTGATCCTGGCGACGCTCAAGGCAGACAACGCCTGGACCATCGCGCAGCAGCGATCCATCTGCGAAATCCCCGCGCCGCCTTTCAAGGAGGCGGCTCGCGCGGCGGAGTACAAGCGGCGGCTGGAGGCGCTTGGCTTGCGTGCGCGTTTGGATGCTGTGGGCAACGTGATCGCGGAGCGTACCGGATCGGGCAAAGGACCCACGATCGTGCTCGCTGGCCACCTCGATACCGTATTCCCGGAAGGCACGGACGTGAAGGTCCGCGACGAGGGCGGTCGCATGAACGGGCCTGGCATCAGCGACGACTGTCGTGGATTGGCCGTGGTGCTGGCCGTCGCGCGCGCGTATCAGCGCGCCAATCCGGTGCATGATGCGCGCATCATCTTCGTCGGCAATGTGGGCGAAGAGGGTCCGGGCAACTTGCGCGGTACCCGCCACTTGTACGAAACCGAGCTCAAGGGGAAGATCGACTACTTCATTTCCGTGGACGGAACCGGCTTTGAGATCGCGTCACGCGCCGTGGGCAGCAACCGGTTTCGCGTCACCTACAAAGGTCCCGGCGGGCACAGTTATGGCGCGTTCGGAATCCCCAGTCCGATTCACGCCATTGGTCGCGCGATCGCTGGGGTTTCAGAGATTCAGGTGCCCGCCACGCCCAAGACAACGTTCAATGTCGGCGTCATCAGCGGCGGCACGTCCGTGAACTCGATCGCGTTCGAGGCCACGATGGAGGTGGACATGCGCTCCGAGGACGCCGCCGCATTGCGTGCCGTGGACGAGAAGATCCACGTGGCGCTTCAGCATGCACTCGACGCCGAGAACGCGCGCTGGCCGGGCGAGCGCGCCGCGCGCGCGAAACTCTCGATGG
>Ga0206225_1000052_pt1 | contig 19648 bp, 20 predicted proteins | sample MancosB2_FD_155470 | JGI IMG/M metagenome (GOLD analysis project Ga0206225, IMG submission 155470) | Subsurface sediment microbial communities from Mancos shale, Colorado, United States - Mancos B2 | ecosystem: Environmental > Terrestrial > Deep subsurface > Rock core/Sediment | place: USA...
TCGTGCTTAGCCGATTGGGTAATACACTCAAAAATATAATCGATTGCGACTCAAAATCTTGCATCATATCGTCAAAATAACTTGTAAACTCCCGCTAGTGGTTGATGGTTTTTTTTTGTGTGTAATAAATGTGCTTTAGAAATGGAGTGTTATTGTGGCGCAACCTATCGGGGCATCTGCTGTTCGAAACTTACTCTTGTTCAGCAACCTGAGTTTCACGACCCGCTTACCATTATCATGGGTTATCTTCATGGACCTCATGCGTCGATCACAACACAATGTCTATCGAGACGCATCTTTCCGCTTGTACTATTCATCGGTGAGGGTGAGCAGCTGTCAATTCCACCCAGTTCAATTTTAGGGCCGCCTGCCATTTATTTCCCTCTGCCGCGGGCGATTGCTAATAGATCTTACAAATATTTCTCAGGTTATTAAAACCGAGATAGGTTAATACTTTGCGAGAACTTGTTGCAAAAATATGCCAGTAGTGGCATAATATAGATTATAAGGGATGACGAATGAGTGATCCAAAAAAGAATCGAGACCTCATTTACTTGGGATCTTCACAGAAAGATGCCGAGAAATTGCCTCAAGAGGTTAAAGATGTGTTTTCAACGGCCTTGAAAATGGCTCTTGTTGGAGATACACACGAAGATGCAAAGCCATATAGACATCACGGAAGCGGTGTATTTGAAGTGGTGGGAGATCATCGTAGCTCCACATTTAGAGAGGTATACATTGCACGCTACAAAGAAGTGGTTTTTGTGATTCATATTTTCAAGAAAAAAAGTAAAAAGGGATCGGAAGTTCCAAAAGAGGATAAGGAATTAATTGAACAAAGGCTTAAATGGGCCGATCAAATTTACAGGAATCAATATGGCAAAAAAAAGAAAAGAAGTTAAAAAAAACCAAGTAGAATATGTGGTTAGTTCGGGAAACGTATTTGAAGATTTTGGGTATAAAAACCCTAAAGAAGCAAATGCAAAATCTGATCTCGCTCTATTAATTAGATCAATTATTAATCAGCGCGAATTAACTCAAGAGCAGGCTGCTAAATTAATGAAGATTGATCAGCCAAAAATCTCCAGAATTGTACGGGGGCTTTTGTCCGAATTCACAATTGAACGATTAATGAACTACTTGCTAAGTCTTGGCTGTGATCTCGAGATAAAACCGTCCGTGGGAAAGGTTGCAAACCCCTCAATCCACGTTGCCAAGAACAGAAATTTCGCAAGATTATCGGCGTGAAATGCTTCAGAGTTAATAATCTAAGCTCGACTTTGTACATTTTTAGGGCCGTCTGCATCGCCTATTTGCCCTCTGACGTTCGATCTCTGGTCGAACGAGGTTAATTTAATAAGGAAGGGGATAGTCAACCCCTTCCTTATTAAATTAACGCCTCAGAGGGCAAATCCATCGAGGCCTTCGGACCTAAAAATGTACAAAGTCGAGCTAAGGATTGGCACGCGTACTTTCGTCCATTGCCTTGGGCGATTGCAAATAAGATCTTACAAATATTTCTCGGTCTATTTTCAATCGCGCGTAAATGATTCCCTCACCGCGTTTCCACGGGCTCGTAGACAGGGTGGGCCTGAAAGCCCAATTCCCGCACAGCGAAAATCGCCTCCGCGATCGGCTTCCACGGTGCTTTCTGGTCGATATGGAGCCTGACTTGCGTTCGCTCCTTGTCTTGCGGCAAGACCCCCATCTGATACTGGCGCGTCAGCTCCTGCTGGATGGCGACGATCCCGTCCATGGGATACTCGTCATATTCAGTCAGCCACTTGTATTCGCCCTTCTCCGAGATGCTCAGGTTGATCTGCAAAATGTCCTGCGGCCGAAGAGAGGCGCTTTTTTCTGTGGGCTTGATCGAGACGAGATTGACCTCTGAGTCGAAGAGCTTGGCCCGCGAGATCGCCAGCGTCGCAAAGAGCGAAAGCATCAGAAAGAGAAAATCGATCATCGGCGTAAAGTTGAAATTTTGCCCGATCTTTAATTCATCGTGAGGGATCAGTTGCATCGCTTGGCCTTATCTAGTTTGTCTCGATCCGGACGCTCAGAGCGAGCGCCTCGGTTTCCACTACGCTGAAGTTTTGAATCAGCCGGTATTTTAAGGTCGTTGCCAAAATCATCGACAGGATCGCTACAACCAGGCCAACGACGGTCGTACCAACGGAAATACCCAGCCCATCGAACACGGCGTTGATGCTGTCGACCGAGCGGTTCACATCGTAAAACGCGTAGAACATCCCGATGACCGTACCGAGCAGCCCCAGCATGGGGGCGATGATGGCGATGTCGTTCAGGATGGACAGGCGCTGCCAGAAGGTGGCCGCTACGCGCTTGCCCTCGGATTTCATTGCATCGGTCATTACTTGCGCTCCCAGCTTTCTCGTCGTAAGACCGACGGAAACGATCGAGGCGAGCAGATTCGGCTGCTGTTGGCAGAGGCGATGCGCATCGTCGAACCTTTTTTCATCCAGATGATTGCGCAGCTGCATGAGAAACCCCTCTGGCATGATTTCCTTGGCGCGGAAAGTGGTCTGGGTATAGAGCCAGACGGCCAGGGCCGAGGTCGACATGATGAGTAGAAGAGAGTAGATCACCGGCGACGATCCATAGACTTTTTTCAAATCAAAATTTTGTAGCTTTCCTGTGTGCGCCTGTTCTGTCTTCACGGGCGTCGGGACCGATGCGGCGTCGGCATAGAGCGATCCCATCAGGGCACAAGCAAATATCAGCAAACCAAAACGAATCTCTTTCATGGGTATCTCCAGTTTAGAGGCGAAGATAGCAATTTTTTCATCAATCGCGCAAGGAGGAAAATCACAGGTCCGCTATAATTCAACCCCATGAAACAGGCATCTGATTTATATATTCCTTTTGAATGGGAGAGGCGTCGGCCGATCCTTTTAGAAAAATGTCTTTACGTTCCGGATCATTACGATGGGCACGACCAGCTCGCCATTGATTGGAATGATCCGGCTGTATTTGAAAAGAAGCAGCCCCTTGTCGTCGAATACTGCAGCGGGAATGGGCAGTGGATCGCCATGATGGCAAAGCAAAATCCGCTGTTGAATTGGGTGGCTGTGGAAATGGATTTTGAGCGGGCGCGCAAGATCTGGCTCAAGATTTTCCGCCAGAATCTGCCAAATCTCTTTGTTGTTTATGGCGAGGGACTTACATTTAGTCGCCATTATTTGCCCGACAAGAGCGTTCATGAGGCGTACGTGAATTTTCCCGATCCGTGGCCGAAGCGGCGCCATGCCAAGCACCGCCTGATTAGCGACGCTTTTGTCAGCGAAATGGACCGAATTTTACAGCCCGGCTCTTCAGCGATTCTGACGACCGATGATGCGGCTTATAGCGACTGGATTATTCGGCGCTTTTCCCAATGGCAAAGCGCATTTGCCCCGATGCAGTACACGACCGAGTGGCCATCGTTTGGCGACTCCTATTTTTATTCGCTTTGGCTCGGTCAGCAGAGAACGATTCGATTCCACCGGTTTATAAGTAAGAAAGTAAGGGGAGAGGTTCGGGGCAGAGGGATTTGAACCCCCGACCTACTGGTCCCAAACCAGTCGCGCTAGCCAAACTGCGCTATACCCCGATTAAATATGGTATATCATACTCGATGAGAGGGATTATTCGCCAGAATCGCTTGGCAAAAATCCGAACTGACCTATGGTCGTATTTTGGGGCTGCCCGCTTGCAGAATAAAGACAATTGTCATAAGTAACAGTACAGATCTCAAAAGGGTGTGCCATATTCTTTTTTAAATTACGATGCTCCTCTTCGCGTTTAGCTACCCAGTGAATATATCGGGTTGAATCGTCATGAGTTTGGAATAGGCACTTAAATTGCCAAGGCGCGGCAGTCTCTTTTGAATATTCAAGACGTGTGCTATGAGAAAAGGGTAGGTTGTGCTTGTGAAATCCAATAAATGTAAAATCACTTTGATCCAAATTGCTCCCTTCATCGATGTCACTCAGGAGTTCTTTTAGAAATTCTTTGCTGCCGCTGAATGTAACTTCCCAATGATCAGTAATCCTTTCGATGTTAGTATCCTGAACTATTTTCTTGCATGTGTACGATGCTCTGACAGGTTTGGGAATCGGTTTAATCATCCCGATTAATTTTAGATCTGTACTGATGCTCTCTTCAAGTTGTTGGCTGATCAAACGTATGATTTTATCTTGCTCTGTATTCGGTTTATAGTTTTTGGAATATACATCCGCCACTTTCTCGAAGCATTCTGTAGCGTCTACAGCTGCCCTGATTTGTTCTATAGATGATCCTGTTGATAATTTTTCTGCTGCCTCAATTGCGGCAATGAACTTGGCGTCTAAGAATTTACCCATTAATCCGGCATTACTTTCATTGTCTACATTCGCGACGTCATTTAATACTTGCGGTGTCAACTCATCGGCTTTCGCTGTAAACAATCGTTTAATGAGCATTGTAATACGAGCTAAAAGTGTGCCTTTCTTTGGTTTTTTTTTGACAAGAGTGAAGCTTAGCCCCTCCGTAGTCTTCGCTTCCCAATTTTGGGAAATCTCGCAGTTCGTTAATAATGAATTTCTTATGTCTGCAAGGTTCTGTTCCATCGCTTTGGTCCATGCACTCTTTACAGACAGGACGGTTACTGTAATCATGTCCTCTCTAACAGACACATCCCATTTTCCTTTAGACCAACCTTGGACGCCTGACTTAGCTTCTTTTTGGAATGTCGAACTAACTACTTGATCTTCCGATCGAAGAATATCTTTTGAGCTAAAGGTGCTATCACCAAGGGAGAGTTTCGGACTTGAGAGAGGGCTAAGACCTCCGCTGGCAGAGAGTCCTTGCGAGGACAGGTCTGATGGTTTTCTGATTGATGGAACAGGATAACACATACTTTACTCCTCAGAACCTTAAAGGCTCTACCTTTTATAAACTATTAAGACCGCGCTTGTTGTGCACTGTAATTATACAACAAATATAATTAAAAGTCAATTAAAGAATTGTTTATGATTTGCGTGTGTAATTAAACATTTTGCGACCTGTGATTTGAGCAAAATCGCTTACTCGATAAAATCTTCAAAATTTCAAAAAATCCCGATTTATGCCATTTTAAGTAAAAATTTATGGAGCGAAGCAAATGAGTTTTTTGCACTTGAAAAGCGTGAAGAATTTGCAGAATTTGGCCCGTCAAAGTGTTGATTTGACGCAAGATGGCGTATTCAATGGCGAGCGGATTGAGACAATGCGCCAGTCTGCGATCGGCTTTGACCTGCTTTATGCGGCCGAGAGGGTAACACCGGCCGTGATCGAAGCTCTTTTTGAATTATCGGATGAGGCGATGGCCATGCAAAAGATGGCCGACATGCAAGCCGGCGTCGAGATGAATCGCATCGAGGGCTTTGACTCCGAGCAGAGAGCCGTATTACATACCGCGATGCGCGATCAGTTCACACATCGCCAGAAGGCCAAAAATGCAATGGCGGCCAGCGATATGGCTCAGGCTGAATTGCAAAAGCTCGAGCGCTTCCTCGAGGTGCTGGATCGGGAAAACCGCTTCACTGATCTGATTCAGATCGGAATCGGCGGCTCGGATCTGGGGCCGCGCGCGCTTTATTTGGCTTTGCTTCCCTTCGCTCGCCCCCATCATCGCGTTCATTTTATCTCCAACGTCGATCCCGATGACGCCAACAATGTATTGAACCGGGTCGATCTGAAAAAAACCCTTGTTGTGGTCGTCTCGAAATCAGGTACTACTCTAGAAACCCTCACGAACGAGGAGTTTGTCCGCGCGAGACTTCAGAAACTGGGTCTGGATCCCAAAGAGCATTTCATCGCGGTCACAGGGGAAAAGAGCCCTATGGATAATCCCGCAAAGTACAAAGCATCCTTTTACATATGGGATTTTGTCGGCGGCCGTTATTCTTCGACGTCGATGGCCGGCGCTGTGGCCATCGGGTTTGCGTACGGTTTTTCCGCCTTGATGGAAATTCTTCGCGGCGCCCATGCCATGGATGCGCACGCCATGACGAAGCGCAATCTGCCCCTATTGTCCGCTCTGCTCGGCATCTGGAACCGCAATTTTCTCCAGCTGCCCACGGCGGCTGTGGTGCCCTATTCGCAGGCCCTGATCCGCTTCCCAGCCCATTTGCAGCAGCTCGATATGGAGTCCAACGGCAAGTCGGTTGATATCACTGGCCATTTTGTGGATTTTTCCACCGGCCCCGTTGTCTGGGGCGAGATTGGAACCAATGCCCAACATTCCTTCTATCAGCTCATTCATCAAGGCACGCAGGCAATTCCGGTCGAGTTCATCGGCTTTCGAAAGAGCCAGCATCCCTTTGATCTGGACGTTAAGGGCTCATCTTCGCAAGAAAAGCTGCTCGCCAATCTCTTCGCCCAATCCATTGCGCTGGCCAAAGGGCAAAAGAGCGCCAATCCCAACCGCTTCTTTCCCGGCAACCGGCCCAACCGGATCCTGCTCGCCGATCGGCTCGATCCGTATACCCTCGGCGCTCTACTCGCTTTTTACGAGCACAAAGTGGCCCTCCAGGGATTCATCTGGAATATCAACTCCTTCGATCAGGAAGGCGTGCAGCTCGGCAAAGTATTGGCCAGCCAGATTCTCGATCTGTTCGCTGCCCAACGGAGCAGCAAAAGCGGACCGTCATTTGAGGTAGGGGAGGCATATCTGCGTATTTTGAATGCCAAAAAATGATTATTCAAGAATGGCTGTCGCGCCTGCGCTGACGCGCAGCCGACAGGCGCTGGGCCAGAGGGGCGATATTTCCGGCGTTGTGATGAAGACTTGCCCTAGAGCTTCCAATGCTTTTTGAAATAAATGCTGGCGCTCCCGATCGAGATGCAATTCCAGATCATCGACGCCAAATAAAGGCGGAGCTTCGATTTGGCGCTCAAGCCGCCGCCATTCCGAGAGGCGCAGCGCGGCGATGGCCGTCCGCTTTTGTCCATCGCTGGCAAAGAGTCGCGCCGGTTTCTCGTCGAGGGTGATGGAAAAGTCGTCGCGGTGAGGTCCCGTGATCGTCATTCCCAGCATTTTTTCCCGCGGCCGATTTTTTTCCAGCTGGGCGAGATAGGAAGAGGCCAGCGGCAATTGCGAGGTTTGCGAGGGAATGTATTGCACGGAAGATTTTTCTCCCGAGAGCGCCTGGCAGCCTGTTTTCAGATCGTCATTGAGCTCTTCGATGAGTTTTTTTCTTTGATCAAATAGATAGGCCGATGACGCAGCCATTTCATGCTCCCAGCAGGCAATCCCATCCAGCGAGCGCGAGCGCAATAGAGAGTTTCTCTGCTTGACGGCGCGCCAAAAACGCAGCAGATGGTGGAAATAGAGCGGATCGCTCTGGGCGAGATGAAGATTGAGAAAACGCCTTCGAGCCGAGGGCGAACCGGTGATCAGGTCGATGTCGGGCGGAGTATAGAGAACGGATGGCAGCAGGCCCAGAAGAGCTTGAAAGGAAGGGTAATGCGACGAGTTGCACTCAACCCGTTTTACTTGGCCGTCGTAGGAGAGGCGCACCGTTTGAGCGACATTGTCGCGCACGATCGAGGCTTCCAGGAAAAAAAAGGACGCGCCTTCGCGGATGAGCTCCGAAAGATGCTGCGTGCGAAATGACCTACCCGTGCTGATCAGCGCGATCGCTTCGAGAAGATTGGTCTTACCCTGCGCATTGGCGCCGCAAAAAACGTTGATTTTCGGCCCAAAAGCAATGGAGGCTTCCGTAAAATTGCGGAAATTGCGCAGATAGAGGGTTTTAAACATGAGTTTGGAATTCCCCAAACCCATTTTATGGGTATTCACTGTACTGTGACGGCCTCTTCCGGCGCTCCGGTGCTGATTTCGCTCAAGCGCATGGGCATCAAGACGAATTGCGCTTGTGTCGAGTCGGTAATCAGACCCGGATTGTGGGCATCGTTCAAGCCTATGCGCACCGTTTCATCTTTGCTGTGGCGCAGAATGTCGAGCAGAAAAAATGGATTAAAGGCGATTTCCAGACGCGATCCGGAAAAGTCGACCGGCATGCTCACGCGGCCCTCGCCAATCTCGCTGCTGGTCGCGGAGAGATGGAGCTGGCCTGTTTCGAACGTGAATCGAACGGAATTGCTGTTTTCCGAGGTGAAGAGCGACACCTGTCTCAACAGGGACATGAGCTCTTCGCGGTGGATCGAAAACTGATGGGCGAGATTGGATGGGATCACGCGCTCGACATCGGGAAATTGCCCCGAGAGAAGCTTGGTGATGAGCGAAAGCTGCCCGCATTCAAGAGCGATCTTGTCGGCAGAGAGGCTCACAACCGCTTTCGCATCGCCGTTTTCAAGCATTTTAATCATCTCTTCGACCGCTTTAAGAGGGATGACATAGGCTCCGCGCACCGGAGCGTCGACGAGAACAGGGGAAGATGCTCGGGCGAGACGTTTGCCGTCTGTGCCGATAAAGGTCGCCTGCTGGGCGCTAATCTGTAGCTGGACGCCGTTCAGCATGTAGCGGGAATCCTCGCGGGCCGCGGCAAAGGCGGTTTTCGAGAGCATCTCGCGCAGATTCGCACCGGTAAACGTCGCTTCAGGAGATCCCTTGAGATCGGGGAGGGCGGGGAATTCGGCTTTGTTCATGCCATTGACTTTGAAAACGGAGGTGCCTGTCGTGATTTCAGCGATCTCATTGAGATGGGTCGCGATTTTGACTTGCGGGGAGGTCAGTTCGCGCACGAGTTGAAAAAAACGGCGGGCCGGCAGAGCGATCGAACCTTCCTCGATTACAGTGGCGTCCATAAAACAGCGCATGCTTACGGTTAGATCCGTGCCGCTGACAACGATCTGATCATCCAGCGCTTCGATGAGAATGTTGGCGAGGATCGGTATGGATGGTTTGCTTGATACGACATTTTGGATTTTTCCGATAAGACTCACGAGATCGTTTTTGGCAATAACCGCTTTCATGTAGAAAACTCCTGATTCGTATACAAGAGAAAAGATAGAAGAGGGAGGCTCTGACTGTCAACTCAGAAAAGATATTTTTTTGCAGGCCGGCTCTATTCACCTGATGTTGCGCGCTCAATTGCGCGCGTATCTTCCCGCTTTTTGATCGCGGCGCGCTTGTCGTAGGCTTTCTTTCCCTTGGCAGCGGCGATTTTCACTTTGGCGATCCCTTTTTTATTGATATAGATCGAAAGCGGGATCAGTGTAAGCCCCTTTTCCTGTGAGACCCTTCTCAGATACTCGATCTCTCTATGATGCATCAGCAACTTTCTTTCCCGGCGATCCTCATGGTTGTGGATGTTGCCGAACGAATAGGGCGCGATGCTGGCGTTGATCAGCCACAACTCATCTTTTCGCACATCGACATAGGCATCCTGCAGAGATCCGCCGTGATTGCGCAGAGATTTAATTTCGGTGCCAACCAAAACAATCCCGGCCTCGAATGTTTCGAGGATCTCATAGTCGTATAATGCGCGGCGGTTTGATACTAAATCACTCATTGCGAGCTCATTCTTCAAAAAAGAATTGGCCAAATGCTGTGACGGCAAAGCAGTCTCGACCTTCATGCAATCCTGTCGCGACAAAACCGCACTCGAACAGAAAATCGAAGATAGACGCCTTGATCAGAGCTTTTTCATCTTCGCTGTATTGTGGCAGTGTGTATTTCCAGCTCTTGCCATTTTTTTTGAGCATCACGACGGACTCTTCGCCCAAAGACACAATCGCCCCCCGGATGAAGTCGTCGAACAATACCCATCCGCCATGCAGCACTCGTTTGATCGATTTTTCAGCTTCCCTCTGGTTGCGCTCATTGCAAAGGCTGGCGGGAAGAGAATTGTTTGACAGGCGGTTCAAAGAATGGCGATAGAAATGCAATGCGCGATTTTCCAAGGTAAGATCCAGCCAATCTCCAGCTGAATCGAGACAAGATAAACGCCCGTAGTTCAGGTCAGCCAGCTTCAGAAGTAAGAGTTTTTCAACGATTCGCGCGAGATATTGCTGGGCAAAATGGATCTCTTCCGAGGTGTCAATCGGAAGCAGGCAATGCGGCGCTAGCGATTTTGTCAATGAAAGAGGTAGCGCATTGCCTGCTTTCCATCGATCGCAATTCAGCGGCTTTTTTTTAGCCAGATTGAGAATGGTTCCCATATCCTCAACAAAGGCAAAGTCGTGGTCGCGATGGCGGAAGATTGAAATCTGTTCCTCAATGACACGCGCTTCGGTTTGCTGCAAAAACAGCAGATATTCGCGCCATTCATGGAATGGAGTGACAGATTCCTGCCAATAATCTTCTTCACGGGTATATGTGACAAAACAGACAAAGTTGAACTCGAGTTGGAGCATTAGCTGCTCAAAATCTTTGCGGGCCAGGTTATACTTCGCAATCAAATCGCTTGTGCTGATTCGAAAATCGGGAGCTGAAAAAACATCCTGAACGATCCCGCTCAATACTGGATCGGAAAAATTCAACTCCATCAGATAGCGCTGATAGATCTGCGGTGTGAGCAGGTATTTTTCGACAATCGATTCAAAGATGTTGTTCGAAGAGCGGGGAATGGCATACCACGTCGGAAGAATGTGGATGGGAACCTGTTTAAGGAGCCCTTGCACAAATTCCATGTTGGGACAAAAACCGTCTTCGAGGCGCGTGATTTGAAACTCGAAATATTTGCGCCTCTCCTTGTCGATGATGAGAGTGTCCCCCTGAATTTCAAGAAGGCCAGTAGTGGAGAGTTTTTGAAGGATCGGTAATAAATCGGATTCTGTGCAGTCGCGGGTACGGTTGAGCTTTTTTATGGAAATCTTGAGAGGGCTGAACAAGATCTCTTCGAGAACTTCCAGATCAGCTGTAGTAAAGTCGGCCAGCAAAATCCGGCTTTCGATGTCTTGCTGATAAGGATAGTCGGTAAGATTGATCTTATTTTTACGGGCGGAGGTCAGTTCAAGCACGTTCACTCTCGAAATGGTTGCGATGGAGCCTCTAACTATATCCCAGAGGGTGATTGGCTCATAGGTTAAAAGAGTCCTTTAATTTTTTGAAATACTCGAGACGCTTTTTCATCTCCCGCTCAAAACCTCTTTCGACGGGATGATAGAACGAACATATGCCGAGGGATGAGGGAAAATAGTCTTGTCCAGAAAATCCCGCCGGTGTGTCGTGATCATATATATATCCATCCCCATAGCCCTGATCTTTCATAAATTGGGTAGGAGCATTCAATATCGCACTTGGGGGATCGAGGTGGCCCGTCTTTTGGGCGGCTTGCCTGGCGGCGTCAAAAGCAGTATAAACCGCATTGCTCTTTGGTGCAAGGGCTAGATAGACAGTGACTTGAGCGAGAGCAATATCTCCTTCCGGCGATCCGAGAGCTTCATAGGTTTGCCGAGCGGCAAAGGCAATGGGCAAAGCTTGGGGATCGGCCAGTCCAATGTCTTCCATGGCCATTCGGATGAGGCGCCTGGCAATATACAGAGGCTCTTCACCGCCTTCCAGCATGCGCGAGAGCCAGTAGAGGGCTGCATCGGGGTCGGAGCCGCGAATCGACTTGTGAAGAGCGCTGATCAGGTTGTAATGGCCCTCCTGGTGTTTGTCATAAAGAGGGGAGCGTTTTTGCAAAAACTGGGCAATCGCGGCGGAATCGATACGATCCAGGCCGGCGGTCTCAAGATTTTCGATCATATTGAGCAGATGGCGCCCATCGCCTTGAGACAGTTCAATGATGGTTTTTCGCGCGGCCTCATCGATCGGAAGAGGGCGGATCTGCGTCTCGTAACGATGGATGATTTTTTCCAGGGCATCGGCTTGAAGCGGTTTTAAAATTAAAACCCGCAGTCGGGATAAAAGAGCGTTATTCAAAGTGAATGAAGGGTTTTCAGTCGTGGCCCCGATCAGGATCAGGGAGCCGTCTTCCATAAAGGGAAGAAACAGATCTTGCTGTGCCCGATTAAAACGATGGATTTCATCGATAAAAAGAATCGTTTGGCGAAAAAAAAGGGGGTTTTCCTGTCCTTCTAATAATCTTTTTTTGAGATCCGCTGTACTTTGAAAAACGGCGCTGGCCGTAATGTATGGTAATTTGAACGATTGAGCATAGAGACGGGCGAGAGTCGTCTTTCCGCAGCCGGGCGGGCCGAATAATAAAAGGGAATGGGGCGAGGCGCTGCGAATTGTCTGATTGAGGTAGTCTAATAAATGATCCTGGCCGGCAAGTTCGGAAAGATTTTTCGGACGAAGTCTTTCTGCTAGTGGAATTTTCATAATGAAAACAGATTACTAAGAACACATTTTTTATGATATGAAAATTCAACCATCTGTGTTTTAGGTGCTTGAACAAAACGTTGCGTTTGTTTAGCGTTGTTCTTTAACTTTTTGCTGAAATTGTAAAACAACACACCAAATCACAGAAAAATTAAGCGCGAAAAATTTATTTTTTATTTTTTTTCACTTCCATTAAAAAGCAAAAAATCGCGCCCAGGATGTATTCTAAGTGAGGATTTGTGGATGCTTCGAAATTTAAGGATTGGTAATTTGTATCAATAAGGTTGTGTTTTTATTGTAATAAATGTATATTGGAGTTTGTAAGGAAGATGTAGGATTGCGGGATCTCCCGCTATAATTGAGCTCATCAGGATGCCTTTGTAAGGCAATGGTCTCAAATTGAAAAGATTGCTATTCTCTTTACGCAATTTGGAGGATTAAAGTTATGTTGAAACGCAAAAAACGCAAAGCAGTTCGCAAAACTAGAAAAACTAAGACAAAAGTTCGCAAGACTGCCAGAAAAGCGAAAAAAGGTGCTAGAAAGACACATAAACGCCGCAAGTCGGCTCGTGTATCTGCACTCTTAGTTCAAGAGTAATTGGTTCTTATAATCAATCTCTTACGTCATCGAGCAACGCCTCAAGGCTTGCTCGATTTTTTTTTATTCGGTTTCGTTAGCGTGAACATGCCAGCTCTCTTTCTTGAGAGCAAAGATGATCAATGGGATTGCGGCCATTGTGATGATGCCGAATGTCAAAAATCCCTCATAAAACAATAAGCTACCAGTTTCGAATTGCCCAGGCGGGACAAAACCGATCGCAAACGCGAAAACAGAACTGATGATCCCGATCCCGCCGGTGAGCCAAATGCCCGGCATATTGTAGGGAATTCGATAAGGGCGGATGACATGATTATGGCTATATCTCAGCTTGATGGCCGCTAAAAACATAAGAACATACATCACCAGATAAATCTGAACCGACATGGCGCTCAGAATCCAGAAAGCGCTGCTGGCGGACGGCATGAACATGAACACAAACGTGGCAACCGTCACGACGACGCCCTGAAAATAGAGAAGGTTCGATGGCACGCCATGCTTGTTGAGTTTTTGAAATACAGGCGGAAGATCGCCGTGTTTGGATGTCGCATGCAGAGCGCGGACAGGTCCGATAATCCATGCGTTCAGCTCGCCGACGGCGCCAAAAATGATCATGATCGCGATCGGCGTTAGCAGATAAGACATATGGTAATCGGCAAAAAAGACCTGAAAGGCATCCATGAGGCCTGCAACGAGGTTGATCTCGGACGTAGGAATGACGAGGGCGATCGACAAAGCTCCGGCAATATAAAGAAGGAGAGCGATACCGCTGGCCATCAGAATGGCTCTCGGAAAGTTGCGCTGGGGATTTTGCACTTCGCGGGCATGAACAGCTGTAACTTCAAGACCCCCAAAGGCCAAAAAGAGGCCAGCCAGGAAGACGATATTCTGGATATCGTCCAGTGGAGGGATCAACGATCGGGCTGTGAACTGAATTTGCATGGGATGGCCTAAAGCCAAGTAGAGCATTCCGAGGCCAATGATTATCAAGCCCGGTAAAATCGTACCGGCAATGACGCCTAAAGCGCTGAACCAGCTGGAAATTTTTAATCCGAGGCAGTTAAAGAGTGTGGTGCCCCAAAAACCGCCGAGGATCGCGGAAATCAAATAGAGTTTGTTTTCAGCCAGGGCCGGATTGATGATATAGGCAAGAGTCACCGCGGAAAAGGAGAGGATCGCCGGAAACCAGGTGACGTTATGAATCCACTGCATCCAGACAGCGAAAAAGCCCCACTTGGGACCGAAGGCTTCCCGCACCCAGATATAGATGCCTCCCGTTCGCGACCATCCCGTGGCCAGCTCTGCGGAGATGAGCGCACATGGGAATAGAAAACCGATGGCGACAACGGCATAAAAAAAGATGAGTCCATAGCCGTAATGAGAGACGATCGGAAGATTGCGCAGCGATGTCATGACGGATAAATTCAGCAAGGCCAGTAAATAGATATTCATAAAGCGGCGGGGCGCTGTCGGCGGCTGCATATTAAGTTCTCCTATTTACGGATAGTTTCCCGTAAAACTTCATTTGAGGTCAATTTGATTGCAAGCTGATCGTCATGATTGTATCATTTCCTGTATGAAAACAATCCGTTTGCGCGCCCATCCGACCCTCTCGTCCCGGGATCTTGAAACGGCCGTGAGCCTTTTGCTCGGCGGACAGCTCGTGGCAATCCCCACCGAGACGGTTTATGGACTCGCCGCCGACCTGTTTCAGCCCGCGGCGATTCAAAAAATTTTTACTACGAAAGGCCGCCCGGCTGACAACCCGTTGATCGCCCACATCAGCTCCATGAGGCAGCTGGAACGGATCGCCGAGCGGCCCCATCCGCTGTTGTTGAAGATGGCTGAGCGCTTTTGGCCGGGGCCATTGACGCTGATTTTTGAGCGCAAAGAGACAGTTCCTCCGATCGTATCCGCGCATCTGCCCACGATCGCCGTCCGGATGCCGTCGCATCCGTGCGCGCGCCAACTCATTCACTCCATCGATTCGCCATTGGCAGCCCCTTCTGCGAATTTATCCGGGCGGCCCAGTCCGACATCGGCTGCCGATGTTCTGGAAGACTTCGACGGGGCTATCCCTGCGATCATCGATGGCGGGCCGTGTGCATTTGGCATTGAATCGACGGTCATCGGGATGATTGATGACCAATTTGTGCTCCTCCGACCCGGGGCGATCGACAGGGCCGCGATCGAAAATGAGATCAAAATAACTCTCATCGATCCGCCTCGAAGAGGTCCGATTCTTTCACCGGGGATGAAATACCGCCATTATGCCCCAAAGGCAAAAATCCGCCTAGTCGATAGCGCAGATCGAGAGAGCAGCTCAGCCACAGATGGTTCTGTCTATGTTCTGGAGGATCTTGGCGCTCAGAATCTTTATTCACACTTGCGCAACGCAGACCGGTTGGGGTATTCAGAAATTGTCATATGCCTCAACGACAGCATCCGGCAAAGCGAGGCTTTGATGAACCGGCTCCAGAGAGCCTGTGGGGAAGTGCATGGGTGACCGAGTCATTGAACCATCCGAGATCATCACCGGCCGCGATGAGACGCCGCGCCGCAATCTGGCGAAATCCAATCCCTGGCTGCGGCTGATTGCCCGATTTTTCGACTATTCGCTTTTTTTCACTCTGTTGCGTTTTCTTCCCAACTCCACCATTTCAGTGCCCTTTGAGAGTGTGATTCCATTGGAGTTTTTGGCCTGGGTTCCTGTCGAAACGGTTTTTCTGGCATTGTTGGGTACGACGCCGGGTAAATGGCTTCTTTGCACCGATCTGAAAAAGGGACACGCCCCGCGCCTGCCATTTTCTTGCGCCTTTAAGCGCAGTTTGTCTGTCTGGATCCGGGGCTTAGGTTTGTGTATTCCCGTGATTAATATGATCTGCATGGCCAATGCTTATTATCGTTTGCGCCTTTTCCAGACAACGAGCTGGGATCGCGATGAGGGCACGACTGTCATTCATCGCCCTTGCCCCAAATGGCGACTGTATACAGTGAGCGCCATCACAGTCGTCGGCATGATTTTATATTCTTGCTGGAAGAAATCCTGGATCTAGAGATTAAGCCAAACTAATTAAATGGAGGCGCTGTCAATCCCAGGCATCTTGCTGGGGAGACTGCACGAAGAACTCATTGACATGCTCTGTTCGTTTCCTTGGGTGAGAGTACGTGAATTTAATTCCGTTATCTATTGATATTGTTAAACAACTCCTCGAGACGATTCCGTTCAAGCACCGCTGCAATTTTTTTGTTTGTTTCTGAAAAACTTTTTTGCCATCCTTCGAATTCAGGAGAATCAGGTTCTGGAATATCGCAAAAAAGAGTATCGCCAAACTCGGGCTCAGATTTGATACCTGCTTGCGAAGGTATATCCTCAGAAACCTTTTGAAGCTCTCCTCCTTTTGAAGGAGGAGAGTCTTCGACGCTTAATGAAACGAGGCGGCTTGCGCCGCTTCCCGCGCTATTAGGTAGGTTGCCTCGCCCCCCCCCTGAAGGGGTGGGATTGCGGCAGGCTATTTTATTCTGCGGTATGCGGCTTTGCCGCACCGCCTCCTTAAGCGGAGTAAAGAATCTCCTCCTTTCAAGGAGGAGTTCTTCAAAAGTTTTTTTTACAATATCAAGAATAACATAAGAAACCTGTGCAGCTTGGGTCATGTTCATACAACGCATGCTGGTGGTTCTGCATAAGAAACAACGAATCGTTAAGTTAATCACGCAACACCCACTCAAATTTTTCTTTACTAGGGAGTTTAGCATAACTGTGCATTGTATACCAGCTTCATTTAAAGCTTCTAAAAGGAAGTTTCCAAAGAAAAAAAAAGGACTCTTGTCGGCAGAGTCGCAGCTACTGGCAGATAAAGGTGTCGGGGTGTTCACCTCATTTTTATAGGCACTTGTCTACCATCATATAGTTTAATTATTAACGCATAAGTTGTTTCCAAACCACAAGTAATGCTATAATAAATGGTAGCAACGTAACAGCAAATGTTAAATACATTTATGACGCTTTACTCAACAACAAAATTCATTCATAACATCCGAGGCAGAGTTCCGCCTCTCACCTGGCTAGGAAAACGGACATCTTCTACTTCTGTGCTTATTCCATTATTAACACAATTAGAAAATATATTAAATGCTACAAAAAATATCGAAGCACCTCTCAACTGGAAGCCTGAGCGCGCCCATTTCAAACACTTCACCCCATCGGTAAGCATGTTAATTTGGGCAAACGTTGGAAATAACATTGCTAAAATAACTAGCAGACAGGACTGCATACTATCCGACAAAAAAAAATTAATCGAAAAATTTTCGGTCCTTCACGAAAAAGGAATCATCTCCCTCTCCAATGATATTTCATTAGTTGCTGAAGGATGTGATAATGGAAACTATTTACCATTGTTGTCCGCTGCACTCACTCGCGATGGGAAAAACCGTGTGATCCGCCCATTTCTAATCAATGGAAGCGATGTTATGATAAATAAAGCGTGCAGAGCAGCATATTGTTTATTCCACAAGGAAGGTCAAAACAAGATTTATGGGGATATTTGCAATGCATTTGATTGCTTTCCCTCTGAACTAGACAAATTTAAAACTTCTCAAAAAATTTTCACCCCTTTTCGCATGGGAGCGGTAGGGAGTCATAGGGAGATTAAGACATATTTAACTACAAGAATGCCTCTCATGAACAACTCAGGATTTTGCTGTTATTGCCTGCTTCTCGATACATCAACAACTCGAAATACTTTAAGTAAAGAATATGGCCATAATGTATTAATAATTGAAGGGAATAAATACACAGAATTATTCAAAACTATTCAACCTTCCGCGCTAAAAATTATTACCAACAGTTATACCGAAAAAGAGGTTGTTCAGATTATTAATTCATTAAAAGATAATCCGTCATATAAAGGACTTCAGACATATCCTTGCGCCACTGTTTTTCAAGAAGAGGCAATTCATCAATTAGTTGAAGGAGTTGGAGGAAAGACCTTAGAAACGGATATCTTAGAACGCCCGCTTCGCACGAAGACTGACAGAGGCAATGAGGTGGACATGAGCACAATCGTCATAACCTCCGCTCGTTAAAATAATACAAAGTCGAGGACACTTGCACTGGGAGGCATATTCGAAGCAAGAATTTACGTGATCGCCTCAAGCACGAGTTGCAAGCACGAAAGTTCGGTGAGCTTGCGGCTTGTATAACCGAAGGCGCGGATTTCGTAGCCTAGCGACGTTGAAGTCTTTCGAAAAATGAGGAGGCCTCTCCTAGCGGGGCAATGATCGTGGAGATATTCGATGACTTTTTCGGCAACTGAGTCTTTTACACCGGAAACGAAAACATTCGGACGTGGTTCGATGAACCAGAGTTTCATTCGACCTCGCACTGCGGGAGGTAGATCGTTTGCGACAACGACTAACATGCCCCTCCATTCAATATCTCTTTGATGTCCGTGGAAAAAATCACCGAGATAGAACCATTTGGCGGTCCCACTTTAAACTTGAAGTGGCGATCACCGAGATAGAACCACTGAAAATTTTTAATGGGGTGTGCCGCAGGCACACAAAGGAGTTCATAGCGAACTAAACTTTGAATAAAGCTGCATGAGAGATGGAGGAAGGCCCTCCGGAATCGGCTTCCAGGAGCGGATTCCAAACCACTCAAAGCTGCTGTGGTTAAGAGTCATGGTAGTGAGCATTTGAGGCAAAGCGCGAGAAAACAATTCGGGCAGGTATAGATCAGCAAGACGAATAAACCTGAACCTCTGTTGAAGCATCGAAAGGATTATAACTGTTGTCAAAACCAAGGGGTGTCCGTTGTCCTTGGGACAAAGTCTGTCGAGAGCATGGATATTGGGCAGATGGCAACCGGTGTGTAGGAGGCGTGAGGCTGATCTGGGCTCTTATGTGGAACTGCGGGAACCAGTCGCTTCGATGTAAAGGGAGAAGCACAAACGGGAATAGCCGTAAGGCGAGAGTACCAAAGCGAAGAACTGGGACAGACCAACTTGTATGAGCGAAGAAGGCCGGTAATGCGGCTGGAGCAAAGAAGTTGGATTAAGTGGTGGCATTTGAAGAACAACTGGCAACAGGAGGAACCTGTGAATGCGACAAAGGCGTTTGACATTCCAAAAAACGTTGGTGATGGAAGCTTATAAAGCAGTAAAGGCAAATGCAGGAGCTGCTGGCATAGACGAAGAGTCGATCAGAGATTTCGAGAAGAATCTGAAAGACAACCTATACAAAATTTGGAACCGGATGAGTTCGGGAAGTTATTTCCCTCCTCCGGTAAAAGCCGTAGCGATCCCAAAGAAAAACGGGGGAACACGGCTACTGGGAATTCCGACAGTCGCGGACCGCGTTGCTCAGACGGTCGTTAAGGTAATGTTTGAGCCAACAGTAGAACCAATATTTCTAGCAGATTCATACGGATACAGACCGGGAAAATCGGCCTTGGATGCCGTAGGAATAACGCGTAAGCGCTGCTGGAAGTATGATTGGGTACTGGAATTCGACATCAAGGGCATGTTCGATAACATCGATCATGAGTTATTGATGCGAGCGGTGCGCAAGCACACGGACTGCAAATGGATAATATTGTACATAGAACGGTGGCTGAAGGCTCCAATGCAAATGCCTGATGGCACTCGAGTGGAGCGCCCTAAAGGCACTCCTCAGGGAGGAGTAGTTAGCCCTATTCTAGTGTCTAATTGCATAAATTGGCGATCGTATTTCTGAGTTGAGCGCCTTTGACTTCTCGTTTTCGCCAGACAAAGGGCCTGGCTCCTTGATGGTAC
>Ga0206225_1000053_pt1 | contig 19447 bp, 15 predicted proteins | sample MancosB2_FD_155470 | JGI IMG/M metagenome (GOLD analysis project Ga0206225, IMG submission 155470) | Subsurface sediment microbial communities from Mancos shale, Colorado, United States - Mancos B2 | ecosystem: Environmental > Terrestrial > Deep subsurface > Rock core/Sediment | place: USA...
TGGTAGAGAGGCCCTGCGGCGTAACGACTTTGCTCGTCGATGTGCCGGTGGTGGCTTCCGCCGTTGTCGCCAGAACGCCCACGCCTTTGAGCGCTGTCGTCCAGTCCTGCATCGAGAAGACAATTGTGTCGAATTTATTGCCGCTTGTGATGAGACCTTGCTGCAGTGAGCCAAGCAGATAAAGGTTCCCGCCTACGACAGCTGCTGTCGTGCCATCGTCTCCAACAAAGAGCGAACTGGCTAGACTGGTGGCGGTGATCGTGATCGCACCGGCCGCATTCGCCACGCTAATACCCGGGCCGGCCGTCAGCGTCGCCGCCACCGGTGTGGTGCCGCTGCCGATGAGCAGCTGGCCGCTTGTCAAGGGGCCAATCCAGCCGACGGCCGTTGTGGCGCCTGTTGAATAGGGCAGAGCATCGGTTGTCTGCGTGCCGAGTTTCGCGGCGAGGCCTTCCGGCGTCACTGCCTTCGATGTCGATGTGCCCGTGGTGGCTTCTGCCGTTGTCGCTAAAACGCCCACGCCTTTGAGCGCTGTCGTCCAGTCCTGCATCGAGAAGACAATCGTGTCGTAATTGTTGCCGCTCGTGATGACGCCTTGCAACACGGAGCCGAGCAGATAGAGATTGCCGCCCACTGCTGCGGCAGTTGTTCCATCGTTTGCATAATACTTGACGGAAGTGGCGCTTGCGGTTGAATTAATAGTGATCGAACCGGCAGAGTTGGCGATAGCAATATCTGTTCCAGCGGTCAAGATCGCTGCCACCGGTGTGGTGCCGCTGCCGATCAGCAGCTGGCCGCTCGTCAAGGGTCCGATCCAGCCGACGGCCGTTGTGGCGCCCGTGGAATAGGGCAGAGCATAGGTTGTCTGCGTACCGAGTTTGGTGGCGAGGCCTTCCGGCGTAACGACTTTGCTCGTCGATGTGCCGGTCGTTGCTTCGGCAGCGGTAGCCAGTAAGCCCACGCCTTTTTGCGTCGTTGTCCAATCGGAAATCGTAAAAGTAACAGTGCTGCCAGCTCCCGACGTGGTGAGGCCTTGCACTGCTGTTCCAGATAAGGTCAAGTTGGGTGCAGGAAGTGCTGAACCCGCATCGGCAAAATAGGTAACGACCCCAGGAGCGGGAACACTAAAGAGCAGCGTGCTCGATATCGGATCGCCGGTAATCGTGATGTTGCTCCCCAGAAACTGGGTGATCGAACTGGCGTTGGGTCCGACGACTAGGCCGTCAGTTCCTTGAATTTTTTGAACACTGGGTAGGGCTATTGGCATTGTTCTACCCCTCTAGAAAGTTGAGATGGCAGATGGTTCGTAATAAAAGAGAGGGTGTATTTTACAATAAATATCATTGAAGTTTTTTAGTTTATTGTTTTGAAAGCTGCGCAGATTTTATATGAGGATAAGCCAGGACATTTGGGCTTTTTTTGACTTATAACGTGATTAAAAATATATAGTCAAAACAGAAATATGCTGAAATAAACAAAGCACAGATAAGGAATTTATCTGAACCGAGACCGTTTTGATGACATCTTAACAAACAAGAACAGCCCCAAAACAATGGACAATGATGGCTGCCGATGCACGAGAAGGGCATATGTCAGATCCTCTCGCGCTACGGTTTCTGCCACTTTCCTTCTTAATCATGTCTTGACAAAATGTTAATTTTTCTTTGAGCGCTCGACTATTAATCCGCTCGTCAAATAAGTGACAAAATGCTTGCTAGCCAGGGAAATTGCACGAAAAGAAAGACAGGATCCGCTTCGCGGGAGGATTGGCCAGGATGAGCAGAATCAAACAAACAGGTGGGTCTCTTGATCAATTTTAACGTTCCTGTTCTTAAGCATGGAATTTATCGTTGTATTTTAAGCCTTTCCAATACCTCGATTTATTCACATGCTCATTAGAATTTTTGGAATACGCTGAGTTTAAAAGAACTGAGACGCTGAGGCGCTGAGAAAGAAAAAAAATGCATAAGAGTGAGGGATACAAGCCGCCCATGTTTGCAAATGCATGCATGCGAAGCGGCGAAACTTTTAAGAAAGAAAGGGGGCTAATTAACGCCAGGTTTTGAAGTGCCCCTTCTTTCTTAAAAGTTTCGCCGCTTCGCATGAAGAGCTTCGCTCAACATAGGCGGCCTCAGCGCCTCGGCGTCTCAGTTCTTTTAAACTCAGCGTTATTCTCTAATAACCACTGAAGAGAAAACCTGTTAATGGCTCTGTTTCCCGATGAGGAAGGATCAGGAGCTTCATCATGCATATCCTGCCGACGTTTCGTCGATCCTGTTTATCCTGTTCTTGTCTATGAATACGGCACATCAAGGCATTCTTCATGCAATTGCCCTGGCTTGCTGGCGCCTCTTTTGAAGAACTCCTCCTTTCAAGGAGGAGATTCTTTACTCCGCTTAAGGATGCGGTGCGGCTAACGCCGCATACCGCAATAATAAAATAGCTTGCCTAGACCCACCCCTAAAGGGGCGGGATTGCGGCAAGCAGTGCGTTCACTTATTTGACGAGTGGGTTAGTAGCGTCTTTAAATGACCGATCAGGGCCGTTAAACGCCGTCTTTGCGATTCATTCAACAAATCGGGCCAGATCATGGATGCGTCTTTTTCCATCGCTCTGATCAGTTTTTCATTCGTCGGGCGGTGCGCCGCGCGCCGATCACCTAACGTACTCTGGATCAATGCGATGAGGTTTTGCGCGGTCTCTTGCGCATGCTCTTTGACGATCGCGATCTTTCGCTCAACAGGAACCTTCTTCGATGCTAAAACATAAACGGCTTTGGCCGGCATTTCTTTCAGACGCGCCTTGATATCGTCGGGAACCAGCAAATAGAGATCATAAAATGCCAGGTAATTATAACCGGATTTGAACGAACCAAACGTCAGATCGAGCCATTCGCGAAACGAGCGGTCCTTGTATTTGCGAAAGATCGCGCGCGCTTGCGCGATGCGCTCGCCGATCAGCACCATCTCCTGGCGCTGAATCGCCATCAACTCTTTCGTCAACCGCTTCACCTCGACGACATCGAGATCGACCTCGCCCTCGCTCAACTGACCCGGCTCAAACCCTTCGACTAAAATGCGCTCGATCTTCCGGTTTTCCGGATCGCTCAATTCCTGAACGGCAAAAAGAGCATTAAATGCGTTGATCGCTCCGCTGATCGGCGGCGCTGCCGGCCGAGTCAATCGCGTTTTTTGCAAGAATGCGGTCGCTAACTGCTGGGTCTTGGTCATGCATCCACTCGTTTGATAAATTCTTTCGCCAACTCGCGATAATCGGTCGACGCGCGGGATTTTTCTTCCGTCACGATCACTGGCTTGCCCTGCAAGATGGCGCGATTCACGGCGATGTCGCGGCGGATTTTCGAACAAAAGAGCAGCTCAGGGAACGCTGCATGGATCGCTTCCAGAAAGGCGACATTCGTAGCGCCTCTCTCATCCCAAAACGAAATGACGACGCCGGAGCAGGAGAGCGGATGATGCTCCTGGATCGCGGCGTGGTACTCTTTCAGGCGGTTCATCGCGAGAATGGAATAGGGCTCCGGCAGTGCGCAGATGACGCTGCTATGCGCGGCATAAAAAGCCGCCTGGGTCAGCCATCCCAATGATGGCGGCGTGTCGATCAGGCAAATATCATAGGGAAGGCCAATGATGGCTTTTCTCAGCCGTTCGTGGGCATAGAGATCCGACACCAGGGGCGCGCTGGATTCAATGCCATCCAAATAGGTATTGGCGGGAATGATGTCGAGTCCGCGGATGCAGGTGGGCTGAATCACTTCAATCGCTTTTTTTTCTCCCCGCAACACCGGAACCATCGTATCCAGATTGTCGGGGCCAATGCCTATGCCGGTCGAGAGATTCGCCTGGCTGTCGAAGTCGATGAGCAACACCCGCTTCGCGTGATATTGCGCTAAACAGGCTCCAATATGAAGAGCCGTCGACGTTTTCGCCGTGCCGCCTTTGAAAGAACAAAAGACAAATGTGCGCATAGAATACTTTTTTGACACTATGTTAATCACACGATCGAAAAGAGGGCAACGCAAAGTGTGTAACCGTTACACAATTTTGTTAAAAATTCAGCGAGCCTCGGAGGAACGGCCCTTGGAGAACCAGATCGGCGCCCTGATTGTTCATCGTCATCGTAGACCACCAATTGATTCTCATCTGGCGCCACCAGACCTGCGCTTCCCAGCCCAACGTCAGTTCCAAAAAACTATCGCCTTTGGCCGACCACCACGTGGACAGGCCGCATGACAACTGGCCCACTTCAAAAAGACGAGTCTTCTTTTCCGTCAATGCCGATTCATAATCAACGGCATAATATTCTGAGTAGGTCGTGTTGCCATCAAATATGCCGAGCATGGCCGCCATTGAACCTTTAATGGAAAGGCTAATCTGTTTGGGAAGCAAGATACGCATGTCTAGACCCGCTTCCGGCCCCACGGCCCAGACGCTGCTCAAACCGCGAACCCGATTTCCGGTTGTGGCAGAGGGCGTCACATAGTTATAATGAACATCGACTCGCTGGCGGACAAAGCAGGCTTTTCCACCCATCGAAGGTTGGAGCATTAATGATTGTCCAATGACAAACGAACGCCTGAGTTCCAGATCGAGAATATTCATTTTTAAGGTCCACTTGCCCTTAATGTAGTTTGCCGGCTGCAGAAAACTGGTGCCGTAATCTGTGAAGTTCAGAGATCCGAAGAGATTCCCTGCCGGATCATCCACTCGTGTTACGGGCGGCGATGTGTAGAAATGGGTATAGGTCGCACCGATTTCCCATTCATCATAACAAATGGGAACAAAAACCGAAGCTCTTACGCCGGGATCATAGGCCAATTTCTGATTGATCACAGGACTGCTTGGATATAACGATGTCCAGTTCTTGATGCCATAACGCAGATCATCTTCTATTCCCTCCCAAAAGAGAAACTCCAACATCACTTTCCCGCAAGATTGCGGAACCATTCCGACTGTCGAATGGGATTCAGATGCAATGGTTTCTCCAGGAGAGATTTCAGGGTCCGATACAATGGCAGGAAGCGCAGAAACATCGGCCGGTTCAGCCGGATTCGATGGATGGCTTTCATCGACCTCTACTTTTTCTTCCGTGCTATTAACAAATGTTGTTTCGGTAGCATTTTCCTGCGCACTGACAATCCATGGCAAACAGCAAATGAGTCCCATCCACAATAACCGCGGAGGAGCGATCTTTTTTGACCCCATATTCAACCCTTTAATCATTGTCCGAATCCGTCAAACAACTTCGAGGGTCGGAAAAAGACACTACAATCATATGTACATCCTTGTGCTAATAACACCGATTGTACAAATATTAATCAAGTGCATGTTTAAGTCTTGTTGAATTGCTTGGAAGGTTGGAAATAACCTGTTTATTTGTAACGACTTCAATAAAATAAAATGAGGGTGGAGAAAAAATGGGCCATATTTGCTGTTTCTTGCCGAGAAATAAAACGACGCCATCGCAGCCGATTCGCGATCTGGCGAAGCGGTTCAACGGCTATTATATCGGTATCGGTACCATCTTTCCCCATGAGCACGAACAGGAGCTCAAAGCCATTTGTTCGGCGGCCCACCTTCCGCTTCATTCAATGCCGATGGGCTCCATGAATTTCGCGGCCTTTGTCGATTCATACAAACTGGATTTTTTAAATGGGCTGAAACAGGAAAAAGATCTCGCCTTGCGGCTGTTGATGCGAGAACATGACATCCAGGATATCAGTGAGGCCGCTGGCCATCCGGCTTTTACGGAACTTCTCGAAGAGATCGAAGATCTGACGGCAGCCATTCAAAAACGCGAAAACGCGATTGTTTTGCAAAATGCGCCGGGCCGGCTTTTTCAATATGAATCGCTGTTGAAGACGCCCAGCGAACAGGATATTGCGGAAGAGATCCGCAAGATCTCTCCCGGAATCCCGACAGGTTTTCGTCTCGGCGACAGCGAGCTGAAACTCGAGGGGGGCGAGATCAGCGTCATCGCAGCGCCGACAGGGCATGGAAAGACCAGTTTCATCATCAACACCCTCTTTGGCCTATTGGAACACAACCCCCAATCGTCTGTTTATCTCTTCTCGTACGAAGAGGCCCGCGCGCCGATCATCTGTCTAGCCCTCAATTGCTATCTCGGGGAAAGGCTCTCCCAGAACAACCGCGACTCGATCAAAGCTTATTTCCGCGATGGAAATGTCCAGTATATCGCAGAGAACATGAGAGGGTTTTTCCTGGAGAAAAAAAACTGCTTCTTTAAAGAGCTCGTGCAAAAGCGGCGCCTCAATGTATTTTATTCGTCCTTCTTTGCAGAAGAGCTGGTGGAGGCGATCCGTTTTTTGGCCCAGCAGCCCCAGCGCCCGACGGCCATCTGCATCGATTATATGCAGCTTTTGCGCCTGAAAGAGATCGGAAAAAATGCTTCGCGGCAAGAAGAGCTCAAGCAGATTTGCCTTCTTCTGAAAGATTGCGCCGTCGAGACGGGGCTGCCGATTTTGATCGCCGCCCAATTCAACCGCACAGTGCAAAGCGAGCGCGAAATGTTGGCCCAGGCCATCGGAGAGGCCGGAGATATCGAGCGCATCGCCGCCTTGATTCTCGGGCTTTGGAACAGAAAGTTTGGCCAAGAAAGGCCCGAAGAAGCTATTTATGTTAAAGTGTTGAAAGGACGAAATATTCCCGTGGGAGCCGATGTGGTGTTGAGCTTCAATGGAAATGCCTGCAAAATAATGAACGCCCGACAACCCCAAAATGACATATTTTAATGAAAAAATCAGAAAACGATGAAATCAACGATATCCTGGAAGAATTTGCGAAATCCGCCAAAGAGGGGCGATTTCCCGAAGACATCTCCGCGCTCAGGACCAAATTCGAAGAGCTCGTCCGGAGCAGCAAGCGGGGCAGCAAAGAGCCCTCTTCTGACGAACTGATCGAGCTGACCCAAAAATCCTCGGGCAAGGTCGATATTAAAAAAAATGCCACGCTGCACAAGTTCGTCCACGACAACCGCGAAACGCTTCTCCAGCTGCTGCAGCCCGACAAAGCGCGCAAATCCCGCAAGTTCCGCCAATCGGGCCACTTCGTCGACCAAAAGCTGAAATTTTCCGTGCCCAATGATCCCACCCCCTCCCTCTTTGATCTGATCAGCACGGAAACGAAAGATAAAATCGTGCGCAACAATGTCGAGATCCGAACCGAGGGCATTCGCCTCACGGCGCCTCAGGACAAGCTGATGACAGCCCTGATGCGGCTGCTCCACGACAAGAGCGAGCATCACAATGAAAAATCGGAAACGTTTTATCGCGGCAATCTGGAAACGCAAGTCGTTCCGTACGGCGGCAAGGGCCAGAAAAGCCCGTCGGCCATGATCCGGATCTATCCTTCTGAACTCTATAAAGCCTACCTCGACAGCGGAGATTATTCCGGAGCGGACATCAAATTCATCAAAACGCTTTTGCAAGACACCGAGCAGCAAAAGTTTTTGATCATCTACGAGAGAAAATACGAAGTATCCTCCACGAAGGGGCATAAGGAATACCGAACTGACCGGATCGAAGACTTTCAGAGCCTGTTCAAAATCGTGCGTTTTTTCGAAGGCTTAACCGAAGAAGAGCGAAGGGAGCTGGATAAAAACAACGAAGTGGTGCGCGAAAAGCGCGGAGAGCTCGTCATCGCCTTCAACCCTCTTTTAACCGACCAGATCAATGCGAAATATGTCGAATATCCCGAAGACATCAACCGCCGGACCATGATTGCCGCCGGAGGCCACAAGCTCGTCACCGAAAGCGTCATTGCGCTGCGCGACTGGATGCTCAGAGAAATCAGCACAAAACGAAAGCTCGCTGAGATCAACGACACGAAGATCCCATTCCTGCTCAAGCTCGACAACTACGTGCAGCAAAAGAGAAAAAAGCTGATTCAGGCACGCGTGCACTCAGCCATCCAGGTCGTGAAAAACCTCGGCCTGATCACTCACCATGAAGTCGTCACCGGCGCGCAGGGTCAGTGGAAACATATTTTCCACCTCAACCTCGACTTCGAGTGATCCCGTTATACTGTGCAAGCGCGAAATGCGGCCGCTCGTAGACTTGATCGAGTTTACCGTCATACTTTGCAGCATTTACCGTTATACGTTGCAGCGCCTCCATAGATAAACGCTCGTACCCAGATCTTTTGAGATGCATCTTGCAAGTGTTGAACGCACTGCTTGCCGCACTCCCGCTAGGCAAGATATTTTACTTTAGCCGCACCGCCTCCAAAAACTGCGTAAAGAATCTCCTCCTTGAAAGGAGGAGTTCTTCAACCTTCCTCATCGGGAAACAGAGCCATTAACAGGTTTTCTCTTCAGTGGTTATTAGAGAATAACGCTGAGTTTAAAAGAACTGAGACGCTGAGGCGCTGAGAAAGAAAAAAAATGCATAAGAGTGAGAGATACAAGCCGCCCATGTTTGCAAATGCATGCATGCGAAGCTGCGAAACTTTTAAGAAAGAAGGGGGGCTAATTAACGCCAGGTTTTGAAGTGCCCCTTCTTTCTTAAAAGTTTCGCAGCTTCGCATGAAGAGCTTCGCTCAACATAGGCGGCCTCAGCGCCTCAGCGTCTCAGTTCTTTTAAACTCAGCGTATCCCAAAATTCTAATGAGCATGTGAATGAATCGAGGCATTGGAAAGGCTTAAAAGCTCCTTAATCTCTGCTAACGGTTCGGCCCAGCTGTCCATCTTGCTTTGACGGAAGAGCCGCGCGCTCGGATACCAGGGTGAGTCTGCGCGCTCGAGCAGCCAGCGCCACTCGGGGACGTGGCAAAGAAGAATCCATGTCGGAATCCCAATGGATCCAGCCAGATGGGCAATCATCGTATCGACGCAAATCACCCGCTCGCAATTTTCCAGCACGCGAACAGTATCGGTCAGCGTGTCTAGAATCGGGCATTCGATGCTATTCATGTCCAATAATTTGCGTTCATTTTCCGTCACATCTTTCTGCAGGCAGACATAGTGGATTTTCGGAATCTTAAATAGGGAATCCAGAAGCTCCAAATGTAGCGATCGATGCCGGTCTCTCGGCGTTTTCGGATGGCCCCGCCAGGCGATTCCGATTCGATGCTTGATCGGCTTATGTCGGGCGTTCATTGGTATCGGCGGAGGGATTGAATGAAGATCAGTTTTAAAAAGATATGGAAAGCTCATCACATCGGTATGGATATCGTGCTGGGGAGTTGCCAACTTGGGGTCAATGAACGGAACGCCCAAGTGTTGGAAGATGCATTGCAAATGCGCCGGCATTTCGATGATCACGCTGCAGTGAAATTGCGATAATTTTGGAAGGTATCGGAGAAATTGAATCGAATCTCCCAATCCTTCTACGCAGCGAACGAACAATATTTTCCCATCGATTGCTTCACCCTGCCAGCGGGGCGATTCGACCTGTTTATACTTTTGTAGCAGCACTTTCATTTTCGTGCGGGTCTCGTATAGTTGAAAACCTCGAAGGAAATCTCCGAGCATCAGCAGCGGCGTGGCCAGGTTCCATCTCAGAAAATCAATGTTCGGGTCGTTCGGGCATGTCTTAATCAAATCCTGATATAGCTCAATCGCTTCATGAATACGCCCTACATAGGTCAGAGTCACTCCCAGATCGTTGACAACCGGAACATTGCCAGGATCGATCTCGATCATTTTCCGATACGTCTTGATGGCTTCAACATATTGGCCCAGATAGAAAAAAATCGATCCCCGGTGATGCTGTATCCCTGTGTCATTGGGATTGAGCTTGAATGCTCGATCATTGACGTTTAACGCTTCCTGATACCTTTCCAATTTGATGTAGAGCGATGTGAGATTTTTCAGGGCATTCGTGTTCTCGCGGAGGGAGATTGCTTTGGTTAGCGACGCGATGGCATCGTCGGTTTTTTCCAAGTTCATCTGAACGACGCCCAGCAAATACCATGCATCAAAGCATTGGGCGTCGTTGGCAGCGATTTTTTTCAATTGCTTTTCTGCACGTTCATTTTCGCCTTGCGAGATCAATTTGACGATGTTCTGCAATGGATCAACTCCTGTTTGATTTCCTGGATCGGTTCATCCCAGATCTTGTTTCTGCATTGGCGAAAAAGTTTTACGCTGGGATACCAAGGGGAATCTGTTCGATTCGCAAGCCATCTCCAGCAGGCGTTAAAAGGAAGCAATATCCATGTGGGGCTCCCCATCGATGCGGATAAATGCGCCACACAAGTGTCAACGCAAATCACTCGTTCACAGCGTTCCAGAATTTTCACCGTATCTGTAAAAGAAGCGATGGGCGGCCTTTCGACTCCATGGCGCTCAAGAAATGCAGCGTCCTCAGGCGACACGTCTTTTTGCACGCAGACATATTGAAAACCCGGGAGCGTCAGCAAGGGTTGCCATTGCTCAAGATTCAATGATTTTGGGGCGGAAATCTCCGGCCCGATGCTTTTGGATGATTGCCATACGATCCCGATTCTTCCGATTTCTGGTTGGCGAGAGCATACAATCTTGACCGGCGGCAGGATATTCGAAAGGGTGGTCTTAAAACAAAATGGCAGACTTCCCGTCTCGACATGCAAATCGCACTCATAAATCCGATCTGTGAGAAGAGGCACGTTCAGATGCTGGAATAGGCCGTGAAGGTCTTTATTTAAATATAAAAGAACGCGGCAATGATAATTCTGCAGATAGGGAATGTATCGCAAAAATTGGATAGCATCTCCCAAACCCTCGTCTTGATGGACCAACAGGGTTTTTCCTGAGATCTCCTCTCCTAGCCATTTTGGTACCGGTTTTGACAAACGTCGCGGATCGATCAGCCGGGACTCGAATAGGGCAAATCCTTTTTCCAAATCGCCTGTAATCAGAAATGCCTGGCTCAGGTTGAAACAACTCATCCAGGCAAACGCAGGCTGAAGACGAATGGCGTTTTGATAGGCATCGATCGACTCATCGAAGCGCTGCGTAAAATAATGACACATTCCGAGATAATGCCAGGCAATCGGGTCTTGGCGATTCTCGGTCAATCTCATCAGACATTGTTTGCGTGCCTCATCAAACTTTTCGGATATGATGAGATTCTCAATTTGATTCATTCGGCTAACTATGTTGTGATGTTAGATAGATTGTGATGTTTGTTCTTATAACAACTTTAATTTAAATACAACGGCCTCATATTATTTAAAGTACCGTTATCCTTTGCAATGCGCTGATATCATTGTACGAGAACGTTTCGATTTTACCGTTATACGTTGCAGGATTGACCGTTATACGTTGCAGGGTCATCATAGACAAAATCACGTACCCAGATCTTTTGAGATCCAAAACATAAAAATAGCGCCGTTATCCTTTGCAATTTTCATTATCTGCCGGATAAGACGTTCGTCGCATCACCGTCATGCTTTGCAGTAAACACCGTTATACGTTGCAGACAGCTCATAGACAAATCATACGACCCAGATCTTTTGAGATGCTTTTGTTAACCCGAACCTCAAACCGGTGACATAGTGCTGGCTCCGGCTTGCCATATCGATCTTCGCTCGAAATCTTTTCTCTCGAGTCATAACAGGTTTTCTTTTCAGTGGTTATTAGAGAATAACGCTGAGTTTAAAAGAACTGAGACGCCGAGGCGCTGAGGCCGCCTATGTTGAGCGAAGCTCTTCATGCGAGGGTGCGAAACTTTTAAGAAAGAAGGGGCACTTGAACAGCTTGCTCGAAGCGCAATCCCGCCCCTTCTTTCTTAAAAGTTTCGCACCCTCGCATGCATGCATTTGCAAACATGGGCGGCTTGTATCCCTCACTCTTATGCATTTTTTTTCTTTCTCAGCGTCTCGGCGTCTCAGTTCTTTTAAACTCAGCGTTTTCCAAAAATTTTAATGAGCATGTGAATGAATCGAGGTATTGGAAGGGCTTAAAATACAACGATGAATTCCATGCTTGAGAACAGGAATGTTAAAATTAGACCCACATGACGGGCCCTAACCGTTATACTTTGCAGACAGGTAGGGTTGTCCGACGTGCGAAGAGAGGAATGACCGTTATACGTTGCAGCATTGACCGTTATACAATGCAGAGAGCTCATAGACAAAACCCAAGACCCAGATCTATTAAGATGGCAATTCGTTTACATGATAAAGCTCCGACGGAGGGGTTTTTGAAGAACTCCTCCTTTCAAGGAGGAGATTCTTCTTCCGCTTAAGGTTGCGGTGCGGCTAAAGCCGCATACCGCGCCAATAAAATAGCTTACCTAGACCCTCCCCTGAAGGGGAGGGACTCTAGGCAAGCAGTGCGTTCATTGGCTTTTTCGTTATACGTTGCAGCAATGACCGTTATACTTTGCAAAAAACAGCCCTTTTTACCGTTATCCGATGCTCAAAGACCGTTATCCATTGCAAAGTTCTGGGAGACAAATTCACTGACCCAGATCTTTTGAGATCTTTTGAGATCTCTAAGATTGCGCCTCATCGCCAGGGCCCGCTTAAGGCGGCCTGGCTCTGATGCGCTCGAAAACAGTTTTTCAAGCATCAGTAAAGATCAGGTACAGGTTTCTTTAAACCACCTATTTTCATAGACAACAGTCATTTGCATATATATTAAAATTTTTGCATTATAGGCGCGGGGACACAGAAATACTTAAGACTTAGAAGAGAATCGACATGTCGGCAAATACAGGGCCTCCGCATTCGAAAGAATCGGAAATGATGGTTTTGGGATGCATGCTGTCCAACCGCCATGCTCACTCTACCGCTGCGTCGGTACTCGAGAGCTCCGATTTTTTCTTTGATGAACATAAGCTGATTTTTCAGGTTTTGCGACGGCTATATCGCGAAGAAAAGCCAGCGGAAATTCATCTCACTGCCGAAGAGCTTAAGAAAAATGACCATTTACAAGCAATCGGGGGAGTGGCTTATCTCACGGGATTGGCTCAGTTCGCCGGTACGTCGGCGCATATACATGAATATATCGAAATCCTAAAGGCCAAATCATTCAACCGGCAGGCGTCTTTATTGCTGGAGGAGGCGAAAAAGGCCTTTTTTTCCGATCCGCCCGATCCCACCGACGTCGCTGAGAAGGTTCATCGCCGCCTCCACGATCTCGGCAAGCGATTTTCCAATAGCGAAAAGACCTCGATCGGTGAAATTTTATCGGGCGCTAAATCGAGGATTGATCCGATCCCATTGATTGAGCGGATCGAAGAGCGCCAGCAATATTTTAAAATCCATAAAAAGCCGTTCATGACCGGCGTGCCCACCGGCTATTTCGAAATCGACAATGAAACGACCATATTGGAAGAAACCAATCTTGTCGTCGTAGCCGCACGCCCGGCGATGGGTAAGACAGCCTTTGCGATCAATATAGCGAACTATGTCTGTGCGGAGAAGAAAAAGGCCGTTGGGATTTTTTCACTGGAAATGGGGGCCGATCAGCTCGTCGAGCGCTTTTTGTCGCTCCGCACAGGCATCCCGGGAGAAAAAATCAAGAGGGGATCTCTGAGCGATATCGATATGATGCGGATCAAGGAGCAGGAATCATTTCTCCGCACGGCCAAACTCTTCATCCACGATCAAAATTGCGGATCAATCACCCAAATCATTGCAAAAGCCAAAACGCTCAAGGAAGAAGAAGACGTGTCGCTGATTATCGTCGATTATCTGCAGCTGCTCAGTGGGGGCGGTCACACTGAGAGCCGGCAATATGAAGTCGCTGAAATTTCGAGAAAGCTTAAACTTCTGGCGATGGAGATCAAGACGCCGATCATGTGCATTTCCCAGCTGTCCCGTAAAGTCGAAGAGAGGCAGGGGCATCGTCCGATGATGAGCGATTTAAGAGACAGCGGCCAGATTGAACAGGATAGCGATGTGGTGATTTTCATTCAGCGTCGCGATTATTATGATCCACTGGATAAGCCGGGGATGGCTGAGCTGATCATTGCAAAAAACCGCAATGGAGGCACGACGCCTTCTTTCGAGCTGCACTTTGACGGCAAATCCGGAAAATTTTCATCGCAATTGAGAGAAACGCCTCGACAAACAAGGCCGGTGCGCCAACCGTACCGAGATGAAGAACCTTTGTTTGCCGAGGTAGGACATCCACTTCTACGATAAAAGATAAAAGGAGTAAATATGATCAAGGAACTCGATGATTTTTTCGAAAGAGCGACCCATGAGCCGAATTACGAAAAAGTAGAGAGCGAGCCCCAGGAAATCTACAATACAGAACCGGCGAGCTCCTATAGTCAATTCATCGAATCGTTCTTGAAAAAAGCCGGCGACAACAAAAATGATTTTTTAGCCTTTTACCAGGCGGCGGCGACGGCGATCAATTTTCTTTCCGCCGAAGATCCGTTCAAAATCCACTATTTTGTGGCTCGCGAAGTTTTGAGAGAAGCCGGCGGAGCCAAGCTAGAAAAGGAAGAAAAAGCGAGAGATCTGTTGGCGCGCGAACTCGTCAAAGAATGCAAAGAATTCGCCCAGCGGGCTTTAGCCAAGCAGCTGTTTCAGAAAAATTGTGGGGACAATACGGTTTTTCTCGATGCGATGCCTGACGAGCGCATCATCTTTGCCAAAGATGGCCGACTATTTCTGGATGAGATGTTTTCGGTGCACATTGCCAAGATCGGTATGCAAGGCAAAAAATTGGCGGAGGAACTGTCGCAGGCGTCCAAGAGCTGGTATCGGATCTTTTTGGCCGACCGGCTGGCCTTGCCGCTGTTTCGCCTGTGGGTGGATTTCGACCGCCCTCCCTATTATTGCCGCTATCTGAAGCTGCTCGCCGAAATCCTTTGGAAAGATCGCGTCGAAGCGCAGTTCGAAAAAAACAAAAAACATTTGCCCGCCCTGACGCAGAGCGTGGCGCGCCCCGTGAGTCGGTTTTTGTCGTCGCGCGCCGAGGTGGCCTTACAAAACGATCAGCCCACAGTGGTCTACGAGGGAAAGACGGTGGCGGAAGTGGCGGCCATCGATCCAAAACTCATGCCTCTGGTGACCAAAGGCACGCAATATCTCAATAGTATTTATCACCATAAGCTCCTGCGCTATCAGTGCAAAGCCGGATTTGAGAACTGGGTGCAAGGTAGAGCCGATCCGCGGGTCATGCGCTATGATCGGGGGGAGACGGAGATGGCCGAAATCCTCGGATTCAAATTTAAGGAAGCCCCATCGATTCTTCGCTCGTTACTCCATGCCCAGGCGCACATGAATTTTTATTTCGATGACGGAAGCCGAGGCAACCTGATCGTGCTCAGAGAATTTCGCTCGCGGATCACCAACCGGGAAGAAGGACTCGAAATCATTCTGGGCACGCAGCTCATGCCCTATTACACGTTTCAAACGGACCGGCGTGGGCGCCTTCTTGTGCCCGTTCCGGATTTGCCCCCGCTTGTTTCCGCTCCCCAATATCACGCCGGTCAGGCGCTCCTCCAGATGCTGGTCATGGAAGAATTTACCAACAAATCAGTCGACCTGGCTCTGCTCGGATCCATCGAAATATCCGAAGAGCGCTGGAATGAGTTTAACCAACAATCCGGGCTGCCCCATTCCGTGTTCAAGCAGGCGCTCGCCCGCTGGCTCGTCGACGGCGATGACGGAAGCCGGTTTCTGGTTCAAACAGATCCCAACCGGTTTACCTTTGGCGAAAAATATAAAAAAGAGCTCAATTTTCTGCGCTCGCAGGGTCTTATGCGGAAAGATCGCCAGGCGCAAGGCCGGATTTCGGTTCGAAAAAGGAGTTCGCCTGCCAAAAATATGGCCACTCAGCTGCAGTTCGATACGAACGAATAATCGAGCGCAGACATCCCTACCTGTTCCGTCGGATATCCCTAGCTTCCACGGCCGGTATCCCTACCTCAAAAGAGGGTTGGATGTTGAAAACGAGGTTGTTATGAGTTTAAGGTTGCAACGGTAACGGTAACGGTACTTAAAATTGAATCAAAACACCCCTGCGCTCGCCGAGAGGCTCGCGCTGGGCGGAGTGGTTTTTCGATGAACATCTAGCACTCAACGAAAAAGTTTGCTAATTTCCACTTGCATCGAACCAAGAAAATATTTAAAGTGGAAATGAGCCAGGTGTTGGGCCTAAAAAGCTCTCACCCCGGTTCGGGTTTCGGAGCACCTGGTGATAAGAGATAATATAATCGTAGAAATCAGGTGCGCCGGGCCAAATTTAATCGTTCATAAACAATCAAGAGCCCGCTTTGCGGCGGCGGAGACATTATGCAAATGAATAATAATATGAGAGAAGAAATGCCAGGCAAAATCGCGCGGCTTTCGATCGACTTGTTGGCAGACGATCACAAGCGCTTGAAAACGGTGGCGTCTTTGATGGGGATGACCATGAAAGACCTCGTTGTCGTGAGCGTGGGTGATTTCATGCAGCACCGGTTGAGCCAGGTCAGTAAAAAGTCTGTAAAAAAAACAAAAGAGTGTTCGAAGAGCAAAACGAAATCCCGGAAGAGATAGTTTCGTTAATAATTGATAATAAAAAGGGAGGATCATTGTGGATGATCGAAAGACAAGAATGTCTATAGATGTAGAAGAAAACGAGCATAAAAAAATAAAAATGCGCGCAGCCAAAGAAGGCGTATCCATTCGAGCGTTTGTCACAGACTGTATTCGAGACAAAATTCGCCCCGATCAAGAGGGCGATCACAAGAAAAGATAGGTGCAGGGAATTAATCGGTTTTTTTTTGATCACGCGGGGAAATTTTCTGAGACTCGAAGCGTCGCAAGGTTTCCCCCGCTTTCTCCGCCAGCCACTGATCTTCGATTTCCGTCATTTTCTTGAAAGCGGCCCAAAGAATGAATTCCCGCATGGTGATGCCGAGCTGGGCGCTCGCCATTTTTAAATAGGTATGTTCTTCGGGGTTCATATCGACTGTTAAACGAGCATAAGACTTCATCAGTTTGACGAGGCGGAAACCCAGTCCTTTAGGGCAGGGAGGAAGCCTCGCTCCTTCTTTAAGTATTTAAAAAGTGGGGGTCTTGCGACCCCCGTGCAGTTACCTGCGCTCCGATTTCTCGGGTAATAATCTTAAGCCCGACTCGCTTAAGATCGTCTCCTCGACAATGTTATCCAGCGGTTTACGTACGTGCATCACGCGCTTAACCCCTCTACGTGTTTAAACACACGTCTCAGTGTCTGGGACTGGAGAAGCATCCCAGAGTGACTATACATTCGCCAGTAACGTAGTATCCTCAACGCTTGTCAGGCTCCGATACTAAGTCTGGTCAACATAGGGCTTGAACTATTTCTCCAAGCATCTCCCTTTAGGGAGGGGTAGTTGACAATAACTCCTTCGGGGCTACTGGTATACAGAAAAGCGGAATTCCACACCAGAAATTGAACACAATTTATCAAAAATTTTATTGAAGAACTCCTCCTTGAACGCACTTCTTGCCGCAATCCCACCCCTTCAGGGGTGGGATAAAGCGCGCTTGTTTTAAATTTTCTCTTCATATTATTTGACAGCGAATCTAAAAAATATATATATCAGATTGTTTATTAAACAACGCCACGAAAATTGTTATTATAATATATTCGGAGAATCGTGAAACAAACCATTTCTGATGGACTATATAATGAGTTTACTATAAACGGATGGATTCCCAGAGAAATTGCATGATAAATTGCTTGAACGCACTTCTTGCCGCAATCCCACCCCTTCAGGGGTGGGTCTAGGCAAGATATTTTATTCGTGCGGTAAGCGGCTTTAGCCGCACCGCCTCCTTAAGCGGAGTAAAGAATCTCCTCCTTTCAAGGAGGAGTTCTTCAAAAGAAAAACAGGATCCGCTTCGCGGGAGGATCAGGCAGGATGTTCAAGGTGCAGGGAGGCCCTGCAACCCAAAAATCATCCTGCCCATCCTGCCGACGTTTCGTCGATCTTGCTTATCCTGTTTTTCTCTCTATGAACAAGTCATGTCAAGACATTCTTCATGCAATCGCCCTCGATGGATTCCCGTTGTCTATAATTAAGGAGTAGATCTCTCTACTCCTCTACCAGCGCTGTGCTGTCGCGCGACATTTTTTCAGATCACTATCTTGTCTCTAAAAATAAGGCCGTTAATAAGAAAACGCTGATTTGCAGCCGATTTTTATAATAGTGAAAAACGGCCGCAAACATGCAAATGCATGTTTACAGATTGTTTTTATATAGTAGATTCCCGAAATACAACGACTCAAAGTTCCTAAAAGATTTTCAATTAGACCAGTGTTGATCCATGTGAATGGAGTAGAAGATAGCGTTTTAGATCAGCAATATTTTGATAAGATCATCGATTTCGGTCAGCTTTTGGAATAGGATCTACGAGATCAGGTTTGCAGCTCTTTTTGGTTGTTTCGCGTCAATTATCTTTGCCGGTAAAAAATTCCTAAATTCTCTTTTTAAAGAGAAACGAACCCCACGCGCCATGTCGACGTGCAACGACAGTCAGCTCTGAGCCTACAATGCGGCACACTAGATATTCTCCATCCTTAATCGCCGCTGTCGAGATTGTATCGATACCATTCCAGACCACATGCTCGGCGGAATGGATATGGCCGCAAAAGATCGCCGCCACATTGTACTCTTTGATCACCTCATAAAAGGCATCCCTTTCCTTCTCGGTCCACCACTCATCCAAGCAACTCCACGCATCAAAAGCATAGTGTTGCACCAAGATTACCGGCCTTCCGGAACTTCCCACTCTTTGTCGCAAGTCCTCCTCTAGAAATAACAAACTCTCCTGTGCCATCTCCGTCATGCCAGCATAGACATTCAGATGTATAAAATGGACCCCATCCCAGTCCCAAGAATAGTGAATCAGGTTGCGCGACAAATTTACGGGATCTTTTCTTGAAGTATTCCTCTGCTGCAAACTCCAAACTACGGCAGAATGGCCCCCTGCTTGCCAGTCGTGATTGCCATACCCCTCATAAAGAGGATAGTTTAGCAAGCCCTCTCCATTCAGCCCAAAATCATCATAAAAGCCATCGCGATTCCATTTCCAAAATAACCACCAGCCATAAAACTGAAAATATGATCCCGCATCTGTCAAATCTCCCGCGAAGATCAAGCCTCGCGGATCTTGCACCAAGCCCTCCAACTCTGGAGGATACGCCTGTCCGGGCAATGCATTCATATCCTCAATCATTAGCTTGTTCCACTTTTCATTGTATTCCCACTGATCCAGCCCATAATGGCTATCTCCAGCAAAGAAAAATGTAAGCTCTTGCGCGCCGACTAAGCGCGCAACGCTGACTAGCAACAAAAAAATCAACCGCATCGTTTCCTCAGGGCGTTCAAAATATATCTTTGTCACTTTAACTCGACTTTGTACGTTTTTAGGACCGAAGGCCTCGATGGATTTGCCCTCTGAGGCGTTAATTTAATAAGGAAGGGGTTGACTATCCCCTTCCTTATTAAATTAACGCCTAGTTCGACCAGAGGTCGAACGTCAGAGGGCAA
>Ga0206225_1000054_pt1 | contig 18953 bp, 16 predicted proteins | sample MancosB2_FD_155470 | JGI IMG/M metagenome (GOLD analysis project Ga0206225, IMG submission 155470) | Subsurface sediment microbial communities from Mancos shale, Colorado, United States - Mancos B2 | ecosystem: Environmental > Terrestrial > Deep subsurface > Rock core/Sediment | place: USA...
GGAAACCTGTCCGGATGCGGCCCGCCGCCCGTTTTAACCGACAAGGGGGGCATCTGCGCCAATTGCTGCGAGTGCACCACCAAAACCTATTCCCACAACGCTGACCATCTGGTCACACGCGCCGAAGAGAGCAACGGAACAGTCACTCGCACTCAGTATCTACCCGGAACTGATCTGGTGACGGCCCAGTTCATTGGGGTAGGCGATCAGATCAAGATCCGCAAGTTTTTCGAATACAATAGCCGAAACATTTTGATCCGTACGATCGTCGATGACGGAACCTCATTCAATCCAAACGATTTGACCTCCGTTCATACTCGCAAAATATGCGCCATCACGCCCAAATCCGATGCGCCCTATGCAGGTATGCCCTGGATCATCGAGGAAAAATACTGGAATGGCCATTGCGAGGCTCTTCTTAAAAAGACGATTCTCTCCTACACCAACGGCGCCCGCATTGCTCAAAAAGAGATCTATGACGCCGATGGGAAATTTTGCTACCGGCTGGCATTTACTTACGACGATAAAGGGCGCGTACTGACGGAAACGAATGCCCTCGGACAAGTCCAAACTCATTGCTATGACGCCGTTGGCAATGAGATCGAAACGCAGGAATTTTCCGGAAGAAAAACGATCCGTCGCTCGTTCGACTATTCTGACCGGCTCACCGCCCTGGAAGAGATCGGCGATGACGGCGTTCATATCACTACCAACTACTCCTACAACGCCAAACACCGCAAAGTCTCTGAAGACAGCTCGCTGGGACGGTCGCTTCGCTATTCCTACGACAGCTTCAGCAATCCCACCTCGATCACGGATGGCGATTATACCACGCGCTATCGGACAGACTGCGCTGGACGGATCATCGAGGAGACCAATCCCGACGGAGGGGTGACGCACACAAGCTATAACGCCTCTCATCAACCGGTTCGCATCGAACATCCCGATGGCAGTACAGAAACCTTTCTCTACAATCTCGATGGCACACTCCAAAAAAAGACCGATGCCGATGGTGTCGAGACAGCCTATTCGTATGATTTTTTGGGGCGCGAAATCAGCCGAACCCTCTCTTTCCGTGGAAAAATCCTTTCCCAGGAAACCAGCGAATATGACGCCTTCCAAATCATTTCGAAGACGGATGCCGAAGGCAATACGGTAAAATATTCATATGATGGCGCGGGCCGGCTCATCTCCGAAGCATCGGGCCAAGAAAAAGTGGAATATTCCTATGATTCGCTCGGCCGGCGATCGATCGTCAAGCAGGGCGATCTTCGTACGATCACGGAATACAATTTGCAGGGCCGTGTGATCGAAGAGCGAAATGAAAATAGCTCAGGCGTTGTATTGACCCGCATCGCTTACGAATATGATCGCGCCGGCAACCGCAGCGCTATTATTCGCCAGATCGACGGCCAGCCTTCGATTGAAAAATGCGTCTATGATTCTCAAAATCGGCTCATTGAGACAATCGATCCGCTCGGTCATCGTTCAGAGACCCAATACACTCCGGACCGTTTTCAGAAAACCACGACCGCTCCCAATGGCTTGAAAACGATCCTGATCTTTGACCGTCATCAAACTCTGCATGAGGTCGAACTTCAAAATAGAGCTGGCACGACTCTTTCGATTGAAAAGCACGAAAGGAATTTTCGGGGAGATTTGCTGCAGCTGACCTCGACGATCTTCGACCCTCCACGAAAGGTGATCACCCGCTGGAGCTATGATGCGATGGGCCGTGTGGCGCAGCTCATTGAGGCCGCCGGCTCGCCCGAGGAAAAAATCACCCGCCACTTCTACACACCAACGGGCCTCAAATCGCAAACCATCAAGCCCGATGGCGTGTCCTTTTCCTATTCCTACACGCCCTTGAAAGTGCTTTCTTCCCTTGTTTCGTCCGATGGGACGATCCGCTATTCATATACCCACGATCGTTTGGGTCGGCTTACGTCTTCGACCGACCTGGCCACTGGACAAACAACCCTGCGCAGCTACGATCCTCATGGAAATCTGCTTCAGGAGACCCTGGCCAATGGCTGTGCAATTCAATATTGTTACGACGATCGCAGCCGGCGCACGCATTGCATCCTTCCGGATCAAAGTTCCATTCGCTATGGCTATGACGCCCTGTCTGTGCGCTCGATCGCACGCCACGATGTAGATGGCCGAGCTCTCTATGAGCATGAGATGCTATCGTATGATCTGTCCCATCGCCCCACCGAAGAAAGGCTGATCGCCCAACTTGGAACGATTAACCGCCATTACGATCGCGATGGACGTCTATCCGCTCTGGTTTCGCCATACGTCTCCCATCAAATTCAGCAACGCGATTGTTTGGGCAATATCCTCTCAGCAAGGCTCGATCAGAGCGAAACGCAGTTCACATACGACGATCTGTCTCAACTCCTGACTGAAAAGGGTACGGCATCCCATACATACGAGTCCGATGCACACTATTGCCGTCTGCAAAAAGACGAAGAGTCCTACGACGTTAATGCCCTGCTGCAGATCCCCTCGCATCTGGATTACGATCGCAATGGAAATGCCATCCGCTCAGGTGATCAGAAACTGGTTTACGATGCGCTCGATCGCCTCATTGCCGTCGAAACCCCATCGGCCGGATATTCCTATGTGTATGACTCGGAGCATCGACGGATCTCAGAGACAATCCGCAACCATCAATCGGGTCAGATCTCAACCAGGCATTTTCTCTATGATGGAGAAAAAGAGATTGGCGCCATGTCTGACGGGCGTATTGTACAACTGCGCACTCTCAATCCCTATTATTCATCAGAAACCGGCGCCGCCATCGCCATCGAACTCGATGGCCGGATCTTCGCCCCGCTGCACGATCTCTATGGCAATGTGATTCGGTTGGTCGCATTGGATCATTCCATCTCAGGGCATCAATACAGCGCTTTTGCGGAAGAAAACCCCGCCTCGCATCCCAATCCCTGGCGATACGCTTCGAAAAGATCCGATGACACAGGTCTCGTGTACTACGGTCAGCGCTATTATAGCCCACAGCTTGGCCGCTGGATCTCATCAGATCCGGCCGGTTATACCGATAGCGTCAATTTATACGCGTTTGTACGAAACAATCCGCTGAATATGACGGATCGCTTTGGTTTGGTTGCAATCATCCCTGGCCAAGACGATGGACTCATCCAAAAAGATACACCGTCTACGTCCGAACCTCTTCAACCCCATGAACGGGCGCAAGAGGGGTTGACCGATAGCAAAAAAGACAAGCTGCTGTCGTTTGATTTCGATCAACCGGCGTTTTCAACAGCTGCTCTGGCTATTCCTTTGAGCGCAGAGGCGTTAACAATCGAGACGGCTTGCACATCCTGTAATCCATATATTATTTGCGGTGCTGTTTTAGCTGTATCTGTTTATTATGCGGTTGACTATTTATACACCCATCCAGATTGTTTTAAGGATACGATAGAGGCAACTGCTGAAGGAATTGAGTCATTAGTCCCTGAAAAGGCAGAAGAAAATAATCCCACATATGCTCCAGATGGGCCGTTGCCTACGAATAAAGATGGCGTACCAATTCCAGATACAGATGCGCCTCATACTCAACTTGGAACAGAGAAAAGCAAAAGAAGAGGCGAAAAATATCCCAAAGCTAGGGAATTTGATGAAAATGGCAATCCAGTTCGAGATATACATTTTACAGATCATGGTAAACCTGCCAAACATCCTAATCCGCATCAGCATCGGCATAGCCCAAACTCGACTGGGGGTACGCCCAAAAGAAATAACCCAGAACCCCTTCCTGAATGGAGTTATTGATGAAAACACATGGAATACGAATATCAGATGTTGTCGAGAGAGTTGTGTGTGTTACTCTTCCTGAAATTCTTGAAGAAATTCATCAAGGACCTCTTTTTCATTGGTCAATCTTATATTTAGAAGCAATGGGACATTTAGGAGAAGATCGATCTATGCCCGTTTTTGAAAATCAAATCTATAATTCAGAAAGAGGCTTATTTATTTTGTGGGATGATTTAAATTTGTTATCTAAAGAGTTTTACCAAATCATTGACATCACAATTATAGGATGTAAGGATAAATGTGCGTTACGTCGATATAAAAACGATCAAGAAATGTATGACTCATGTGATTTCGTTATCGAAATGATCGATAGTAGTTATTGGGAGATTTTTTCTAAAAATGAAGAGTTGATTAAAAGGCTTGCTGTTAAATTTAAGAAGGTTGAGATTATAGAATCTGATTATACAAAATAATTCCATCGGGTAATTAAACATTGCATGTGGAATATACGGGAGGAAACTCGCGTAGAAAAAATCCATGTCAGCTGCCTGTGCGGCAGTGAACGGGGATAAGCGGAGAAATAATGAAAACACAAATTTCTCAGCTGCCTGTGCGGCAGTGAACGCGCAGTCTGCGCAACAGGATTAATCAAAATATTTCTCAGCTGCCTGTGCGGCAGTGAACGATACCTGTATTGCTAACGGGCATCTTCGCAATTTCTCAGCTGCCTGTGCGGCAGTGAACTACGATGGCATTGCACCCTTTGCTTGCAGGTATTTCTCAGCTGCCTGTGCGGCAGTGAACATGTAAAATGGACGAACAAATTGATCAGATAAATTTCTCAGCTGCCTGTGCGGCAGTGAACAATAGACCCTATGTTGTTTTTCCATGCCTGAATTTCTCAGCTGCCTGTGCGGCAGTGAACTTGCAGATGGCGGGATTAAGCAATTTACAAGATTTCTCAGCTGCCTGTGCGGCAGTGAACGGCATCACAATGACCACCGGATCCGCCGGATTTTTCTCAGCTGCCTGTGCGGCAGTGAACGGTATAGCCGTTCCCGCATCTGTGGCGAAACTTTTCTCAGCTGCCTGTGCGGCAGTGAACCTTTTAATCAGGGGGGGCTAATTCCCCTCCTTTTCTCAGCTGCCTGTGCGGCAGTGAACTTAAATTCTTGCGGGATAGGTGCACTTGCTAATTTCTCAGCTGCCTGTGCGGCAGTGAACGCGGTAAATAGGGGCGAGGTGACGGACGTGCTTTTCTCAGCTGCCTGTGCGGCAGTGAACTTTCCCGGTGAGGGTTTGTTATCCTCCGCCATATTTCTCAGCTGCCTGTGCGGCAGTGAACACCAGTAGCTTTACCACGGCCCATCTCGGTGATTTCTCAGCTGCCTGTGCGGCAGTGAACGATGAATTCGAGTTTGCGCTGCGAATCGGTAATTTTCTCAGCTGCCTGTGCGGCAGTGAACTCTGACGAAGAAATCGAACGATGCCTCGATCATTTCTCAGCTGCCTGTGCGGCAGTGAACCCACACGTTGGTGATGCGGAGCGAGCTTTGAATTTCTCAGCTGCCTGTGCGGCAGTGAACTGTTTATGTTTCCGGGAGAAGGTTTGATTGGTTTTCTCAGCTGCCTGTGCGGCAGTGAACAGAATGCGAAAATAAAAATGAAGATTTTAAAATTTCTCAGCTGCCTGTGCGGCAGTGAACTTGTTTTATATGGCAGAACCATTATTCTCATTTTTCTCAGCTGCCTGTGCGGCAGTGAACATGGGCGCTGGCTAGAGTACCAAAAGCAGCGGTTTCTCAGCTGCCTGTGCGGCAGTGAACACTTAGACAAGATGATTATCGCCGACTGAAGCTTTCTCAGCTGCCTGTGCGGCAGTGAACATGTTCTTCTTCTAAGATTAGAAATTTCACATTTTCTCAGCTGCCTGTGCGGCAGTGAACTTTTGTTTTAGTGCTGATCCATTCGCTCATTATTTCTCAGCTGCCTGTGCGGCAGTGAACTAGCGAACGAATGGGATCCGAAAGATTTAATATTTCTCAGCTGCCTGTGCGGCAGTGAACCTTCGGGAGCAACACGAGATGCGGCTTTCATTTTTCTCAGCTGCCTGTGCGGCAGTGAACGCCAAACTTGGCTTTCGCCAAGCCGTCTTGTGTTTCTCAGCTGCCTGTGCGGCCAGCAATTAGTGAGTAGGCCAGGGGAATTTCACCCCTAGCCTCTCTCAGAACGGTGCGGGAGCCTCTCGACTCACACCGCTCCCATTAAGTAGTCATTGCGACAATTCCTTTCTGCCAGTGTATGAATAATCCAGGCCTTTCCTTCGCAGTTTTCACAACGAAGAGAGTTGCCTTGATTTTCCGCCTATTTAGCCGTTTATACTTTTGCATCGCCCACGCTCTCAGCGTACTGTTAAAGTGCTTTAGAACAGAAATCAACCCAGACGGATGGTATTCTCCGTAATACCCAATCCATCCTCTCAAGATTGGATTGAACATTCTCGATATATCTTCCAGCTCCAGGTCGCTCCGATTTCGCAGATTCCACTTACGCGTCTTTTGTCTCATTGCTTTGAGCGCCTTTTTTGACGCTGCTGCCGTGAAACTGACAAATAACGTGTTCATCTTGCTGTTCTTTACGACTCGAGGTCTGAATGTATATCCCAGAAAATCCAACTCCGTATCCGGAAATTCTCCTTTTCTGTTCGCATCCTTGCAATACACTATTCTCGTTTTGTCAGGATGCAGCTCGAGTTTGCACTCTGCCAGCCTGCATGCCAACGCCTCTCGAATGTCGCGTGCTTGCTGCTCAGTTCGACAATGCACTAGCCCATCGTCGGCATAGCGACACCATGGACAATCTGGAAAATTACGAGTCATCCAGACATCAAACACATAGTGCATGAATAAATTGGCTAGTGTTTAATTGCAAAAATTAGCGTTCAAATAATTTGTTTGTGGTATCCTTCCCGTGGAAATATACTGGGGAGACCCGAAATGCCCAAACAAGCCGCGCCTGTGAATTGCACTCATAAAGATCGAGAAGAGTTACAGAGATGGACTCGAGGAGGCAAGATTGAAAAACGTCTTGCTCAGCGTGCTGAGATAATTCTTCGTTGTCTCGACGGTAAGACCAACACTGACGTCGCTATCGAGCTGAAGATCCGTCGACTCACAGTGACTAAATGGAGAACACGATTTGCTAGGGATGGATTGCGCGGGCTAGCCGATAAGCCACGGTCGGGTAAACCTTGTCGCTACGATACGAATCTAAGAACTCAAATTCTGAAGACTCTTGAACTGCCTGCTCCTCGAGGACAATCAACTTGGGATGGCAAAAGCCTGGCATCAGCAACCGGAGCTTCGGACGATGCCGTTTGGCGGATTCTGCGCAAAGAAGGCATACAGCTGCAGCGCTGCAGAAGTTGGTGCGTTAGTACAGACAAAGAATTTGCAGTCAAGTCTTCGGACATAATCGGACTCTATCTTAATCCTCCCCAGAACGCACTGGTGATATGCGTTGACGAAAAGCCGAGTATTCAGGCGATCGAGCGCGCAAGAGGTTATGTTGAAACGTCCAGCGGGAAAATTGTGCAAGGGATGAAAAGCACCTACAAAAGACATGGGGTATTGAATCTGTTTGCTGCGCTCAACGTGGCGACCGGAGAGGTTAAAGCTCAGACGACGGCACAAAAGAAACGGCCAGAATTTCAATCATTCTTAAGCAGTGTTATAGCAGATGTTTCTCCTGATCAAGAGGTGCATGTCATCATGGATAACTACTGCACGCATAAACGCAATGATGATTGGCTCGCCAAACATCCAAATGTGTTTTTTCATTTTACGCCGACTTCAGCGAGTTGGCTCAATCAAGTGGAGATTTGGTTCGGGATTCTCTCGAGAAAATTGCTGCGAAATGCGAGTTTCGCAAATATTGAGTCACTGGGAAAGGCTATAGAGGAATTTGTCTCGGTGTACCATCAAGGAGCCAGGCCCTTTGTCTGGCGAAAACGAGAAGTCAAAGGCGCTCAACTCAGAAATACGATCGCCAATTTATGCAATTAGACACTAGCTGCGGAAGGAGCAGCCGGGGAAGAGTAACCCAACTCACCCTGTACCGAGTCTTGGACTCAAGGAGATCAGAACAAATTGAGATAAGCGTAGACAGGGAGATTGTAGGCCGTAAGGCGAAAGCCGAGCGATTGAGCCTCGAAAAACCGCATATAGGGATAGGCTGATGGCGTCAGTAGTCCAGAAAGCAATACCGTCTAAACCATTATGGGAAGGAATAGATGGCGCCCCGGGGTCTAAGAGCATGGCATGCAATCAAAGTTAATGTGTGAACGTGGGAAGCCCTTATAGCTCTTCAAAAGAAGTATCGATGGACAAGCGTAAAAGCAAGGAAATCGAAACGGCTGTTAGGGATTCAGATGGGTCGTAGTACTGATGAGGCGGCGTAACAACCGAAGAGGGAAGGACCTTGGGTAAATATCAACCTAACTAGAGGAAACGTCGCATGGGACAACAGAGCCACTCAGTGACGAAAACAAAATTGAACAGGATAACCTGGCTATCCGAGCAGGATCCAGACAAAAAGTTCGAATGCTTAATGCATCTCTTCAACGCCGAATCGCTGCGGGAATGTTTTCATGAGCTGGATAAAAACAAGGCCGTGGGAATAGATGGCATAAACAAGACAGCCTACGCTGTGAACCTCGATAAGAATATCGAGGAGCTAATCGCCAAAATGAGGAACATGGCCTATCGACCCGCCCCGGTAAGAGAAGTTCTTATACCGAAGGAAGGGAAGCCTGGAGCCACGAGACCTCTTGGAATTAGTAATCTGGAAGACAAGATCGTACAGAAAATGACTCAAAAGGTGCTGGAAAGCATATATGAACCACTCTCGTCGCGTTCGACAAGAAAGCGGCTGCACGGGGAGTGAAACAGGAAACATTCGACTTTCTGGGATTTACATTCTATTGGGGGAAGGCTCGATCAGGGAGGATAATACCCAAACTGAAAACCAGAGCCAAGACCATGAGAATGAAACTCAAAAGAGTAAACGAATGGGCCCGACAGGTCAGGAACCAAAAGCCGCTCAAAGAAATATGGAAAACACTCAAAGCGAAGTTAAGAGGACACATACAATACTATGGAATCTCGCATAATGACGCCCAAGTGGAAACTTTTCTATATGCAGCGACAAGGATCATATTCAAATGGCTGAACAGGCGTAGTCAACGAAAGAGCTTTACGTGGGAAAAGTTCCAACTATACATGGCGCTGGACCCGCTTCCAAAAGCACAAGTAGTACATAAATTGTTTTAACCATCCAGACTGGTGAACGATATCTATCTTGAGCCCGGTGCCTTAATTGGGCCCGCCGGGATCTAACGAGGGGGGAGATCGAGCAATCGACTCCTCTACTCTATAGCTATTTGTCTCATATTTGAACAGCGGGTTAATAACCCATGGAAGAAGCAATTCTCATCTATATCGATTTAAATGGAATACCCACGTTAACTGGCTATCTTTGGGTTCACAATAATCAAAACCGACAAAGCTATAACCCATTCTCTTGCAATCCATTTTCAAGAAATTCAAAAACTTGTTGCAGATCTTCCTGAATAATAAAATCCTCATCTCCAAGATAAGTTGGCACACCAAAGTCAATAGCAATTATTTTCCCTTTGGGATTATTAGATTTATACCAATTCAAAAAACCTCGGTCATCGTGGCTGAGACCAACACAAATCATATAATCAAGAACTTTTACGTCTGTGGGACTAAGAACGTGCTCTGACACTATTTCTGGCGAAATTCTGTACGGAGAAATACCAGTGATTTCATGGAGAAAATCTAGGTTTTCGGTGAATACTGGACATTTCTTAAAGTTTGCTAATTTATAAATCGCATAATGAGCTTTGGATGGTTTTGAATAAAAGCAAGCCCTATAAAACTGGTAAATGTTTCGGGTTGTGTTCTCAGGTGAATTTAGAATGGATTCCATACTTGCGTTGAATCCTATTTTCGGATTGATTCCGATCATTTCTTCAAGATTGCTCATAGAAGGTACGTTCGAAGAAATGGAAAGCCCAGCACCTGTATAGAATGCAATGTAATGTTTTTTAATTAGGCTCAAAAGAAATGCAACAGAAACTACATGAGGAGAGCTTTTTTCAAAAAAACGCGGTGAAGTAATTGCATAGCCTGATGGTTTATTGGAAACAGGGTTCGTATTGATTTGCAAATCGTTAAAAAAATCCAAGTGATAACAATACTCGAAACTGGCGTGCCCTTCACCAGAAGTGGTTTTCACAAAACAGCTTTTGATTTCTTCTAAAAACTTGTCCGGTAATTTTTCAAAATGTATTTTCAAAGAAGCACACCCTTCATGAGCCTCTATCTGAAAAAATTCCGCACCATGATTCCATGTCATGAAAATGCGCTTTGGTAGATTTTCGATGTCTTTGGAGGAAAGTTTTGGTGGGGCTGTGAGTAGAATGTTTTTTGATTTAGGGAGATCCTCAAATAATCGGGCATTCGACGAAATCAACACTACAAACAAAACAATTAAAAACAAAAACAGTCTGTTTTTTTTCATAATCACGCGCGGTTGCAAAATAGTATCTCTTTTAACTTGTCCTCGGTATATCCATTTTTAAGAAGATATGTCGCCACATGTCCGTATATTTTTTTCAGTCCTTCACACATGACGGAATGAGACAATAGTCCGTTGCCAGGCTTATATCTATGATAATCAGTTCCACCTTGGCATATGTTTTCCCAGCAGCAAGAACGACATTTTAAAGGCACTGTTGCTTTTTCATCTTCCATTTGCTGAATGATTGGTAAAACAAGAAAGTCTTTCAACGATGTGTCTTTAACTTTGCGATATTCATAAATTCGTCTGGATTTGCATGAGCTGTAGTTTCTTCAGGTGAAAGATCTCCATTGGAAGCAATCGTTAAGACTAATAAATTTGATTCAGTTCGCGGTCCAACACCAAGTATAGCAGAAGTTTTTCCGCACAAAATTCGAATGATTGCTTCCAAAATTCTTACACTTATTTCTGGATTATTATCTTTTATCCATTCATCAAAAACATTGCAAAGAAAACTTCCATACCGTTCTGAAGAGGATTCTTTAAATGTTTCCCAAGTAAAATCAGGCAATACAAAGTCCATGCGTTTTATATCGCCTTTTCAAATTTGAAGTGCGACAAAAGCAAGACCTCTATGAACGTCACTAATTATAACAAACACACAACAAATTGTTAAGAGGTTTTTAAGATCTTCCACCCAACCTTTACTAACAAATTTGTTATTTCACAGGGGTGCGGGGGGCGATAGCCCCCGACTCCTGCGGGCGAAGCCCGCAAAATCTGACACCGAGCCTAGGTGCCTTAAAGCGGACGCAGGCTCGGTGTTCAGATTTAAGTCTCCCTCGAAACCAAAAGATAACGGCTTTAAACAACAAACTTGTTACTTCGCAGGGGTGCGGGGGGCGTCAGCCCCCGACTCCTTGCGAACGAAGTCTGCAAGGACTACCCCGCGCTGAGAATCTTGATATTGATGTATTGCTTTGACCAATCGATTCAGCTAAATCCTGACTGCGCTTGCGTCAAGCAAGATACTTTGCTCGCCTCAAAAACTTCTATTGGCGTGCGAAATTGTAGCGCCTTTCTAGGTCTATTGTTTAGCAGGCATCCGTTAAATAGAAATGTCACCTGTGGCATCACAAAGTATTGATGCTAAAAGAGGTGGCACAGACGATGTGTTACCAATTCCTGAAGCCACAAACACCTCGTAATTTTTACGCCAATTATAGTGTGATATTTATATAAAATTTGTAAATCATTAACTTTTTATTTACATCGTTTCTTCCTTGTGTTTGCTCATGACAAAAGCCATTTCATTCTCTGGTCAAGGGAGTTGGTGGCGGTATAGTGATTCTGTGGCTATACTGCGGATATGTATCAATTGATTTTGATTGGATTGTTTTTGTGCGGCTCAGTTTTTTCGTGGGCCAAGCCGGAGCCGCAGGTGCTGGCGGGCGTCGACGTTTTTTTTCAGGAACATCTCTACGAGCCATACAAAGGCAAGCGGATCGGTCTCATCACCAATCAAACCGGCGTCGATAGCAAAATGCGATCGACCGTACAGCTTTTTTTAGAACACGCTCCGGTTTTGGAGCTCGCTGCATTATTTAGCCCCGAACACGGATTGCAAGGGCAGCAGTGGGCGGAAGAGAAAGTGAAAAATCATAAATCAGGTCCGCTGCCGATTTATAGTTTGCATGGCGAGACACGGCGCCCGAGTGTTGAGATGCTCAAAGATGTCGATGTCCTCATTTATGACATCCAGTGCGTCGGCTCGCGCGCCTATACTTATCCGACGACGCTTTTTTACGCGATGGAAGAGGCGGCCAAATTAGGGAAGGAGGTTGTCGTATTCGATCGGCCGAATCCGATCAATGGATTGACGATCGACGGGCCGATGCTCGAGGAGCGCTGGCGCTCGTTCATCGGCTATGTCAACGTTCCCTATTGCCACGGCATGACGATTGGCGAACTCGCGCTGTTTTTCAACGGCGAATACAAAATCGGCTGCAAGCTGAAAGTCATTTCGATGCGCGGCTGGAAACGCTCGATGTCCTATCGCGATACCGGTTTGGCCTGGATTCCGCCAAGCCCGAATATTCCCGAAGCCGATACGCCGTTTTTTTATCCATCGACCGGAATGATCAGCGGCTTGAAATTACTCAATATCGGCGTGGGCTATACCTTGCCGTTCAAAATTGTCGGCGCTCCATGGATCGATGCCAAAAAATATGCTCAAAAACTCAATGAACAGAAATTGGCGGGCGTTCATTTCCTTCCCTTCTATTTTAAGCCTTTTTACGGACTCTATAAGAGTGAAGATTGTCAGGGGGTTCTGATCCAGATGACCGATTCGCTGCGCTATCGGCCCATTGCCGTACAATACGTGATCCTGGGCGTATTGAAAAGCATGTATCCCAAAGAATTTGCCCAACGATTGAATAAAGCCGGATCGATGCAGCTCTTTCACCAGGCCAATGGAACCGAGGCGGTTTTTCAAATCCTGACAGAAGAAAAATACGCGACCTGGAAACTTCTCGAGTTCCAGCAAGAGGAGCGAAAGGCGTTTTCGGTGTTGCGCCAAAAATACCTCTTGCCCGACTATCCGATGAATTAGCAATTTAAAGCCGTGATTGCTAATATTTTCGCTTAAACGCTTGACAAAGAATCAACCACTCGATAGGATTATGTCTAAATTTTTAGGATGGAGTTGTTATATGGAAAATAAAAAATTGAAACCGCTCGGTAACCGGATTCTCGTTATGCGTAGCGAGGCCAAAACGTCGAAAGGGGGGATTATTCTTCCCGATTCCGCACAAGAAAAACCCCGCCAAGGCAAGGTAGTGGCCGTCGGTCCCGGCAAAGTGGACGATCAGGGTCGCACCCAGCCGATGGATGTCAAAGTGAATGACACCGTGTTGTTCTCCTCTTATTCCGGTACGGAATACAAGGAAGATTATTTAATCCTGTCCGAGGAAGATGTCCTCGCCGTATTCGCATAAGGAGATAACAATGCCTAAGATTCTGCAATTCAATGATGAAGCACTGAAATCGATCCTGAAAGGGGTCAAAACGCTGGCTAAAGCGGTGATTGTGACTCTGGGTCCGAAGGGCCGCAATGTCATGATCGGAAAAGAATATGGCTCACCCTCATCGACCAAGGACGGCGTGACGGTGGCCAAAGAGATCGTTCTTAAAGATAAATTTGAAAATATGGGCGCCCAGCTCGTCAAAGAGGCGGCCAGCAAGGCTTCCGATGTGGCCGGCGACGGAACGACGACAGCGATTGTGTTGGCCGAAGCGATTTTTAGCGAAGGCGTGAAGAACGTTTCCGCTGGCGCGAATCCGATGTGCCTCAAGCGCGGGATCGATCAAGCGGTTGTTGTGATCAACAAGGCGCTCGATCGCATGGCGACACCGATTCAAAGCCCGGCAGAAATCCGGCAAATCGCCACGATTTCGGCGAATAACGACCCTGATATCGGTGCCATCATCGGCGAAGCGATGCAAAAAGTAGGCAAAGACGGGATCGTTACGATTGGCGAAGCGAAAGGAATCGATACGGTTTTGGAAGTGGTCGAAGGCATGCAGTTCGATAAAGGCTATGTCTCGCCCTATTTCGTGACCAACGCTGAAAAGATGATCGTGGAATTCGATCACCCGGCGATTTTTATCACTGATAAAAAATTGTCCAGCGCCAAAGAACTCGTGCCGATTTTGGAAATGATCATGGAAAAAGGCTCTCGCCCGCTCTTGATCATTGCTGAAGATATCGAAGGCGATGCTCTGGCCACTCTGGTCGTCAACAAAGTCAAAGGCGGATTGCCTGTTTGCGCGGTCAAAGCGCCTGGTTTCGGCGATCGCCGCAAGGCCATGCTGGAAGATATCGCGATCCTGACGGGCGCCACAGTGGTGTCTGAAGAGGTCGGTTATTCTCTGGATAACATTACTCTGGAATTGCTCGGCAGCGCCAAAAAGGTCAAGATCGCCAAAGACGATACGACGATCATCGATGGCATCGGGCGGCCTGAAAACGTGAAGAAGCGCATTGCCCAGATCAGAAATGAAATGGATAAGTCGACGTCGGACTATGATCGCGAAAAGCTCGAAGAGCGCCTCGCGAAACTCGCCGGCGGTGTTGCTGTCGTGAATGTGGGAGCGGTGACAGAAGCTGAGGCCAATGAGAAAAAGGCCCGCATCGAAGACGCTTTGCATGCAACGCGAGCAGCGGTCGCTCAAGGGGTCGTTCCCGGGGGCGGCGTGGCTTTGATCCGCGCAGCTAAGTCGCTCGATGCACTCAAGCTGAAAGGCGATGAGGCAATCGGCGTCGACATCATCCGCAAATGCGTATTTGCTCCAGCGGAAGCCATTGCGAAGAACTGCGGCAAAAATGGCCAATGGGTCGCTGAGAAGATCGCAGAGAAAACCGGTTCGTGGGGATATAACGGCTTGACGGATCAGTTTTCCGATTTAGTCAAAGACGGAGTGCTGGATCCTGTTTTGGTGACGAAGAGCGCATTGACTCATGCCGCTTCGATCGCCGGCATGCTGATTACGATCGCCGCGAGTATCACCGACAAGCCTGAGCCCAAGAAAAAAGGCGCTTCTGCAGGCGGCCCCTCCCCCATGGATATGGGAATGGGCGGCATGGGCGGTATGGGCGGTATGGGCGGTATGATGTAAAGCGATTTTACATCGTTCGGATCAATTTTAGGCCGAGCCAACCGGCTCGGCTTTTTTCTTATCGTATGATGCGTTAACATTATCTCATGAACAAGCCCCCGATTGCCACGATCATTAATTTTTGCACGATTGAAGCGCGCTTCATCAAGGCCTGCATTGAGCAATGCCGTCACTTTTCCCGCCAGATCATCATTCCCGTCTGCGATCATTTTTTCAACGGCCAGCCGGAAAATCGCGCGCTTTTGCAGCGCATTTACGCATCTTTTCCGGATTGTCTTTTTGTTGAATATCCCTTTGCCGTCGAGCGCGTGCCGAAGAAAATCCTGAACCGGGTCGCGCCGGCTCATTTTTGGCACTGTGTTTCTCGCATGGTTGGGACGCAATACGTCGACGATGGGGTTGAGATGGTGCTGTTTCTCGATGCCGACGAATTGCCGGACGGGAAAAAATTTCTGCAATGGCTTCATAGCAGTGATTGGACACAACACAGCGTTTTGAAGATGGCCAACTACTGGTATTTTCGCGAGCCGCGCTATCAATCCCTGCATTGGGAAGATTCGGTGGTGTTGGCGCAGCGCCATACCCTTGATGGATCAATTCTCTTGCACGAGAGCGAGCGCGATGCGATCTACGATCTGTTGCCCGGTCCGAAGCGCAGGGCTGTGACGGGGTTTGACGGCCAGCCGATGTTCCACCATTTCAGCTGGGTACGGACCCAAGAAGAGATGGCGGTGAAAGTGCGCGCGTGGGGGCATCGGGGCGATCGGGATTGGGAAAAGCTGGTCGAGCAGGAATTTTCTCAGCCGTTTTCCGGCAAGGATTTTGTCCACGGCTATACGTTTCAAGAATGTATTCCCGTGTTTTCCATTTCATTGGACGGCTTCGATTTTACGCCGCAGGCCCAACCGCAGCTGAAGCAGCTCAATGACCATGAATTGATCCATCATCTCGGGTTACCGAGAGCGAGTTGGTTGAGTAAAATTTTTAATATTTTTGCCAAGTGAGCGCTTGGTGCGATTTTTCCTTGAGGAAAAGCTTCGTCTACGCGATGATTAATGATCTTAATGTGCACCGGTAGCTCAGTTGGATAGAGTACACGGCTACGAACCGTGTGGTCAGAGGTTCAAATCCTCTCCGGTGCAGTATTTTCCTTGAGACGGCCATGATTCTCCACAAATTCCCTTTTGGACCCTTTGAGACCAATGCCATTCTGGTGGCTTGCGGGACGACGAAAAAGGCCGCTGTGATCGATCCGTCTTATGGATCGACCGAAGCGATTTGCCAAAAATGTAGCGAGTTGGGACTCGCGATTGAAAAAATATTAATCACACATTCTCATTGGGATCATATCGCTGATGTATACGAGCTGGCGCAAAAAACGGGCGCGGCTGTTTATGTACATTCCCTCGACGCTCTGAATCTGGAGCAGCCGGGAAAAGACGGCATTCCGCTCATTTTTCCGATTCATGGAATGGAGCCGGATATGTTGATCAGCCATGGCGAGCAGCTGATGATCGGCGAATTGCTTTGTCAGGTGATCCATAGTCCTGGCCATTCTCCGGGCAGCGTCTGTTATTTTGTGCCGGACAAGAAAGTGCTCTTTACCGGCGACACGCTCTTTGAGGGCAGCATTGGCAATTTGCATCTCCCAACATCGCAGCCGGAAAAAATGTGGGAATCGCTGCATGCGATTTTGCAGCTGCCGCAAGATACGAGGATTGTTCCGGGCCATGGTCCCGATACGACATTGGCTCGAGAAAGTTGGCTGAGTAGAGCGAGAGAAATTTTTTCATAAGGAGAAGTGATGTCACTCATTGGCAAGAAAGCCCCGGAATTTAAAGCCAAAGCAGTCGTTAAGGATAAAATCCTCGATGATTTTAGCCTGACTGACTACAGCGGAAAATATGTCATCTTCTTTTTCTATCCATTGGATTTCACGTATGTTTGCCCCACGGAATTGCACGCTTTTCAAGAGCGTTTGAAGGATTTTGAAAAACGCAACGCGCAAGTCATCGGCTGTTCCGTCGATAGCTGGTATTCGCATTTGGCATGGCTCAATATTGCAAAAAACAAGGGCGGCATTCAGGGAATTACTTACCCGATCGTCTCGGATTTGAACAAGACGATTTCTCGCAGTTTTCAGGTTCTCAAAGAAGACGAAGGGGTCGCCTATCGCGGTCTGTTTCTGATCGATCGCAATGAAATCATCCGCCACCAGCTCGTCAACGATCTGCCGCTGGGCCGCTCAGTTGATGAGGCGCTGCGCCTTCTCGATGCGCTCATATTCCATGAGCAAAATGGCGAAGTGTGTCCGGCGAACTGGAAAAGCGGTGCAAAAGCAATGAAGCCCACCGAGCAGGGTCTCGCTGAGTTTTTCCGATAGGAATGGTTTGGTCTGTTTGTGAGAGATTTTGTCCTGTATTCATTTCGCGTGGTTGAAGAAGCGATGCTGTAGTCGATGAATCTTTTTGGATGAGTCCATCGTCTTGACCCGTGATGATTGCAATCAGGCCATAGCGATCCGTCATATTCAGCGGATTGTTTCGCACACAAACGCGTATAGATTGACGCTATCCGTATAGCCAGCCGGATCGGATGAGATGCAGCGACCAAGCTGAATTACTCTCACAAAACTCGATCGTCTAAATCGGGAATATTTTCCCACCAGATTTTTTGCGCGTGAATTTCTAAAGCTGAAAAATCATTTTGAAAAGGCTTAGATCCTCTCCATCCTATTTCACAAAAAAGGATATTTTCTTTTATCTTTAAATGAAGAAGATCATTCTCTGAAAGTTTCATTTTAATTACCCCACTAAACTCCACTCCGTTTTCTGTTATAAAATTAATCCCTTCAATATGCAATTTCCCGCGCAATACATTGTTTTTTGACAAAACAATGTCTTTCACGCAAGAAGGATCTATTTCAGCGCTCATAATAAAGAAATCAATGTTATTTTCTTTGTGATCAATGGCAATAACTTCACCATCATGAAAAAAAGAAGTATATTGAGATATATCCATTTTATGCATTTTTCAAACCTGTGGCTTTTAGATAGTTATCTTCCAGGATAAATATGAGCAGGATCGCTACCTTTCGGAACCTCTCTCCCGTTTGCATCTAAATAGTTAAAACCGCCTCTCCCATTTGGTGTAAGATGATGATAATGATCTTTTGCCTCATGTCCCGTCTCTCCAGACTGGCCTTGATCATGACGATATTGTTCACCCGTTTTTTCATTCTCAAATGTTCTATGTCCTTTTTTCCCAGCTTCAGGATGAGTAGTTTCTTTCCATCCTGGTCTATTAAGAATATCATCTGGATTCGTTGGTAAGCCGGGGTCAACGCTTCCTTCTTTATTTCTATCTAAAACAGTAAAATCAAATCCACTGCTGATCGTTGTGATGGCATCGTTTATATATTCCGTATGCGAACTTAAATAGTCAATTGCACAATAGGCAGATACGGCTAATACAGCCCCGCAAATAATATATGGATTACAGGATGTGCAAGCCGTCTCGATTGTTAACGCCTCTGCGCTCAATGGAATAGCTAGAGCCGCAGTCGAAAACGCCGGTTGATCGAAATCAAACGACAGCAGCTTGTCTTTTTTGCTGTCAGTCAACCCCTCTTGCGTCTGTTCATGGGGTTGAAGGGGCGAGGACGTAGACGGTTGAATCTTTTTGGATAAGTCCATCATCTTGACCAGGGATGATTGCAACTAGCGGGAGTTTACAAGTTATTTTGACGATATGATGCAAGATTTTGAGTCGCAATCGATTATATTTTTGAGTGTATTACCCAATCGGCTAAGCACGAAAAAATATAATCGATTGTGGCGCAAAAGATTGCGTCAGATCGCGCAAAATAACTTGTAAACTCCCGCTAG
>Ga0206225_1000055_pt1 | contig 18601 bp, 18 predicted proteins | sample MancosB2_FD_155470 | JGI IMG/M metagenome (GOLD analysis project Ga0206225, IMG submission 155470) | Subsurface sediment microbial communities from Mancos shale, Colorado, United States - Mancos B2 | ecosystem: Environmental > Terrestrial > Deep subsurface > Rock core/Sediment | place: USA...
CCCAGGCAAGAAACCGAAGCGCCAAACGCGATGATCCACTTGCCCCATTCGCCGAAAATGACTTGCGCCGCATCAGCAAAGGGAGAAACAGAATTTTGCAAAGCAGCATTCGGAATCATGCCCATAATGGCGACCGAGCTGGCGATATAGGCAATCCCCGCGATCGACATGCCCAAAATTGTGGCAATTGGAATAGTACGCGTTGGATTTTTTACAGATCCGGCCGGCACGGTTCCCGACTCAAATCCGATGAACGCCCATAAAGTCAGCGTCGCGCCCTGCGTGATAATATCAAAAGTCCCCAGCTGAGGTGCCGGTGTCACGTTGGCCGATGCGGTAATATAATCGGCGTGGAAATAGAACCAACCGAGCAGACCAATCAATAATATCGGAATCAATTTGAGAATCGTTGTCACAACTTGCACAACGGCAAATGTTTGAACACCTTTGAGATTAATCCAGGTAAATAGCCAGACAAACCCGATCGCAGCGATGCACGCATTCAATGGATTGGTCAAAAATGGAAAAAACACCGAAAGATATCCCATGCCCGCCACAGCAATGGCCGCATTGCCAATCCAGGCGTTAATCCAATAACAATACGCCGTCTGAAATCCCAGCGCGTCGCCCAGCCCAGCGTGCGCGTACGCATAGGGTCCCCCCGTTTTGGGAATCATCGTACTCATACGTGCAAATACGAATGCCAAAAATAGAGCGCCAAACCCAGTGAAAAACCAGGATAATAAACTCAAGCTGCCCAGGCGCGCCATTGTCGATGGAAGCAGGAAAATACCTGATCCGATCATGTTGCCGGCTACGAGAGCCGTCATGGCGACAACCCCCATCTTCTTTTCTTCCGTTTCCATCGAATTTCCTTATAAAATGTTGCCAATTGTCGCCACCATCACTGCTTTGATGGTATGCAAACGGTTTTCTGCCTGATCGAACACCTTGGATCCATGGCATCGGAAAACCTCGTCCGACACCTCCATCGATTTCAGACCATGCTTTTCATAGACCTCTTTACCGACTTTCGTCTCCGTATCATGGAACGCTGGCAGGCAATGGAGGAAAATGACGTCAGGATTCTTTGTCTTTTTCATCATGTCCATATTGACCTGATAGGGCTTCAATAGCTTGATTCTTTGTTCGTACTGTGCCTCTTCGCCCATCGACACCCACACGTCGGTATAAATCGCATCGGCGCCGATCACTCCGGTCGAAATGTCGTCATGCAGCTCGATCTTGGCTCCGGTTTCCTTCGCAATGGCTTGAGCCTCTTTTACAAAAGACGCCTCAGGGAACAGTTCCTTGGGAGCGAGTCCGACAAAATGCATTCCCATTTTAGCAGCCCCGATCATCAGAGTGATGCCCATGTTATTGCGGGCATCGCCAGCATAAACAAATTTCACTTTGGATAGGGGTTTATGGACATGCTCGCGGATCGTCAAAAAGTCCGCCAGGATCTGAGTGGGATGATACTCGTCCGTCAAGCCGTTCCAGACAGGAACGCCGGCATGTTTGGCCAGCATCTCCACGGTCTCCTGCTCGTAGCCGCGGAACTCGATGCCGTCGTAAAATCTTCCAAGAACCTTCGCCGTGTCTTCGATCGATTCCTTTTTGCCGATATGGCTGCCCGACAAATAGGTGACGCGCCCCCCTTCATCGTATGCAGCGACTTCAAACGCACAGCGTGTACGGGTCGATTCTTTTTCGAAAATCAGAACGATGTTTTTTCCTTCCAGCAGGTTGCCTTTAATGCCCGCCAATTTTTTGCGCTTTAAATTGAGTGACAGCTCCAGCAAGTACTCGATCTCGCGGGGCGTGAATTCATTCAGCGATAAAAAACTGCGTCCTAATAGATTGATTGGCATCTGATTTCCTCATGAGGTAGTTGCAAAACTCGGGTTCTGTCAATTTTCGGGTTCTTTTGAGTCGCTTTTTGATTCTTTTTTGGGGGGTAATATCAACATTTCGTATATTACCCCCCAAAAAAGAATCAAAAAGCGTCCAAAATAATCCCGAAAATCGACGAACCCCGTGTTTTGTAACTACCTCTCAATAATAAATGATTCCCTTCACATCATTTTTGACCATGGTCCCTGAAGTTCCGTTTAAGAGTCCCTCTCCCTGGAACAGGTCGCCGATGATGGCCGTTTTACCGGTCTTGACCACAAAATCGCAGGCGGCTTCTACCTTGGGGCCCATCGACCCGCGGGCAAAATCCATTTTCTTCAGTTCAGCAGGAGAGATCGCCTGGATCGCCTTCTGGTTTTTGGTCCCCCAGTCGACATAGATCGCATCGACGTCCGTCAGGATGATGAACATGTCCATCTTGAGCTCAATCGCAGCCAGGGCTGACGCCCTGTCTTTGTCAATGACGGCTTCCCTGCCCACCAAAAATCCCGTCTTCTCGTCTTCCGCGACCGGAATGCCGCCGCCGCCGCAGAAAATAACGAGATAGCCGGCATCGATCAGCTTTTGCGCGGCTTTGAATTCCACGATGTCTTTCGGCAATGGAGATGCGACAACGCGCCGATAGTATTTACCATCGGGGGCGATTTCCCAGCCCTTTTCGTGCGCCAGCTTCAATGCGGTTTCTTTGTCGTACACCGGACCGACCGGTTTGGTCGGCGTCAGAAAAGCCGGATCATTGGGATCCACTTTCACTTGCGTTAGCAAAGTGACGACATTGGTGATGCCCTCGTTAAAAAGGGCATTTTGCAACATGTACCCAATCATCCCCTGCGTTTCGGCGACCAGCACATCCAATGGATAGGGAGTCACATCTTTGTAGGCATTGGAGATGAGCGACAGCAGTCCGACCTGCGGCCCATTGCCGTGGCAGAGCACGATCTGGTGTTTTTTCGCAATTCCCTTCAATATTTTCGCCGCGTGACTCACGTTTTTCATCTGAATTTCCGCGTCCAAAGGCTGGCCTCTTTGCAGAAGCGCGTTGCCGCCGAGCGCCATCAACACTTTCATTTGGATCTCCTGCGCTCAATCGGACAGCTCATGCATCGAGCGCCGCCTCGGCCTCGTCCCAGCTCAGCGCCAAAAATTTCATGCACTTTAAAACCTTCTTTTTTCAGCATCGCATTCGTTTTGAGATTGCGCTCATAGCCGATCAAAACACCCGGCGCAATGGCGAGCAGATTGCTGGCGTCCGTCCACTGTTCGCGTTTTTGCACGATGACGTCTTCGATGTCGCCGACGCAAATGATCCTTAGATCATTGGTCTTTAGCCCTCTAGACAAACCGGTTCTAAAGCTTTTTTCTTCCGAGATGACGAGATCGCCTCCAGTATCTCCGGGGCGGATCATCCAGCTACGGGGCGAGAAATCCTTAAAGGCCACGCAAAAGGCATTCTCGTCCACCATCGTCATAACAGTATCGAGGTGCATCGTGACGCGGGATTTGGGAATCTCGACCATCAAAATTCTCTGAACCTTGCCCTTGGTAAACAGTCGCTGGGCCAGCGTTTCGATGCCCTGGATATTGGTCCTTTCGCTAAAACCAATCATGACAAAGTCATTCGTTAGGGAGAACATATCGCCCCCCTCCATCGGAAACCCATCTTTTTCTGAACCGTCATACCAGATGTGGAACTTTTCTTTGGTGAACATGGGGTGGAACTTATAAATCACGGCCGAATTCAACGTCTCACCGCGGCGCGCCTGATATTGCATGCGATTGATGCACACGCCCGTATCGAGCCAGCAGGAAGGATCGCGCGTGAAATAGTGATTCGGAAGCGGCGGCAATATAAAGTTATGCTCTTCGTAGGCATATCCAATGAGTCCTTTATTTTTAATGGCCGCTTCCTGGATCGTCAGGCCGGCGATCAAATGATAACAGAGCTGCTTCGCTGGCATTTCCTCCAAAAAGGAATAGAGGTCTTTGACGGAATTGAGTCCGAAGTCATAGTTAATGAACATCTTGTCCAAAATCCATTTGCGGGCTTTTTTATTCTTCATCGTCTCCATCAAGAGCTCTTCAAGATAAAAAATCTCCACTCCGTTCTGCTTCAAAATTTTTGCAAAGCCGTCATGCTCTTTCTGCGCCACTTCCGGATAGAGAAGATCGTCAAACAAGAACTGAACAGTGTTGTCGGGAATAATTCTCTCAATCGCCGCTTTGGGTTTGCTAATAATGACCTTTTTCAGCGGCGCAATTTCGGATTCTACACAAAACACAAACCCTCCCCAATTTTCTCTATCTATGTTAAAATAGCAGTTTGTTCAATTTTTTAATCAACATTTTTTTGTTGTTTGTGTACCTTTCCCTATCGTATTCTTCTGCGGCATGCGAGCCATCTTTTTTTCCATCGCCCTGATCCTTCAGTGTTCCGTCTTTGGAGATCCCGCTCTTCAACCAGACGTCACTGTCGATCTCAGAAATCCCACCTATAAGGACGGAGTATTATTCACCGAACAGGGCGGCGTCATTCACAGCAAGGATTTAAGGATTCAAGCCCGCAGCATTCAATACTTCCGCCGTACAGAGGACGGAGTGCCCGTTCATCGCATTGAAGCGGAGGGGGATCTGATGATCCAGTACCAGGGAAGAGTCTATGTGGGCAGCGAGATGTGCTACGACTTTATCAAGAAAAGCGGCACCGTTTTCGATGCCAAGACTTTTTCATCGCTCTGGTATGTGGGCGGCGATCAGATCCAGCTCAATCCCGATGGCAGCTTCCGCGCGCAAAACGCCTTTTTCACGACGTGCGAAAACATCGACAGCGCATGGGATCTGCATGCAGGGCGCATTAACGTTTTTAAAAACGATCTGATCGAGGCGAAAAAAGTACGATTTCGCCTGTTTAAGATACCAACCTTTTGGCTCCCCTCCTTCAAGATCAATCTGAGAAAATTCAAGGAACCGATTTTTCGCTACACATTTAGCTGGGATAAGGGCAAGCCGCGCGCCTCGATCCGCTATCAATTTTACTCGTGGCGCGATTGGGCGCTGTATGGCCGTCTCGATTACCGTTTGAAAACCGGGTTCGGCGGCGCTTTTGAAACGGAGTATTTTCCCCCCGGCCAAGGGGTAACGTTCGTCACCAAGAGCTATCTCGGCTCCGACCGGTTGGAAAATGCGCTCGATAAACAACGGCGCTACCGCCTGCAAGGAGCGTTGCAAGCAGAGAGCAAAAGCCAAAAGACGCACACAACCCTGACATGGGACAAATACAGCGACGTGCGCATGCCCAACGATTTTAAAAGCGATGATTTCGAAGTCAACACGGCAAAACGGACGCAATTCTACGTCCATCACAAAGAAAAGAGCGGCATCACATCACTCAAGGTGCGCCCCCGCATCAATACCTTCGAATCCATCAAGCAGGATCTGCCCACTTTTTTCTTCTCGGCACGTCCCCAAACGATCGGAAAAAGCGGCGTCATGTACAATATGTGGGCCAAAGCCTCGTACCTCGATTTCGTCTACAGCGATCAGTTAGTGAGCTCACTGCCCAGTATGTGCTCGTCGAGAATCGAGCTCAGACCTGTGTTATTTAGACCATTTCATTGCGGTCCCATCAATATCACGCCGCGCATCGGCGCTGTGGGTATCTTTTACGGCTCCAGCGAGGATCACCAATCCAAAGGCCTGGCCGCATTGATTTACGGCGGCTCGGCGATGGCCGAGGCGCGCAAAGAATACAAAACCCTGCGCCACACCATCCAGCCGTATGTCAATTACTATGGTCTGAGCAACCCCACCGTATCGCCGGATCATCACTATATTTTCGGTATTCAGGACGGATATCACCGCCTCAACCAGCTCCAGGCAGGCCTACGCCAATGCCTCTTTTCCAAAGAGCGCCCCGAACCCTTTTTTGTCGCCGATCTCTATTCCAATGCCTTTTTAGCCGAAAAAAAAATCCCCCCATCGCTACCGCGGCTCTACCTGCTGCTGAGCTGGAATTATCCAAGTGTAGAGCTGTCATTTCACAACTGCTGGAATTTCCGCCATCAGGTGCTGGATTTTTCGAACTCTCGGCTCCGGCTCACCGTCAATGAAAACGCTGCCTTTACCTTGGATCTGCGCTATCGTTCGCGCTATGACTGGCGAAAAAGCGATCATGAGGGATTTATTCTGGATGTAACGAGATCTGAATCGGAGCTGCTCGACTCTCCCCTGTCCGATCGGCGCTTGACCGTTTTGACGAGCGCATTTTTCCGGCTGACGCCCTTTTGGGAGTGCCGGCTGCAATCGCATCATGGATTTATGCGGGAAAAGCAGGGCAGCAACCCCGCCCGCGATCATCTCTATAACGAATTTAAGATTGATCTATTCACCTGGCTGAGCACCAACTGGAAGCTGCGCCTATCCTACAGCCATACGATCAAAGACGACCGCGTCACGGGGGGCATTTCATTAATCAAAAAATAAATATCACCACAGAGATCGAAACCACAGAGAATAAATCATTGGAAGCTGTGGGGAATTATAAGGCTCTATCAGAGCGGATTTGATTCGTCAAAAGGATGAAAAGATTCAATGGTGGCAGGCCCCCTGAGCTCCAATCCATCAGGACCCAGAGCAATTTCTAATTGTCCACCTAGAGTAGTAACCTGAACTCGCCCATCCTCATCTTTTAAAAACCAGGCACTCGAGCAGCAGGATCCGGTTCCACAAGCTTGTGTCAATCGTTGTACGCCCCGTTCGAACGTTCTCACGCGAATGGCGTGATCATTGATGACGCGGCAGGAATTCACATTGATCCCTAACGGAAAAAGATCTTTCAGTTGATTGACCGCTTTTCCGAGCTCTTCCAGTTCGTCATCAGAGAGTTTTTCTTGAACGATCAAATGAGGTTCAATCGCATCGGCATAAAACAAATGCTTCCCTTTAAACTCAAAAGAATAAAAGCGACCATTCTTGTCAAACATTTCAGGTTTAGCGATAAATTTCCGGTTAATCTCAAAATTGACACGAGGAAGAAAAGTGGAATAAGTTCCGTCTGAATGTCGCAGGAGCCGGTGAACTCCCCGATTAGAAATCAGATTAAAATTTATATATTGAGGGTAATGAGAAAATAGATACGCGGCGCAAGCACGCGATCCGTTACCGCAAAACTCTCCCAGCTCCGCATCGACGCCTAACACGACCATACGGGCAGAAAAAGTATCGCCATCGGCTTGTCCATCGACAAGAATCATGGCATCGTCTCTTTTTTCTTTAATCAGATAAGAGTGGACCCACTTCAAAAAAGCCGGATCGAGAGTGCGTCGCGTCGCAGCATCATAGATTAAAAATGTGTTTTGGCATCCTTCTGCCAGAAAATATCCGTCTTTCATAATCAACTCTCGTGTTATTGATCTTCAGTAAACCTCGACTTTGTACATTTTTAGTGCCGCCTGCCTCGCCTATTTGCCCTCTGACGTTCGACCTACGGTCGAACTAGGCGTTAATTTAAAGAAGGAAGGGGATAGTCAACCCCTTCCTTCTTAAATTAACGCCTCAGAGGGCAAATATTTCGAGGCCTTCGGCTCTAAAAATGTACAAAGTCGAGGTTACCGCTTTTCTCTACTAGCATAGCATCATTACTAGAGTTCTCTACTTCATCGCTCAATTCATCGGTTCCACTGCTAACAGCTACAGGGCTTACTATTCTACAATTCGGGTTGCTGGACAAACAAAATTTACCCAAAACGCTTCCATCTGTTAGCTGGTTCAGTTCCACATCAAAGATATTCGATGCCGCCTTCATGGCGGTTGAATACGCTCCTGTAAGCGCCATTTCGCGATACGTTGGAGGATATACCACAATACTTGTGCTGGAGGGCATAAATGAACTCCCAGAACTCTTCGGCAGAGGACACAGGAATTTTTGAAGATCACACGGAAACCCTGGTCCTGAAACATTCTGACCAAATTTTATGGCATTCATAAAAAATTCAGTGATTTGACAGAAATACGCATTGCCTTTCTGCGATTGAAGAAACGTCTTTTCATCATCAGAAAATGCATTACTCTGAATCAGATGATTTTTCAAACTCCCTTCAAAGATCAAAAAATCAACATATTTATTAAATTGATGAGCAATGTTAGCATAAGCGCAGTCAGAGATCTCCACATAGGGATCACCGCGAGAAGAACATACGAAATCATCACTCGATGAAGTAGCTCTGTACTGTAAACAACAACGATGAAAAGCGTCCTCCGCTTTTTTTATACTATCCAAATCATTATATTCATATTTTGAATCCTTAAAATCGACAACGGCTACAACCTGACAATTGGGATGTTGATCAGCAATTTTAATGGCATTCGTTACATTAGTATAATCACCTAATCTAAATTTTCTTGAAAAAGACTCTTCCATTTTAATCTGTGTATAAGAATAAGATTTCATTTTCTCAAGACATTCCCGGTCTAATGCCCTTCCATTAAGCGAAGCAACATCATAAATAGGGTGAGTATCATAAATAGGGTGAGTTTCATCCAAAAGAGGACTGAAAAACTTAAACCGCGCGGTCCGTTCAATTTTCTCAGCGGTTGATAAAAAATTAATATCAAGAATAAATACGCCAACAGGCTCAGTAGTATAAAGATTAAAAGACACATTAGAATAACCCATAACAACCTCGTTATCAAATTGCTTAATTACCGTCAACAAAGCTATTATAACATAAATAAACATTGTAGATCAACAATTGAAATTATTTGAAACTGCACACAACTTAAACCGTCAAGTTTTTTTATAAATATCGGCAAAAATATTTTTACACATGATTGTTCTATGGTTGAACGTCAGAAGGTAAATAGACGAGGCAGGCAAGTGCAAAAAGTTACAAAGTCGAAAGTATCATCCATTCGAAGTTGATGATGTCGGCGAAAGAGATATTGCGATTTTGTTACAATCAAGAAATAATCAGTTCGGATAAAGTTGTTCCAGAAATTAGACCGTCGATCGATTTAAAATGTTTATTATGAGAGCAGAGGACGCAACCATTTTCTAGTGCCTGAGCAGCAATCCAAATATCATTGGATGGGATCGGCTTCCCCTTCGTTTTTAAAGAAGCATATACCTGGCAATAAAAATTAGCTGTATCTGAAGTAATAGAAAACAGCCTGACTCTTGAAGACTGAAGAAATTGCTGCAATTCCTCTCGATTTTTTTTAGTTTTATTTCCACATTCAAAACCGCTTAACAATTCCCCAAGCACAACCGGACTTATCGCTAGAATTTCAGCAAATTGGATCACTTCAAGTACTGATTCGTCTCCGCGTTTAAAAGCCACGTAAGCATTGGTATCCATTAAAATGGGTCTCATTTCCACAGCTCCTTGTCGATGTGCTCGAAAGATTGAGTGTGATCTTTGAATATTTTCTCTTCCGTCGAAGACCAGGAACCGGCCAGACGGTCCAAGTCATGGTGAACAGGTTTTTCGCGTGTAAATCCAAGTCCTCGTTCAATCATTTTTAATACGAGACCATTGACGCTTGTATTTAGTCTTTTGGCCTCGCGCTTCAAGAGGATCATAACCTCGGTAGGGATGCCTCGTAAGTTAAAGTTTGATACTGCCATATATAATCCCATTTGGATGATACCATCATGATATCAAATAATGGTATTATCTTCAACCCAATCAATCCTCAATACTCTCAATTGAATTATTTACAGATGGTTGAGAGCTCTTTATGGGTGGAATTTCTCGTCGATGGATCGAAGCATGGGGTCGATTCGCTTGCGATCTTCGGGAGAAACCCGATCGATATATAAAACGCCGTTGAGGTGATCGTTTTCATGCATAATGACGCGCGCGCGAAAACCAACAGGAGATTCTTCCACGATTCGACCGTCCAAGGTCTGATAGCGGACATGGATGCTGGCTGGCCGAACCACATCGGCATGGATACCTGGTATCGAAAGGCATCCCTCCGACATCGTTTCGGTTTCACGCGACGGATTGGATAATACAGGATTGATTAATACTTCCGGGGGACCCAGCTTGTATTCTTCGTCCTCCCCAACAAATTCATCGCGGATCACGATCAAACGAACCAGACGACCCACTTGGGGAGCCGCGAGTCCAACGCCATTGTAATGGAGCATGGAATCAATCATGTCCAGCGCAAGCTGCTTGATGTCATCATTGATCGATTCTATGGGAAGTGATTTTTTCCTTAAGTTCGAATCATCGAAGTATTTTAAAGAGAGAACCGACATATCAATATTCTTCTTCGATGGGTGCGGGACCATTGGGAGGGATCAGGTCGGACGTTTTCGTGCGGCCCAAGGTGGCACACCAAAGCGAGATAATCAAACAACATACGAGAAACACGCCAGATAGATATGCAGTGAAGCGCTTTAACACCTCAGCCGTCGATGTGCCGAATAAAGAATCCCCGGCATCGCCGCCGAACGAAGCGCCGAGCCCCATGCTCTTCGCTTCCTGGATCAGGATAGCAAACGAGAGGATGATGCATAGCAAAAGAAACAAGAGTAAAAAAATGTAAAATAAAACAGTCATCGCTTTCCTTCGCACTGATGAATGATGGCAGCCAGAGTGTCGGGATCGAGCGATGCGCCGCCCACCAGTACGCCATCAATGTCTTTTTGCTTCACAATCTCTTTGACTTTATCAGGATTGACAGATCCCCCATAGAGAATCGAAATATGGCCTGATTTGCGCTTGCCAAAGATCTGTTCCAGGCACTTGCGGCAATAGGCATGCGCCTCTTGCGCGGCTTGCGCCGTTGCCGTTTTCCCAGTGCCAATCGCCCATACAGGCTCGTACGCCAATATCACTTTTTCGTGTGCTTTATCAGGAACGTCTTGCAAAGCTGATTCAATTTGCCGCAAGAGCACTTCCTCGGTCTTTCCCTCTTCGCGCTCAGCGCCTGTTTCCCCGACGCACAAAACCGTCTGCAAGTCATCGGACAGTGCGCGGATCACCTTGCGGTGAATGAATTCGTCGCTCTCGTTAAAAATCCGCCGCCGCTCAGAGTGACCTAGAATCACAAAATCGGCGCCGGCCTCTTTCAGCATCATGGCGGCGATCTCGCCGGTAAAGGCGCCGTCGCGGGCATCGTTCATGTTCTGCGCCCCGATCAAGATCCCCGATTGTTTGGCGGTATTCGACGCCGAGGCGATAGAGGTGTAGGGAACCGCCAAATACACGCGCGTACTGCATCCTTCAATCTTTTTGGCCAGATGCTCGATATAATCCGCCGCCTCGCGCGACGTCTTATACATCTTCCAGTTACCTATAACGATCCGATCTCGGCCCATAAAAACAGCCTGTTAAAATGAAAATCATACATGACTATGGCGGACGTTGGCAAGAAAATCCACCTCTCGATGCAAATCAGTATCGTTTGCAAATCATATTTTTAACCACTGAGCACCGAGAGCACTGAGGAAGAAGTTAATGAATATGTTCAAGGAGCTACTGGAAGGATATTTGCTCCATGCGCTAGCATGGGTGCATGACTCTAAAAATTCTTTCAGTATCTGAACTGACTTCGGCGATTAAGGGTCTGCTTGAGCCGAATTTCCGCTCGATTTCCGTGCGAGGCGAGATCAGCAATTTCAAGGTGCAAACTTCCGGCCATTTGTATTTCAGCCTCAAAGATGCCGATGCCCAGATTTCCGCTGCCCTCTTTCGCTCCAACGCCGCCGGACTGGCCCGAATGCCCAAAGACGGCGATCAGATCGTGGCCAAGGGCGAGATCAGCGTCTATCCCCCGCGCGGCAGCTACCAGATCATCGTCCGCGAACTGCAATTTCTCGGGGTCGGCGAACTCCTCCTCAAGCTGCACCAGCTGAAAGCGGCTCTGCAGCAACGAGGCTGGTTTGACAATGAACGCAAAAGACCTCTCCCTAAACTCCCCTGCCGCATCGGCGTTGTCACCAGCCCGACAGGGGCCGTCATCCAGGATATTCTGAACGTGTTAACCCGCCGTTTTGCGGGCTTTCAGGTGATTTTAAACCCGGTCAAGGTCCAGGGCGAGGGCGCTGCCGCAGAAATCGCCCAGGCAATTATCGATATGAACCGGTTCGATCTGGCCGACGTTCTGATCGTAGGGCGCGGTGGCGGCAGCATCGAGGATCTCTGGGCGTTCAATGAAGAGATCGTCGCCAAGGCCATTTTCGAATCCAAAATCCCCATCATCTCCGCCGTCGGACACGAAACGGATTTTACGATTGCCGACGGCGTCGCCGACGTCAGAGCCCCGACTCCATCGGCGGCCGCGGAACTCGTGATCGCGGAAAAAGCCAATCTTTTAAAGGTGTTGGACCGAGCCAGGACTCAGTCGGCGAGCTTCTTTTCCCAGCAGATTCGATGGCGCCGCGAACGGATGACGGCGCTCTATCGCCACCCGACGCTCTGCCAACCCCACTCCCTTCTCGCCCCAAGCGCCATGCGGCTGGACGACGCTCGCCAGGATGCCGATTTATCGATCCAACGGCGGCTCCAAACGGCTAGAGACCGCCTCAATTCTCATCAGCAACGGCTCGAGCTCTTGCGCCCATCGATGCAAATCGCCCAGCTGAGTCAAAAAATCCAGTCATTCCAGCTGCGTCTCGACGATTCGATCCAATCGCACCTGGCGCTGAAAAAAAGATCATTTGCCCCTGCAGCGCTCTATTTGCGGCTCGAATCGCCTCTTTGCAACGCTTTCCAGACCAAAAAAGAGCTCCTCGGATCATTCCAATCGACTTTCGCCTCTTTACACCCGAACAATTTATTGAAAAAGGGCTACTGCATTCTCTTTTCCGAAAAGGATGATTCGATTATCCTCTCATCGAGAGATATAGAGCCCAATCAACCATTCAGAGCTGTATTGGCCGATGGGCGCATTAGCGCGTTGGCTCTGCAAATCGAGGAAACCGATGGACCACACCTTTGAATCCGCTTTCGAGCGTCTCGAACAAATCCTCGAAAAAATGAATACCGGCAAAACACCGCTCGACGAGTCTTTAAAGCTCTTCGAGGAAGCCGATCAGCTGATTCGCCACTGTTCCCAAAAGCTCACTTTTGCCGAGCAAAAAGTCGAAACGCTGATCAAAAACCGCAGCGAGCTCGTTTTGGACGATCAGCAAAAACCCAAAACACAGCCCTTTGCGCGCCCGGCATCACAACCAGTCTCCCAGTGAGTGGCATGCTCAGCCGCATCACCCAGCCATCAGATCTTCGGGATCTATCGATCAGCGATTTAACCCTGCTCGCCGAAGAAATACGCCAACGAATCATCCAGGCATTGTCGGTCAATGGGGGCCATTTGACGTCCAACCTCGGCATCGTCGAGTTGACGATTGCACTGCATCGGGTCTTTGATTCGCCGAACGATCAATTCATATTCGACGTCAGCCATCAATGCTATCCGCATAAGCTGTTGACAGGGAGAGCGCCTCTTTTCTCCAAAATCCGCCAATACAAGGGCCTGTGCGGCTTTTCCCATCCGAAAGAATCGCCCCACGATCATTTTTATTCAGGACATGCCGGAACGGCCCTGTCTCTCGCTCTCGGTTCGGCAAAAAGCCGTGATTTAAACCATGATTCCCAGCACATTATTCCGATTCTTGGGGACGCGTCTTTAACTTGCGGCCTGACGCTGGAGGCCTTGAACAACGTCCCGAAAAATCTGCCGCGATTCATCGCCGTTCTCAATGACAACGCGCGATCGATTTCTGAAAACGTCGGCAACATCAAAAACATATTGAGCCGACTGCTCAACAACCCCACATCCAATCGCATCTACCGGGAAATCGAAGAGTTCCTCACCAAGATTCCCGCGTGCGGCCCCGCGCTGGAAAAGATCGGCCGCAAGATGACGGAATCGATGAAAAATCTCGTGAGCCCTGCGCCATTTTTTGAAGAATTCGGGCTCTCCTATGTGGGTCCCATCGACGGGCATGATCTACCCAAACTGATCGCCACGCTGGAAGCGCTGAAAAATTGCGAGCGCCCGGTGCTGCTCCACGTCATGACAGTAAAGGGCAAGGGAATGCCGATAGCGATCGCCAATCCGACATCGTATCATGGCGCCAGGCCCTTCGATCTTTGCAGCGGCAAATTTTTGCCCTCGCCCACCCATCAAACGACATTTCCAAAAATTTTCGGCCGCCACATTCTGAGCATGGCTGAACAAGATGATGACATTGTGGTCATCACTCCGGCCATGGCGGCGGGATCATGCCTGGACGATTTTACGCTGCGCTATCCCGATCGCTGCATCGATGTGGGGATCGCCGAGGGCCATGCCGTGACGTTTGCCGGTGGAATGGCGTCTAGGAAAAATAAAAAAATCGTCGCCTGCATCTATGCGACTTTTATCCAGCGGGCTCTGGACAATATTTTCCACGACGTCTGCATGCAGGAGCTGCCCGTCGTATTTGCCCTGGATCGCGCTTTTATCTCCGGCCCCGATGGCAGCACGCATCACGGCATTTACGATATTGCATTTCTCAACGCCATGCCCCACATGATCATCGCCCAGCCGCGCAGCGGCCATGTACTCAAGGAGCTGTTGAATAGCGCTTTTTCATGGAATAAACCATCGGCGATTCGCTATCCCAACCTCGAGACGGACGAGCCCGATCTCCCGTTGCAATTGCGCGAGCCGGGGCAAGGCGAGGTGCTGATCGAAGGGCGCACAGTGCTTTTGATTGGCCTGGGCCATCACTGTTCGACGGCCCTGCGCGTGCGCGAACTATTGCTCCTAGCTGGCATTGAAGCGACGGTCGTCGACCCTGTTTTCATCAAGCCGCTTGACTTTGCGCTCTTCAACCAACTTCTTTCGAGCCATTCTCTCGCTGTGACAATCGAAGAACATGCCGTCAATGCTGGTTTTGGGATGATTTTTAATTCATTTGTCATGCAAAACGGATGGAAAGAGGTGGAAGTCTTGAATTTTGGGGTTCCGGATGTGTTTGTCCAGTTTGGATCCCACACAGAACTCATGAAAGAAATCGGTCTGGACGCCGAGTCAATCGCGTCGCGGATCCTGCAGGACTTCCCCCACGAAAAAAATCTTGCTGAGCATCTGGTTGTAAGAGGTTGAACATGTTGATCGCCCTATTTCCCAACGAAAAGAAAAAACATTCGTTCGATCTGGCCCATGAAATCTGCCAATTTTTCTCCAAACAGAATATCTCCGTCGTGGCCGAAGATGAAAAGGCGAAAAAAATCGGGGCTCTCCCGCTATCCAAGGCTGATCTGAAAAAGATCAAATTCCTCATCTCGATGGGCGGCGATGGCACGCTGCTCCGCATCGCGCACCAATTCAGCCACATCGATGCCCCCATCCTGGGGATCAATCTGGGCCATCTCGGTTTTATGGCGGATGTTCCTGCCGAAGACATTTATCCCTGCCTGACTGACCTTCTCAACGGAGAATTCAACATCGACGAAAGGATCATGCTTGAAACGGCCGGTCCGGACGGAAAGGTTTTGCATGCGGTCAACGATATCGTTTTGCATCGCGGACTCAATTACAGCCTGATTAAACTATCGATCCATATCGACGGCGTCTATGTCAACACGTTTGTCGCCGACGGCATCGTCATCGCGACCCCGAACGGATCCACAGCGTATTCGTTGGCAGCAGGCGGCCCCATCCTCAGCCCCGGGCTTGACGCCATGGTCATCACCCCCATCTGCCCCCACACGATCTCTAATCGGCCGATCGTGCTGCCGGCGGACCATCAGATTCAGATTGAATACTTGAGTCCTTATGAGCCGATCGACGTGCGCGCCGACGGGATCGATGCATTCGATCTGCCGACTCTCGGCAAAATTATCGTCAAGCGCTCTACCAAGCTCTTCAAAATCGTTCATCTCAAAAGAAATGACTATTTCTCAACCCTGAGAACGAAGCTGGGATGGTCGGGTAAATTGACTAGAGAGTAATCAGGGACTGTAAATCCCTCGCCTTCGGGCTTCGCTGGTTCGAGTCCAGCCGCCCCCATAAAATGGCCCGCATTTTGCGGGCCTTTTCATTTTATGGGGGCGAGCAGGCCAACAATTTGGCCTGCGTGGTGGACTCGAAGTGAGGAGCTCTGCGACGAACCGGCTTTCGGGACGGGACGAGCGGACTCGCTCGCCCGCCAGAAAGGAGTCCAGCCACCCCCAAATCCTCTATAGAAACCGGCCTTATTTTGCATTGTGAAATCAGAAGTTTTTGAGTCCTGAAAGGGGCTTTCATGGGACAGCAATTCTCAACATATGCCGAAATAGCAACGTCTTGCTAGCGGGAGTTTACAAGTTATTTTGACGATATGATGTAAGATTTTGAGTCGCAATTGATTATATTTTTGAGTGCATTACCCAATCGGCTAAGCACGAAAAAATATAATCGATTGTGGCGCAAAAGATTGCGTCAGATCGCGCAAAATAACTTGTAAACTCCCGCTAGTATCGCTATCTAAAGACCAACAACATTCTCTGCGCGTTTTTCTGCAACTACTGGTATGGTAGAAAATTGTTTAGTCAAGTGAGATGTTTGGAAAACCATGAAAACGAAATCATCTAAAGCTTCTCTCTATGTCGCCCTTTTTGTCATCTTTATGGATTTCGTGGGTTTTGCCATCATTTGGCCTATTTTTTCACCCATGCTCTTCGATGCATCTCTTCCTTTGCTTCCCAGCGATACAAGTCCTGAAGTACGTGGATTTTGGTTAGGCGTTTTATTGTCATTAGCCCCTTTGTCTCAATTCTTCAGCTCGGCCGTTTGGGGTGCGATATCTGATAATTTGGGACGCAAGAAACCGTTGCAATTTAGTTTGATGGTCACTTGTTTGGGAAGCATTTGCTCGTTTTTCGGAGCCTATTTCTACAGTCTATGGGTTATTTTGTTATCAAGAGTCATTATCGGACTTGCTTCCGGAAATATTTCCATTGTTCAGGCGACCATCGCCGATATCAGCACACCTGAGGAAAAAACAAAAAATTTCGGCCTTTTTGGAATGATGATTGGGCTGGGATTTACAGTTGGCCCATTGATTGGTGGCTCATTTTCATATTATGGCTATAGTACACCGTTCGTTTTGGCCATTTTCTTGGCTGCATTGAATTTGATTTTTGCTTTCGGTTTTTTCCAGGAGACGCTGCACTTTCCGATTAAAACAAAGATCAACTGGAAAGCCGGGCTCATGAATTTTAAAAAAGCCTTTCATCTCGAGGGTTTGCGAACGATTTTTCTGGTTTCTTTTCTTGCCAATTTTGCCTGGGTCTTTTTTGTCGAATTCATTCCCGTGTATTTGATCAATCAATTTCATTTTTCCTCTATGAATTTGGGGCTTTTCTTTGGCGTTGCGAGCGGCATTTTTGCTTTAAATTCTGGCGTTCTCATTCGCCCTGTATCCAAATATTTGAGCGCGGAAACACTTCTTTGTGGAGGATTGTTTCTGGGCGGGCTCTCTATTTTATCAATCTTGCTCAATGACTCCCTAATTTGGATGTGGTCATTGATTGTCTTCATGTTTTCCTTTTGCGCTTATTTTTCTCTCTCATGTAACACATTGGTATCAAACCGTGCCTCACCGCAAATTGAATAACTCCTCCTTAAAAGGAGGAGATTCTTCTGTAGCTTTTGGTTGCGGTGCGGCTAACGCCGCTTACCGCACGAATAAAATATCTTGCCTAGACCCACCCCTAAAGGGGTGGGATTGCGGCAAGAAGTGCGTTCAAGGGGAAGCGCTCGGGGTGTTGGGATCTATCTATGCCATTTCTACGATAGCCAGTTCTCTTTTTTTCTGGTTCGCTTGTCGGAGCACATCCTACTTTACCGATTTGGGGTGGCGGACTGATTATGGTCGTGGCTGGGATCATTTTTTTCGCTCTCTATCCAAATTTCCATTTGAGACAAAAGTTTACAAAGTTTTTTAATCGCTAACTGCAGATCTGTAAATAGCCGCAAAGAGGCAACGAAAATTGGGTTCGCACAATGGTTCTGAACCTTTTGAACCTATGTTAATATAGGTTTTTGAAAAAATTTATCTGCCAAGAGCGGCTATCGTTGCATTTGATGGCGAGTCGCCAATCATTGTGTTTCCATGTCCCTGATGAGAAGAAGGTCGGACTGAAATGTAAACATCTTGTCCCAGATCATTCAGAAATCTCAATAAGCGTTCCAGAGAAAAGCTTTTTAAATAGCCTCTGAGTAGTAGTGAAACTTTGGGTTGTTTAATCTTTAATATTTTAGCCACTTTGGCTTGTGTGAGTTTTTTCTTTTTAATGATCTTGCTGATTTCCCAGACTAACTGCGATTTAGCGAGAGCCTCTTCTGGATTGGAGATGTCTAAATCGGCAAACACATTGCCGGAGCTTTCTTCATATTCGATATCTTTATATTTTTTCTTCTTCATGATCCTTTTCCTTGAGATCGTTGATAAAGCATCTTGGCATCCTTCAAGCGTTGTTCAATGATCTCTATTTCATACTTAGGAGTAGCCATACCAGATTTCGATTTTTTCTGAAAAACATGCAGCACAGCTACGAATTCCTTAAATTGAATAACTCCTCCTTAAAAGGAGGAGATTCTTCTTCCGCTTAAGGTTGCGGTGCGGCTAACGCCGCTTACCGCACGAATAAAATATCTTGCCTAGACCCACCCCTAAAGGGGTGGGATTGCGGCAAGAAGT
>Ga0206225_1000056_pt1 | contig 18019 bp, 16 predicted proteins | sample MancosB2_FD_155470 | JGI IMG/M metagenome (GOLD analysis project Ga0206225, IMG submission 155470) | Subsurface sediment microbial communities from Mancos shale, Colorado, United States - Mancos B2 | ecosystem: Environmental > Terrestrial > Deep subsurface > Rock core/Sediment | place: USA...
ATCTTCAATGAGGACGTCCGCATCGGTCAGCGAATGAAGAAGCGTTGACTTGCCAACATTGGTATATCCGATGATGGCAAAGGTGGGGATTCCTGTGCGTTTGCGCGAATGGCGCTGTGTTTCGCGCGTCTTTTTAACCAGATCGATCTCTTTTTCCAATCGATCGATGCGCTGGCGCAAAATACGGCGGTCCACTTCGATTTGGGTCTCGCCCATCCCCCTTAAATAGCCCCCTCCCTTGCCTCCTCCGCCGGTGCTCTGACGTCCCAAGTGGGTCCAGAGACGCCGCAGCCGGGGAAGCTGATAGCGGCATGTAGCCAGCTCGATCTGGATCCGCGCTTCGCGAGTGTGGGCCCTTTGGGCAAAAACACCAAGGATCAGCTCCGTCCGGTCGATGACAGGGCGCTCAAAGATCTTTTCCAGATTGCGCTGCTGCTGGGGCGATATCTCATCGTCGAAAACGACCAGATCGGCATTATGTTCGACGATCAAAGCCTTGATTTCCTGCACCTTTCCCTTGCCGATGAACGTAGAGGCATCGTAGGAGTGAATCGGACATAATATCCGATAAACGCACTCAAAGCCGAACGTATCGCTCAGGCTGGAGAGCTCTTCGAGCTGCTCTTCGCTTTGCGTCTTCGCTTGGCCGGACAAATACGTTCCGATCAATAGCGAGCGCCGATTCCCCTCTTGCAGTTTTTCGAGTCGTGTCAGGTGCTCGTCAGATTCTGAATTCGATTTCAAGTCCATCGTACCCCAAACGTATTTCAGGCGGCAGCAATTGCTCGGTAGCATCATGATCCAAATGATGGGCAATATGCGTCAGCCAAGTGTGATGTGCGCCAACCTTTAAGGCAAATTCCACCGCTTCATCGACGGTAAAATGCGCATGCGACTTTGCTTTGGAAATCGCCCCGACGACCAGTTTTTGTACCCCGCTCAACGCGGCGAAAATCTCATGGCCATATTCCCGGATATCCGTCACATAGGCAAAATTTCCGAAGCGAAATCCGGTCACTTTCATGTTGCACTGCGAATAGCTGAAATAATCAACAGGAATATCTGCAATCGCTGTCGATCCAAAATCATTTTCAAGAATCTGAAACTTAAATTGCGCTGTTTTCGTTGAGTCCTCACGCCTCTCGAACAGATAATCATAGCGGCTTTCGAGCTCTTGAAAACTCTCCTGAGACAGCAGACAGGGCACCGGCCATTTATCGCGAAAGTAATAGGCCCGCAGCTCATCGATCCCGGCAATATGATCGTAATGGGTATGCGTCAAAAGCAATGCGTCCAGGCGATCGATTTTGTGAATGAGAGCCTGCTGGCGAAAATCAGGGCCGGAATCGATCAATAAAACTTTTTGATTGATGCGAATCAATACCGACGAGCGAAGCCTCCGGTTATGCACGGCGCGCGATGAACAGATGGGGCAATGACATCCGATGACCGGAATTCCCGAAGACGCTCCGGTTCCTAAAAATAAACAAGTTCCATCCATAATCAATGACTTACTACGGTTTGAGAGCGTCGTTGCAGGAGCCAATGGCATTCGGCCGCGAAGTTAAAGAAAAAAACAACCACAGGCGCCAGGATCGCACTAAACGGGATCATAATGAAGAACCACTCCAAAGCCACCGAGAGGCTATGCTCAGCGACCAGGAAGCTGACATTGGTCAATATTGCTGCCAAGGACAGCAGGCCGACAATCAAAGCGATCGGCACAAGCGCGATGAAAAAGAGGGCCAGTCCGGTAAAAATTTGCCCTTTCAGCAAAATCACAACCCTTTGAGCGGCTCCCAAGCGTTTCAAAGACTGAAGACCGACAGCCGGGGCGACGAAAAAAAGAAGGCCCAAGTTAAAGAGACACAAAAATAAAGAGCTTAAAATCAGCAAGAAAGGGGCAAAAGCCAGAACGATGCTAAAAAAATCCCCGATTCCCGGAAGAGTGCAGAGCAGATAAAAAAATCCCAGGACGATCCAGAGCATGAGATAGATCAAAATCGGAGGCAAGGAGAGATAGAGCGTCCCGAGAACGATATCCATTGATCCAGCCACGAGGCGCCGCATCGGCAAAGTGAGGTTTTTGGTTTCGTGGGAGTAGATTCGGACAAGCATTACGCCGAGCGATAGGAGAATGCCCGAGGAGAGCAATATCGGCAAAAAGGCAAGGCTCATCGCTACCCAATCGCAGGCCCCGAAGGCCGCGGCTCGGCAAAAAACGATCAAAATGCCGCACAGGACCAAAGCCATGAACGCCAAAAGCCATTTCTTTTTGGAAAAAGAATAAGCGATGGCGCGGTTAAAACATTTTTCTAAATCAATCCAACTCATAGTTCACCCAACACAGGAAGTAAGCGCGCCCAGTCTAAAATCTGAAGAGCGATCAAAATGAGGCCGCACAAAAAGACTAGTAGTAACAGGGGAAAGCCGCCTTTGACCCGATAGGGTGAATCGATTTTTTGTATTCTCAATCGCCAGACCATCAAAGCCGGTAGCATGACGTGGGAAAAAGCTACGCAAATCGAAGCATATCCCAAGGCTAAAATAAACCCTTGCGGATAAAAAATAACGAAAAGGATCGGGGGAAGAAATGTCAATGCCGATATTTTTATTTTTCCTGGCATTGACTGAGGACTTTGAAACGCATCCGATAGAAAATCCGATAACCCCAGGCTAACGCCCAGGAAAGAGGTCGTGATGGTGATATTCGCAAACCCATTCACGGCAAAACTGGCATATTTGTTATCGACCGTGTTCATGATCATCGATATGAATTCGCCCGTCGATCCCTGCTGCCGAATAAACTCACGAAAGCTTTCGATCGAAATAATCCCGAGAATATCAAACAGCCAAAAAAGATAGATCAGCAGGGTCAAAAAAGTACCTAAAACCAATACGAGCCGAATCTTCTTTGCTTGCCGATCGAGATAATTGGTCAACGTAGGAATGAGCACATGGTAGCCAAATGCGCATAAAAAAATGGGAGCGCCGGCCCAGATATATTGAAACTGCGTTTCTTTCAGCAGTGATTTAGAAAAATCGACATACGGAGCTAACAGGAGCAGTGTCAGAACAAGAAATAGGGATTTAAAGCTGAACAGAGTGCGGTTCAAATAATCGACCGCTTTGACCCCCTGAATGACAAAACCTCCTAAAAACAGTGCGAAAAGAATTCCGCTGAAAACGGGGGGAACATGAATGTCAGCCAGGAGAAATAACTTGGACAGCAGAGACCCCCCGCCGGCGACATAAGCTGCGACGAGAGCATATAATAGCAAAAGATAACTGACAAAAGTAATGATTTTACCGCTAGGGCCGAGCGTTTTACTAGCCATCGAAGTAAAACTGTTTTCGCCTGTTGGCAGCGCAAGAGCCACTTCGAGAAACAAAAATCCCGAAACAATCATGAGCGCCCAGATGAAGAGCAGCATACCCAGAACGGGAATGAAACCGGAGCCTATTCCTACGATCGGCAGCGCTAATACACCCCCACCAATCAGCGTTCCCATGATCAGCATGACGCTTCCGACTATTTTACCCATTGACATCGCTCCTCCGCCTAAATGCATCGGTGGCCCGAATGAGCGCGTCGGCAATTCCCGGCTCGCCCGCAGAATGGCCGGCATCGGGAATGATTTCCAATTTAGCCTCCGGCCAGGCTTGATGAAGCGCCCAGGCCGACTCAAATGGACAGATCACATCGTAGCGCCCATGCACCAAAATAGCCGGGATCTGGCGAATGGCGTCTATATTTTCAATCAGCCAATTTTTGGTTTTAAAAAAACCGCCGTGAATAAAATAATGGCTCTCGATCCGTGCGATCGCGCCGGCGCGGGAATCTTGAGTAAATGCCTGAAACATCGATGCGTTGAATCGCAAGTTTAATGTCGCGCCTTCCCACCCCGCCCACGCACGGGCCGCTGTTATTTGCTCTTGCGGATCGGATGATGTGAGTCGTTTGTAATAGGCTTTGATCAGATTCTTTCTTTCAGATTGTGGAATCGGATCTACGAATTTTTCCCATTCATCCGGGAAAATATAGCTCGCACCTGACTGATAAAACCATTCGAGATCGCTCGGCCGGCAGAGAAAAATGCCGCGCAAAATCAACCCTTTAACCATCGCGGGACATGTTTCGGCGTAGGCTAAAGCCAGAGTACTTCCCCAGGATCCGCCAAAAACAATCCAGGCAGCCACGTCCAGATGTTTTCGTAACTTTTCGATATCCTGGACGAGATCCCAGGTTGTGTTTTCTTTAAGCTCGGCATGGGGCCGGCTTTTGCCGCAGCCGCGCTGATCGAACAAAATAATCCGGTATGCGGCGGGATCAAAAAAGCAGCGATGGCTGGGGTCAGTCCCTGATCCAGGGCCTCCGTGCAAAAAAAGGATCGGCTGGCCGTTGGCATTTCCGGATTCTTCCCAATACATCGAATGGAGAGGCGAAACGGCCAAATAACCACTGCGGTTCGGCTCAATCGGGCCATACCTCACTCGCAACTCGTAGGCCATGTTATCCCTTCAGAAGATGAGCGATCAAGGTCCGCTCTTCCATCAATTCTTTCTGCGAAATGGCGAGTTTTTCCTTCAAAAAAGGATCTAACCCCAAGTTCGGCACAATCTCGATATCGCCCAACCCACGCGATCGGCAGGGAAAAGAAAAAACAAGATCTTCATCAATGCCATATGGATTGCCCCGAGAATATACACCCATGGAAAACCAGTGGCCTGCCTCGGTGGGCTTCACGACCGATTGCATTGCATCGAGTGCCGCTTTGGCCGCCGACGCGGCCGATGATTTGCCGCGGCAAGTAATCACCTCGGCGCCGCGCTTTTGCACTTTGGTAAAAAAGTCATTTTCCAGCCATTGGCGATCCTTCACAACTTGGCATGCCGCTCGTCCATGAATTTTGGCATTCAGAAAATCCGGAACCTGCGTCGTGGAATGATTGCCCCAGATCGTGACGTTTTCAACCTCAGCAACATCAGCCTTGGCATAGGCTGCAAGCTGATAAACGGCCCGATTTTGATCGAGACGGGTCAAGGCAAAAAACTGGCGGGGGTTCAAATCCGGAGCGTTTTTCAAGGCAATCAGACAATTCGCATTGCACGGATTGCCAACGACAAGAACGCGCACATCGGGCGAGGCGAATCGATTGAGAGCCTGGCCCTGTTCGATAAAAATCTTCCCGTTTTCGAGTAGCAAATCCTTGCGCTCCATGCCGGGGCCGCGCGGCTTAGAGCCGATGAGAAAGGCGAAATGAACGCCGCCGAAGAGTTCCTGGACGTCCGATCCGATTTTAATTTCTTTCAGAAGAGGAAAAGCGCAGTCCTCCAGCTCCATCGCGACGCCCTCGAGGCATTTTTGCATCTCGGGTAAATCGTGAAGATGAAGGGCGATCGGCTGATCCGGGCCAAACAGATCGCCTCGCGCAATAAGAAACAGGAGACTATAGGCGACCTGGCCAGCGCCTCCCGTAATCACAACTTTCTTGAGTGGTCTCATACAAATCTCTTCATGACCTCGCCGCGGCAGAGCGTCTCGAACCAATTCTTAGCAATCCGGTGCATGGAATCGAGCCATGGATCCAAAGAGCCGAGATCCTGGGGCGCGCTTTCGCCGACCGAGTGCAGCAGCATCTGCTGAAGCATCGCCGGCTTGTCCATGATCTCGCCGGATCCGATGCCCAGCATCGCTTTGCCGATGGGCTGCTGAATATTGAACCCTGCGTTGAAGGTAACCCCTTCCGGAGCGGGCGTAATTTTATTTTGAGTAAAAAGAGCCGGATCAAGTTCAACTTTGGTATGCAATTTTTCAGCCAAAAATTGCAGCGGATTTTCATTGTCCCCCATTTCGATGCCATTGATAAACCGCAGTTCGGTTTTAACGACATTGAGCGGGAATGTGCTCGCTGGATAAAAATCGGTGAACGCTTCAAAAATCCGAACAATTTCTTCGCGGAATTTATCCCAGGAATATTCTTTTCCCTCGTTGATCGTGATCACGCCGGGGCCAACTTGGACAAGCGGCCATTTATCAGCTGCCTTGCGCATGCGGTGGCGCACGACGTAGGGGCTTGCGTCGGGATGAGCCTGGACAGACGGCAAATCTTCGACGATCGCATAGTCTTTCTTGAAGCGATCATACAGTCTGCCGTAAAGCAGAGGATAGGCCGGATCGCGGCGGACTTGCGAGTTCGGCACAGGGGCGAGTTCCCAGCGCATTTCAAAAATGGCTTCGAGAATCGGCGGTTTCGTCAGAACAAGAGGCTTCACTTTCATTGTTGCGCTCATAATATCTCCCGTTAAAAAGCTACTACCCTAACAAAGGGTGATTTTCCAAGCAAATATTGGTGTCACAAATCATCTTGCATGATGGATTGGCGCACCCGGCGCATCAAATCGACCATGAAATGCAGATTATGAATCGTGGCCAAGGCATAAGCGGTCAATTCGCGGGCCTTAAAGAGGTGTTGCAAATAAGCCAGGGAGAATCGCTGACAGGTCCAGCAGGTGCAGCCATCTTCTATGGGCCTGAAATGACGGGCCCATTCATTTCGATCGGCTTTGATATTCCCCTTTGAGGTGAAGAGCAGGCCATGGCGCGCGGCCCGGGTCGGATACGAGCTGTCGAAGGTGTCAATCCCCAGCGGCAGGCCTGCGTTGAGCGAGTCGATATCGCCAATGCCCAGCAAGTGATTGGGGCGATCCCGAGGCAATCGAGGCATCGTCGTCTCAAGCATCTCGACCATCTCCGCTTTATTTTTGCCAACGCTTCCGCCGATGGCAAAGCCATCGAACGGCAGCGCCGTTAAAAATTCGCAGCTTTGGCGCCGCAGCTCCGGGTCGATGCCGCCATGGATCACCGCATAGATCGCCTGGCCATTGGGCTGTTTCAAATGCTGGTCGAGAGAGCGCTTTTCCCAGCGATGGGTCCTTTCCAATGAGCTCTTCAGCCGGCCCTGGCCAATGTGATAGGGCGGCAGTTCGTCAAAGGGAATGATGATGTCAGCGCCGAAGGCCTTTTGCGCCAGGATAGAGGATTCCGGCGTCAGAAGAACCTTGGCGCCGTCGCGGTACGAGCGGAAACAGACCCCCTCCTCGCTGATTTTGAGAACATGCCCATCGGCTTTTTTCGTTCCGCGGCTCTTCAACTCATCCGCAACCGATCCATAAGCGAGAGAAAAAACCTGAAATCCCCCCGAATCCGTAATAATCGGCATCTTGCGATTGATGAACCGGTGCAGCCCGCCCGCTTCCCGGATGACATCGGCGCCCGGCTGTAGCAGCAGATGGTACGTATTGCAAAACATCAGCTGCAGTCCGATCGAATCGACCATCGCATTATCAAGCGCCTTGATCGATCCGTTGGTGCCCACAGCGACGAAATTCGGCGTATCGATCACCCCATGCGGCGTATGAATGCGCCCCACGCGGGCGCGCGATTTTGTCGAAGAGTGGATAATCTCGAAGCGAAATGACGTCACGCGGCCGCCTTCCATAAATACCGTTTAAATAATGCCGCAAAATGGCTGCTACAGAGAATGATCGCATATTTAACGATCAAGCTCACGACAATCACGTCGAATAATGAGGCTACAAGACCATAGAGGCCAAAAAAGCTAAATAAAACTGTATCGAGGGCTTGGCTGATAAATAAAGACAACATCAGCCGGGTACCGAGATTTTCGATCCAGCGCTTCAAAAAAGTAAAAAACAGCACATCGAGCTTCTGAACGAGATAATACACGCCAACCGATGCAGCTACGATGCGCGGGGATTGACCCAGAATGATCGAAAACGCCGCGTGAGTGCCGTCGAACTCGCCAGGAGAGTACAAAAGATGGATCTGCGACATCAAAACAAATAATAGCAGCACGAAAATGGACGAACGAATCGCGCGATTCGCCGCCTCCTTGCCGTACAACTCTTGAAGCAGATTCAAACCGAGAATGCCCCCAATCGCGTAGACATCACTGCACGTCACCTGCAAACCAAAAAGATTCATCTGCTTGACAACAAACAGGTTAGCCAACACCCCCGACAGCGCGATAAAGGCAGCCAGAGCCATTGATCCCAGGCGTACGGCAACGCCCAGAAAGATGAGGGCAGCGAGGATATGAGCAAAAAAAAGAACTTCATTCATAGGAAAAAAATCACAAAGTCGAGTTCTACAAGCCCATTGATCATAATATAAAGACCTATTAACCGGGGCGTTAAAAAGGTGACACAGGCAAAGACCTCAAAACGAAAGCAGGCCTGCTTTCCTCAAAAAAAACAAAAATGCTAGCAAAAAATCCATTAATTATATTAAAATTTTTACTCACCTCTTATCGGAGGATCTTTATCAACATGTCCGTGTCGGCTATTCAACAGTACCCATGCATTCGGCGCCTTAAAGCGTATGTTAAAGAGCCCGCCGCTTCTTGGACCTCCAAAACGGTGCGAGTTGCGCTGGCCTTTTTCCTTGCCTTTCCAGCATTGATCATCGATCTGATCCTGTACCTGCCTATAAAAATTCTCCCAGCGAAGAAGTCAGTTGCCAAACTCCACGACAGCGAAAAATGGATGACTACGGCAGATGGATTCAGGATGCCGTGCGAGGCTACGAAACCATCGAGAATGCCCCGTGAAGATTCGAAATACAGAGCACCGTCACAAGAAGGGCCATTTAACAGCGCGCTGCGAACGAGCTCGAACTTCTTTCGATTCAATAGACCCGCTCCAAAACCTCCCACTCCCAGCCCCATCGAGCGGGATCGGGCATACATCCTGCAATCATTGGAGTCCGCTTTGGAAATTTTCGGAAAAAACAAATGGGATAAGTTCATTACATGTATTAAAAGAGATGTTCCTGTGCCTCTTTTTTTTTCAATAAAACGACAGTGCATCATCAGGCTTATTCTATTGCATTATCTTCACTCCATTCATAAGAATCCAGACCCGCCCCCCCTGCCCGAGCTGTTCAATACAAACGATCTCCAAACCCAAAAAAACATCGAAGAAATCGCGGATGAAATTGACAGAATAAATGAGGCGCAATTTTCACTGATATGGACTTGGAACCCTTATGATCATTTTTGTTTTGAAACATTATCAACAGGCGAAGTGTCTCCTGGCGAACTGAAAAATCTGAACTTTCAGATCGAAGCTGTCAGCAAAACCTTGTCAATAAACCTCCCGAATGATCCAATTGATGAATTTGTCAGACGACTCTTCCCTGAGGACTATTTATGAGGTCATCGCCATCAAAAACGCGTATCGAATATGATGGCAAGCCTTGTGTTTGGGATGGGTTTGGAATTTATGAAAGTAGTCCCCGCCGCTATGGGAGGAACAAACCATCGCGTGGACGAAAAAAAAACAAAGCTACCAGAAAAATAAAATCTTTCATATGCTTGCATTTATATTACAACCCATAATAAAATAGGCCAGAAACATTAACAAGGCTGTAATTATGTCAACCAACGCAATTCAACCATTTCCTTGCATTCGGCATCTCATTGCGATAGCCAAGAAGCCAACCTCTTCAACGATCATTAAAACGGCGCGCGTTGCATTGGCCTCTTTACTCTACATTCCAGCTCTGATTGTAGATCTGATCATCCACTTTCCGATCAAATTTTGGCAGGCGCACCAATTGCATCAACAAACTTTATCAGAAACAGAGCCCTTACTCCTTCAAACAGATAAGGACTTCATCTGGCAATCGGTGCAAACTGCCAGAAATAAACTTGGAGAGAATGGCTGGGACAAATTGAGAGCATTCTTAACTAATCACAATCAATTCAAGCCTAACACGATCATCCGATTTACCATCTTGAATTACCTTAGCCCGGCATCTCCAGAAAATCACGCTCCGACTCTGCCAAATTTGCTCAAAAGTAAAAAAGAAGAAATTGATAACCTTCTCATTGAATACAAAATTGAAAATTTAGACCAACTCTGGACATACAATTGCTACGATGAGAATTCACCCGCATTATCTGAGAATCTGGAACGACTGAATCTAGATCTCAAATTCATATGCGCGTCCTTGCGTAACCAACTACCAGAAAATCTAGTCAATAACTTCTTCCGCGAGGAATAGACTAGACCCACGCAAAGGAACCCTGCTACCGTATAACGCAAATTTGAGAGCGCTTTGTCAGTTCATGGGGAATTGACAATCTATAAAAAATTTAAACCGAGCCATACCATGTACGTTTCGATTGTTATTTTGATGTTTGCCATGTGGTCGAGTATTTTTCCCCTCGCAAAACTCACGCTTGAACACTGCCCGCCGCTATTTTTAACCGCCGTACGCATGCTCCTCGCCGGCCTCATCCTGCTGGGCTTTCTGGCCTTTCGCAACCGCAAGGCGTTTCAGATCACTCCCAGGCAATTCTTTTCCTTGAGTCTTTACGCACTCCTCAGCATGTACCTGACCAACGCTTTTGAGTTCTGGAGCGTAATGCACCTGTCTGCGGCCAAAACCTGCTTTCTCTACAGTCTTTCGCCCTTTTTTACCGCTTTTTTTTCCTACTTGCATTTCGGCGAAAAGATGAACAAGCGCAAATGGCTTGGGATGAGCATCGGCTTTTTAGGTATCATCCCTGTATTGGCGATTCAAACGGGATCTGAGGATCTGATCGGTGGGATTTTCTTTTTATCCTGGCCGGAGCTTGCCATGATGGGCGCGGCCCTTTGCTCCGTCTATGGCTGGGTTTTGCTACGCCTTCTCGTAAAAGACTCGGCGATTTCTCCCTCGATGGCCAACGGCACTGGGATGCTCATCGGCGGCATTTTTGCACTGACCCATTCATTGATCATCGATCCATGGCACCCAACGCCTGTTGCCGCCGGCAATTTTTCCGCCTTCGCGCAAGGAACTCTGCTAATGACGTTCATCTCTAATATCGTCTGCTACAATATCTACGGATTCATGCTCAAGCGCTTCACCGCCACCTTTCTTTCTTTCATGGGACTTTTAAGCCCCGTGTTCGCGTCATTGATGAGCTGGCTGTTCATCGGCGAAATGCCCTCTCCGGTCATATTCGCATCGACGGCAATTGTCGGGTCGGGTCTGTGGCTGATTTATAGCGCGGAACTCAAACAGGGCTATATCCAAAAAGCAAATACCCCGGTTACCGCACAGTAAATATCAGGGTGTCAACAGAATGTAGACACCCCGAAAAAAAATTAGGCGCTCTTTTTCGAACGAGCCCATAATATAATGCGATAGACAGCAGCGATGCCGACGAATGTAAAAATAAAACGAGCTAACCCGGCGCCGAAAATCGACATAATGGGATTAAAATTGAATAGTCCAACAAGACCCCAGTTTAAACCGCCGATAAGCAGCAAAATCACTGCGACCAAATCCAGGACATGATAATTTTTCATGGGAGCTACTCCTTCGTTAATAGCCTTTCCCTCCTAATAATGAATTGAGGGGTATTTTGCAAGCGCTTCAATTTCGTCCGCGACGCCCTTCCATTCAATATGTTGAGAATTAAACAGATAAATGACGAACAGGCTTTTTAATCGTTTGCTCGAACACAAGCAACACATTCCTTGCCGCCGTTATAGCCCGTAATAGATTCCTTTCGATCACCGCGATAATCTCAGCCTTGGGCGGCAACAGATCGCCGCGGCTACATGTTAAAAGTATACGTTGCCAGACTCCGTCCACATTCTGTTTAGATCGCAAGCGCTCCTCATCGTTACCGAAAGGATCCCCTAAATCGACAAGCCCGCTTTTGATATTTTCTTCCGTACCTAAATGAAATAACAGTATACTCATAGAAACACAATTAATTGTATCCCAAATCATCGACCGATACAAATCATCTAACTCCTTTTCAACGATTTTGTTTAGATCAACATGAGGATCTTCGAAAAATTCGTAAAGATAAGCAAGCTTTAATTTAGAAACTATCAGGTTAGCGATAACCACTTGATCATCCTGTAAAATCAAGTAAGGTATTCGACCATTCGTTAAATCAGCATTCGGCAATCGTAGTCCTTGACAAGCTACCCACCTCTTCGCAAAGAATTCAAGATACTTGGATCGAAAAACGTCTCGATCTGTTTCATCAAAATATACATCAGTCCCAAAAAATTTTTTACAATCAGCTTGAAATCGATCCCAAATATATCCAACTGGAAATTGATTAAATAGATCGTCCAGCGAACTCCAATGGAATTCAATTAAAAGCCACCGCGAATGTAAAAAATCATTAAAAAAATCATCAAACGATTCCTGAGTATATGGAGGCTCCAGACTTTTCTTACTAAAAAAAACTCTCTCTCTGTCTTTCACCTGCTGCTCAAAAGCGTTAATGACAATGAGAGAATCCGAAATATCAAAAAATTTAGATTTTAGCTGATTCATTACTTCTTTCACCAAATGAGAAACATCGCGATATGCCGAAACATTTTCCTCCCACTTTGCGAAAGCATGATCGACTAAAAATCGAGCAGCCTTCCGTCCTTCCTGCACATATAGCTCCTCAATTTTCTTTATAGCCAACACATAAATAGACTCTTTTTCTCTGATAAAGGATTTAGGCAGACACTTTGCAAACTCAGATAAAACCAACTGGGCGACGTTGCGAGCTAACGTTTGGCAATACATCTCTCTTTCGCTCGGCATCAAAATGGTCGATGCGCTCGTACCCCTCATCTGGATCGCCTGTACATCATGAGATTTTGATATCAGCGCCTCAACAAAACGATCTTGCAGCATCAAATACCGTTGCGGCCAAAACTTCTCATAGTCAACAAAGCGTTTTAACTCGACATTTGCTTCAAGTGCTGCGTCGCAAAAAGGAACAAAACCTAAACTTGGATCCGACTTTTTTCCCAAAACACCATCAATAATATTGCGATTCAAAGATTCGACCTGATGGATTTCATCCCATCGTTCAGTTGAATACACCTGCCTTACATAAGTCACCGCTAAGCGATCAAACAATAAAGGAGCCTTAACGCTAACATTTAAAGACATACCAAATCCTTTACCACACTCTAAAATTAGATGTGCGTTTTAGACAACCTACTCTAAAGTTAATAAAATCCATTTTAGCATTTGTAATATAACGAACGAGGGCCTTTTTAATTACATCGAGAACCAGACTCTCCGGAGGAAACAAATTCCGTCGATTATACTTTAGCACTAACTCGTTATATATATTATGAACGAGATTATCAAATCTCTCATGGAATACATCAACGCGCTCTAAATCCTCGAAATTCTCAAGGTCAATAGGTTTAATTTCATTTTTCGCAAATTTCACTGCAACATCTTCAATAACATTCCGAATAAACAGCGAATACAAATTATCAAATTCACTAATGACAATATTAAATATTTCAGAATCATAAACGCAAAGAATTCTAAACTCACAACATGCAGAGAATTGAAGACAATTTACAATTTCAGCTATCCTCCTGTCTTGATGATCGGTGACAAACAGCTCAGGCAAAATCTTGTCCGCATCAAGTGAAAAGGTTTTCAAATTGGCCACCATCCTCCGGGCTAGCATCTGTATAAATTGTCGTTGAAACTGTTTTTGATCAAAAGAATCCCGATGGCCAAATTCTTGCAAAAAGGCCTCTTGATAACAGATCCATAAATCATCCGATGGTTCCACAAAATGAACGGGTTGTCCCTGATGTTGAGACCTACTCGATACAAGACAACAACAGCGCTCTTGCAAAAATTTATCGCGAAATTCATCAATAGGATGGTCGACCGAAACAGGCCTTGAATGCAAAGGATCAAATACGCTCGCCTTCTCAGCAATGTGCTGCTGAAGAGAAATCATAATGATGGAAGAGTCCGAGACATCGAAATATCTCGATGCAAGATCGTCTTTCACGTCCTTTTCTAAACTTGCCAAGTTGTTATATGCGGTCTTGTCCGCTGTCCACTTTACAAAAGCTCGATCCACCAAATATCTGGCTAATTTTCGACCTTCCAGCTCATACAGCTTTTTAATTTCCTTTACAGTCTTTCTATAAATATCCTCATTCTTCACTATCGTAGAATGAGACAAATAAGGATGATCTACTGAATAAAATTCGAGCTTAGCTAAATCAACGATTTTTTGGGCAATTGCATGGCATTTTTGATCCATTTCGGACGGAGGTAATATTCTCGATGCAATCGTTCCTCGATCTACAAATACATCTCGAGCAAAAGCGTTGGCTAACAGGGCCGAAACAAAGCATTCCTGTAAAAGCGAATAGCGTCCCTCCCACCAATCGTTCTGTTGCAGCTGAGAAGTCTTGCTCAATACATTGTCGCACAGGTAAACAAAGCCGCGACTTAAATCAGCATTCTCACCTAAAACAGGCATCGATTTACAATCGTAAATGCAAGCATTTTTCTGAGAAAGCGCAGCCTTCTTGCATTCGGTTGGGCTAGTGAAGAAACGCTTCTGCCATACATAGGCATCAGCAAGATTTCTCAAAATCATGGGTTCTCTAAATTCAATCGACATAAAAAACCAAAAGAAAAAAATTAAAAAAAAACCCCGAATGGATTGCTCCAACCGGGGTGAAGAAAAATCTGGCAGCTACCTACTCTCCCATACTCTTGAGTATAGTACCATCGGCGACGAGGAGCTTAACTGCTGAGTTCGGGATGGGATCAGGTGTCTCTTCCTCTCTATGGCTACCAGAAAAAAATACAAGCATTCTAGTCGGCTTTTGTTAACCGACACGTTAGCAACTTAAAACGGCCCTTGAGACAATTAAGACTTAGGTCCGCGCCTATGGGCTTGCCGAGTATCACTACTCACCAAACCCATAGGTAAAAAAAAATAATCAAGTCAATGGACCGATTAGTATTGGTTAGCTGAACGCATTACTGCGCTTACACACCCAACCTATCAACCCGGTAATCTACCGGGGGTCTCATAGGGAATTCTTATCTTGAGGGAGGCTTGGCGTTTAGATGCTTTCAACGCTTATCCTTTCCGAACATAGCTACCTGGCTATGCCTTTGGCAAGACAACCAGCACACCATTGGTTCGTCCACTTCGGTCCTCTCGTACTAGAAGCAGCTCCTCTCAAAATTCCTACGCCCGCAACAGATAGGGACCAAACTGTCTCACGACGTTTTGAACCCAACTCGCGTACCGCTTTAATTGGCGAACAGCCAAACCCTTGGGACCTTCTCCAGCCCCAGGATGCGATGAGTCGACATCGAGGTGCCAAACCGCCACGTCGATATGAACTCTTGGTGGCGATAAGCCTGTTATCCCCGGAGTACCTTTTATCCGTTGAGCGACGGCGATTCCACTTTCTACCGCCGGATCACTAAACCCTACTTTCGTACCTGCTCGACTTGTTGGTCTTACAGTCAACCTGCCTTATACTTTTACGCTCGATTCGTGATTACCAACCACGATGAGGCAAGCTTTGGACTCCTCCGTTACTCTTTAGGAGGATACCGCCCCAGTAAAACTGCCCGTCTGACACTGTCCAACCTCCCGCTTCAGGGAGTGTTGTTAGATTCTCAACTAATCAAGACCAGTATTTCACAGATGGCTCCATCGCGCCTAACGACGCAACTTCTCAGCCTCCTGGCTATGCTACACATGATCAGTCAAGAGCCCATATCAGAGTACAGTAAAGGTTCACGGGGTCTTTCCGTCTTATTGCGGGTAAACAGCATCTTCACTGCTACTACAATTTCACCGAGTCTCTCGTTGAGACAGCGCCCAGATCGTTACACCATTCGTGCAGGTCGGAACTTACCCGACAAGGAATTTCGCTACCTTAGGACCGTTATAGTTACGGCCGCCATTCACCGGGGCTTAAATTCAGCGCTTTGCCTTGCGGCTAACGCCTCCTTTTGACCTTTCGGCATTGGGCAGGTATCACACCCTATACGTCTTCTTAGACGAATTAGCAGAGTGCTGTGTTTTTGTTAAACAGTCGCCTGGGCCCTTTCACTGCGACCCCAAAGGGCTCTAAATGTACTCTATCACCCTTTGTGGTGCCTCTTCTCCCGAAGTTACGAGGCTAGTTTGCAGAGTTCCTTAACGTGAGTTCTCTCGCGCGCCTGAGAATATTCTTCCCACCCACCTGTGTCGGTTTTGGTACGGTCGCCATCGACGACTAGAGGTTATTTCTTGAAAGCATCGCGCTACGTCATCAGTTCCCCCGAGGGTTCCCCTTGTCGACTGTCTGATTTTATGCCGGCGGTTTTACCTACCGGCCCATCTCGCAGCCAAACGGACACTTCCAATCGTCCGCACGCTTAACTTACTTTGTCACCTCTTCGTCATTGTCTTAGGCGGCGCAGGAATATTTAACCTGCTTTCCATCGCCTACGCATTTCTGCCTCGGCTTAGGGACCGGCTAACCCAGGGAAGACGAGCTTTACCCTGGAAACCTTAGGTTTTCGGCGAGGAGGATTTTCACCCCCTTTATCGTTTACTTATGCCATGCATATTCACTAGTATGCGCTCCAGCACTCCTTACGGTATACCTTCGACGCACATACTACGCTCTCCTACCGCGTGCCAGTTTAACCTGGCACACCCGTGATTTCGGCTCTAGTCTTGAGTCCCGGATATTATCGGCGCAGAGTCTCTCGATTGGTGAGCTGTTACGCACTCTTTAAATGATGGCTGCCTCTAAGCCAACATCCCAACTGTTTTAGAAACTCTACTTCCTTACCCACTTAGACTAGAATTTGGGGCCTTAATCGACGATCTGGGCTGTTCCCCTTTTGACTATGAAGCTTATCCCCCACAGTCTATTTCCCGGCATTTCTCAAGTATTCGGAGTTTGGTTCCCTTTGGTAGGCCGGTAGGCCCCCGCGTGGATCCAGTGCTCTACCCCCTGAGAAGCAAAGCCGAGACTAACCCTAAAGTTATTTCGGAGAGAACAAGATATTTCCAAGTTTGATTGGCCTTTCACCCCTATCCACAGCTCATCCAAGACTTTTTCAACAGTCACTAGTTCGGTCCTCCACAAGATTTTACTCCGGCTTCAACCTGGCCATGGATAGATCACTTGGTTTCGTGTCTAGACCATATGACTAAGCGCGCTATTCACACTCGCTTTCGCTGTGGCTCCGGAACGTATGTTCCTTAACCTCGCCATATAGCCTAACTCGCTGGCTCATCATGCAAAAGGCACGCCGTCAGCCATTGCCCTAAAAGGGCCATAGGCCTCCGACCGTTTGTAAGCTGCTGGTTTCAGGTTCTATTTCACTCCCCTAACAGGGGTTCTTTTCACCTTTCCCTCGCGGTACTGGTTTACTATCGGTCATCGACGAGTGTTTAGCCTTGGAGGGCGGGCCCCCCTGATTCAGACCGGGTTTCACGTGTCCGGCCCTACTTAGGTACCAATCTGGTTCTCGTCTCTTTTCGCATACGGGGCTATCACCCTTTATCGCGCAGCTTTCCAGAAGCTTCTGCTAAGAGACTTGAACATTTATGACTGGCCCTGCAACCCCCGGAAATAAATTTCCGGGTTTAGGCTCTTCCCGTTTCGCTCGCCGCTACTCAGGGAATCTCGGATTGATTTCTCTTCCTCCGCTTACTGAGATGTTTCACTTCAGCGGGTATAGCTCCTTCATCCTATGTATTCAGATGACGGTAGTGGGAGATTAATCCCACTGGGTTTCCCCATTCGGATACTTCCGGGTCAATGCTTTTTTCCAGCTCACCGGAACTTTTCGCAGGTTACGCGTCCTTCATCGCCTGTCGATGCCAAGGCATCCACCAGCAGCCCTTAATAACTTGACTACATATTTCTAATTATGCAGCCGTTCGCCTTAATTTAATTCTCAAGTGCCGTTATAAATTGCTACTAATAATTACTTACTTTTTGCAGTAAATTTGCCTGTATTTTGTTTATCTATCCTGTACTTTCAAGATATTCGCTTTGACAGCGGAAAAAGAAAAGAGTAAGGGGAGACGCTTGCTCAACCTAAAGTACATGGTTGGAAACCAACCGGTACTTTTGTCCTTAAAAGGAGGTGATCCAGCCCCACCTTCCGATAGGGCTACCT
>Ga0206225_1000057_pt1 | contig 17917 bp, 14 predicted proteins | sample MancosB2_FD_155470 | JGI IMG/M metagenome (GOLD analysis project Ga0206225, IMG submission 155470) | Subsurface sediment microbial communities from Mancos shale, Colorado, United States - Mancos B2 | ecosystem: Environmental > Terrestrial > Deep subsurface > Rock core/Sediment | place: USA...
TATCCTCAAGGAGGGCAATCGCCGGCATCTCCTCCGGTGGTGGTTCGAGTGCCAGCGCGGAGGGCGCTTCCAGGCCCGGCACCTTCGGCTCACGCGGCGCGCGTTTCCGGGGAGTCGCCTCCGCGTTCGCGGACGCATCGGGTACGAGCGGCGGCGCCTTGCGACCCACCAGCGCACGAATCGGGTTCCATCCGAGCGTCGCCGCGGTGAGCGCGGAAGCGCCCAGGACCCACACGAGCCATGCCCCGATGCCGCCCAGCCACCGGAGCCAGTAGAACGCGACTAGGGAGCCCCAGATACCCGTGGCGCCGCTCGCAATCGGCTGCGCCGGCTGCAAGACCAGGGCGATGCCGATTGGCAGCAGGGCCACCACACCGGCGAAGAACGTCATCCACTTGCGGTCCGTCTCGGACTCGAGGCGCCCAAACACGCGGAGCGCGTGCACTGCCGGCGCGAGCGGCGCCATGAGTGCCGCGGGCCAACCGACGAACCACACGAGCGGATACGCCAGGACTTGGCCGACCGGGCCGATGTTCTGCTTGACGTCGACCCCGCCGCGCAGTTGCGCGAGTGCGAGCACGCCCAGCGCGCCAGCGAGGAACACACCGAACAGCAACAGCGCGATGCCCGTGAGCTCGCGCTTGAGGTGCGTACCGCTCACGGGGCGCGCCTAGCGCGACCGTTCGGTCGCGACTTTCGTGATTTGTCGGTCCTGATACACCGGGAGCACGGTATAAGCATTGAGCTCCGCGCAGGCCGCGAGGTCGTCGCCGAATCCTGCCTCGACAAGCGCCTTGCCGTGCGCGGACGCGCGCAGCAATCGCTTGAGGTTGGTGCCGAACTTCTTGTTCAGGACGAGCGCCGCCTGCGCCGCGTCATTCAAGTCCGCCTTCGCGTACTTCGCGCTGAGATGCTGCACGAACAGGCCCGCGCACGCCGAGTCCTCGAGTGCAAAGTGCCGCTCGTTGCCGGCACACACGATGGCGACGTCGCTGCCGGCCTTGAGCCCGGCGCGCAGCATCCCGAGCGCAGCCGAGAAATTGACATAGGAACCGATAACGATGTCCTTGGCGCCCTGGACGGCGAGGACGGCCGGCGTGCCGTTGGTGGTGCTCATGAGCACCGTCTTCCCTTCCACCGCGTCGCGCGTGAACTCGAGCGGTGAGTTGCCAAAGTCGAATCCGGGCACGGGCTGCATGCGCCGCTCGCCGGCCAGCCGCACTTCGCTGCGCTCCAGCGACTTGCTGCGACTGGCCACCTCTTCCGAACTCGCCAGCGGGATGACAGCCCGGGCGCCGTTGGCGAGCGCCGTGGCGATGCTGGTCGACGCGCGCAGGACGTCCACCACCGCTACGACACGATTGTGAACGTCGGTCGGCGTGACCAGCGACGGAGCGAAAAAGACGTCAACGCGCATCAGGAAGTCTCTTTGAGATCGCGCAACAAATCCGGTTCGCGCTCCAGGAACTTGGTGTCGACTTCGCCACGCATGAACCGTTCGTTCTGCATGACGCGCGCGAGGAACGGAATAGTAGTCGTGACCCCCTCGACCACGAAGCACTCCAGGGCCACCCGCATGCGCGCCAACGCCTCCTGCCGATCACGCCCCTGCACGATGAGCTTCGCGATCAATGAATCGTAGAACGGCGGAACAGCGTATCCCGCGTACACATGCGAATCGAGCCGGACGCCTGGTCCACCCGGTGGATGGAACGCCGTAATCTTGCCGGGCGACGGCTGGAAGTTCCGCGCCGGATCCTCGGCGTTCACCCGGCATTCAATCACGTGTCCGCGCAGCGGCGGGAGTTCGAGCACCGACAGCTTCTCGCCACCGGCCACGCGAATCTGCTCCTTCACGAGGTCCACGCCGGTCAACATTTCCGTGACGGGATGCTCCACCTGGATGCGGGTGTTCATCTCCATGAAGTAGTACGACCCGTCGGCATCGAGCAGCATCTCGATCGTGCCGGCGCCCACGTAGTTGATGGCTTTCGCGCCAGCGACGGCATCACTCCCCATGGCCAGTCGCAATGCAGGCGTGACGGCCGGGCTGGGCGCCTCTTCGATCAGTTTCTGGTGCCGCCGCTGCACCGAGCAGTCGCGCTCGCCCAGATGAATGACGTTTCCGTGGCTGTCGCCGAGGATCTGGAATTCGATGTGGCGTGGCCGTTCGAGGTACTTCTCGACGTAGACGTCGCCATTCCCGAAGGCGGACAGCGCCTCCGATCTCGCGAGTTGAAACGACCGGGCGAAATCGTCCACGTCGCGCGCGACCCGCATCCCCTTTCCGCCGCCGCCCGCGGACGCCTTGATGATGACCGGGAAGCCGATGCTCTTCGCGAATTCCAGTGCCGCATCGGCGTCTTCCACCGGGCCGGGCGTTCCCGGCACAACCGGGACACCAACCTTGATCATCGCTTCGCGCGCCGCAGCCTTGTTCCCCATGATGCGTATTTGCTCTGGGGTCGGGCCGATGAAGGTGATATTCGACGCCGCGCACGTCTCCGCAAACTCGGCGTTCTCCGCCAGGAATCCGTAGCCGGGGTGGATCGCGTCCGCCCCGGTGATCTCGGCGGCCGCAATGAGCCGCGGAATGCGCAGGTACGACTCGCGCGACGGGGCCGGACCAATGCAGACGTCGTCGTCCGCGAATCGGACATGCAGCGACTCGCGATCTGCCTCGGAGAACACCGCCACGGTCTCGAGGCCCAACTCGCGGCACGCGCGGATCACCCGCAGCGCGATCTCGCCACGGTTCGCGATCAGGACTTTCTTGAACATTCGGGCGCTGAGCGACCTCGGCCTATTTCTTCTCGAACGCGTTCCAGCTCTGATCGCTCGTGCCGGCGACGCCCTGCACACGCAGCGCGAATTCGGCCGGGCTGGTCGCGTAGAACAACGCGCTGTCGTACGTGATGGTGCCCTTCTTGAACCACTGCATCAGTGCCTGGTCGAACGACTGCATGCCGTACTGCACCGTTCCCTCACGAATCAGGTCCGGAATGTTGAGCGCTTTTTCCATGTCGCGGATCTGGTCACGTACCGCCGCAGTATTGATCAGCACTTCCACCGCCGCCACGCGACCTGGCTTGTCCGCCCGCGGAACAAGGCGCTGCGAAACCACGGCCTGCAGCGCGTTCGCGAGCGAGAAACGCACCTCGGCTTGCTGGTGCGGCGGATAGAACGACAACACCCGCTGAATGGTCTGCGTGGCGTCTGTCGTGTGCAGCGTGGAGAACACCAAGTGCCCCGTGTCCGCCGCCTTGAGCGCGGCATCGAGCGTTTCCAGGTCACGGATTTCGCCGATGAGGATAACGTCCGGATCCTGACGGAGCACGCGACGCAATGCCTGCCCAAACGTCGCCGTATCCGTTCCGACTTCGCGTTGGTTGATGTGGCAGTTGATATCGCGATGCAGGAACTCGATCGGGTCTTCGATCGTGATGATGTTCGCCTTGTGGTTCTCGTTGATGTGCTGGATCATCGCCGCCAGCGACGTGGACTTGCCCGATCCGGTCACGCCGGTGACGAGTACCAGCCCGCGCGGCTTGAGCGCGATCTCCTCCAGCACTTTCGGCAATTCCAGCTCGGCAAGACTCCGCGCGGTATACGGAATGGCGCGCATCGCATAGCACAGCGAACCGCGCTGCTGGTACAGGTTCACGCGGAAACGACCGATGCCCGGCACCCCGATCGCGAAATCGCACTCCTTCTCGTCGGTGAATTGCTTCACCTGCTTCGGGTTCATCAACTGCTCGGCGAGCCCCTTGAGATCCTCCGGCGTGAGCGACGCGTACGCCATCGGGGCGAGGTCACCATTCAGTCGCATCGTCGGCGGCCGCCCGACTTTGAGATGCAGGTCTGATGCATTGGCCTGTGCCATGACCTGCAGCACGGACTTGAAATCGAACGGCGCACCCTCCGCTTGGTCCGCCGCCTTAGTCGCGCTGGGCGGAGGCGACGCCACCGCCGGCTTCCCCACTGGTTTCGGCGGGCTAGCCATTCGGATCGATCCGGAAGAGCGCCTGCCCGTACTCCACCGGTTGCGCGTCCATGGCCAGCACTTCCTTCACGACGCCGGTGTACTCAGACTCGATCTCATTCATGATCTTCATCGCTTCGATGATGCACAGCGTCTGGCCCTTCTGGACACGGTCGCCGATGGACACGTATGGCTTGGCGCCGGGTTCGGGTGCGCCGTAGAACGTGCCAACCATGGGCGACTTCACTTCGAGGCCGGCGGCGGCACTGCGCTGAGCCCGATCGGCCGGCGACTCGCCCGCGGGCGGCGCTGACTCCCGTGCCACTTCGGCGACCGGGCCCACCGGATGCACCGGCGGCGACGCCATGATCGCGACGCCGGCCCGGCCGCCCGGATTCTTGGCGATTCGAATCTTGACGCCCTTCTCGGTCGAAATCTCGATCGAGTCCACCGACGAATCGTCGATCATCTCGATGAGTTTCTTTACGTAGCGTAGATCGATCATAGTTCCGGTTGCGTGGTACTGCGGTGCGCCAACTTCAGCCGATCGCGATCAACTCGCGCGGAAACCGCGTCAACACCCGGGCGCCAGCCGCCCCAAGATGCACGTCGTCTTCAATCCGCACTCCGCCCCACTCCGGCACGTAAATGCCGGGCTCCACCGTCACCACTGCGCCCTCGATCAAGACTCCTTCGGCGGTCCGAGCCAGCCGAGGTGCCTCGTGCACCTCCAATCCGATCCCGTGCCCAAGGCTGTGGCCAAATGACTCGCCAAAACCGCGATCTTCAATGTAGCCCCGCGCCAATCGGTCGGCATCCCGGCACGTCATGCCGAAACGGACCTCCTGGCACGCTCGTTCATTAGCCGCCCGCACCACGCCATGGACTTCCTGCTGCTGCGCGTTGACCGCGCCGACGGCAAACGTGCGGGTGATGTCTGAGCAGTAGCCATCCACGCGAGCACCAAAATCGACCAACAGCAAGTCGCCCGCCTGCAACGTGCGCAAGCCAGGCCGTGCGTGCGGGCGCGCGGCATTCGGCCCACTCGCCACGATCGTCGGAAACGCGAAGCCGTCGCTGCCCTCCTGACGCAATGCGGACTCGAGCAGGCCGGCGACTTCGAGTTCGGTCATCCCGGTGGAGATCCGCGCAACGGTGACGGCGAGCGAGCGTTCTGCGCAGTCGATCGCTTGCTGAATGCTGGCGAGCTCCTCGGCATCCTTTCGCTCACGCAGCGCCTCAACAAGTCCCGTCGTTGGCCGCCACTGCCAGCGCGTACCCGACTCCAACAGCCGCTGAAAATCGCGGTGCACAAGATTGACGGATTCGAAGCCGATGACCCGCAGGGGCGGCATCGCCGGCAACTGGTGCCACAATCCGTTCCACAGACTCACGGCTTCGATCACAACACGCGCCACGGCACCAACTTCCTCACGCGCCTGGGACGCGTACCGATAGTCCGTAATCAGCAGCCGTTCCTGATGGCTGACGACGAGCAGGGCGCTCGAACCGGAAAACCCAGTGAGGTATCTGACGTTGGCCGCGCCGCTGACAAGCAGGCCGTCGAGCTGCTCAACCGTCAGCCGTTCGCACAACGCTGCGAGGCGGCGCTCACGCCCGTCAGCCATTCTTGCCGAGGTGCGCCACCATGGCGCGCAACGCCAGTTCGTAACCGAGCGCGCCAAAGCCGCACACTACACCGACTGCTGCGCTCGCCAGCATCGAACGGCGCCGCTCCGGTTCCCGGGCATAGACGTTGGTAAGATGCACCTCGATGAACGGGATCGACGTCCCCGTCAGCGCGTCACGCAGCGCGAGGCTCGAATGTGAGTACGCGCCCGCGTTCACGAGCGCACCCTGCACCACCCCTTTCCAGGCGTGCACTTGATCGATCAGTTCGCCTTCACCGTTGTGTTGTGCGAATTCGAGCGTGGCTCCCAGCGGTTTCGCGGCCGCCCGCAGTGCTCGCTCGATGTCTTTCAGCGTCTGGCGGCCATAGATGGCAGGTTCGCGCGTCCCCAGGAGATTGAGGTTGGGGCCGTTCAGGACCGCAATCTTCACTGCTGCTTCAGTCCTTCCAGCCACCGGGTGAACTGGGCGACGTCTTCCTTGGACTCGGGCTGAGCGGTCGGGCCACCGACGCTTGTCGCGTGCTCGGCGGTGACACGCTGCGAGAAGAACTTGTCAAAGGAGAAGCTGGACGGCGCTGCCGTCGGCGCGGGTACCGCGACTGTCGGCGCTGCCGCGGCGGCCGCGGCGGCCGTCGAGAGGTCAAGCCCCGGCGCACCCGCATTCTCCATGCCGTTCAGGTCGGCGAACGCGGTCGCAAGCATCAGGGCGGCGTTCTCCTCCGCCGGCCCGGGCTGCACGTGGGCCCACAGCGCGCCAAGCGCGTCGGCGGTCCACCGCGATTCCGCGATCGGCTCCGGTTCAGGTGCCGCGTACGACACATCTGCGGACGCCGGCTCCATGCGCGAGGTACCCGTGCCGTTCGTCTCGGGTCGGTATCCCGGACGACGCTGTGCAATGAGCACGAGCACCTGCCGAATAGTCGGGCCTGTGGCAACGACTGGCGTGGGCAAATCTGCTGCCTCCGCTGGAATCGGCGGTGCTTCCAGACCCTCAACCTTGGCTCGCAGCGCCGCGTCTCCCGGCTTCTGGTCGAGCAGCGCACGATACACCCGCAGGGCCTCGTCCCGATGGCCCTGCTGGAGATACAACTCGGCCATCGTCTCGGTCACAAACGGTCCGCTCTCGGACGCTACGACCGGCACCTCGATCTCCAACGGTGGCAGCTCTGTCGCCGCTTCCTGAGGTGCGGCTGCGACTGTTGGCGGCGCAAAGCCGAGGTCGATCTCCGCCAGTGGTTCCGGCATCGCAGGCGCTTCCACCGAAGCGGCCGCAGGAACCTCCATTGCAAACTCTGGCGCGGGAACGCTCGGTTCCGGGAGTGCGAAATCCGCAATCTCGAGCGCAGGCGGTTCCTCGGCCGGGGCCGGGGCCGGGGCCGGCGTCGCATTAGCGGCGCCGCCGAAGTCGAGGTCAATCGCCGGAGGGGCGTTTGCGTCGGGAGCAGATTCGACCGCCGGCGTTACGGCTGGCAGGTCTAGATCGAGCATCGGCAGGTCGGCCGATGTCGCTGCCGCGGCAACGGCGGGAGCCGCTTCTGCGGCGGCGGGCAGTGCGCCGAAGTCCAGTGCGGGCAACTCCGCGACGACCTGCGTTTCCACCGTCCCAGGCGGCGCCGAAAGTGACGTGGTCTCCAACCCGTCAAGACTCAACGAGTCCATGGGCGAAGCGCCCGCGCCGGCCATGGACGTGGCCTCGAGCCCAATTGTCTGCGCCACATCCGGCTCATAGTGTTTCGCAACCGGAGTGACGCCATGCGGCGCCTCCATCACGAGTGTCGCCGGCAGATCGACGTGGCCCGAACTGGGCGTCGTCGACGGAGGCGCGCTGCCAGTCAATCCGTCGAGCCGAATCTCGGTCGTGGCGCTCTCTGCTGTTGCCTGGGCAGCAGGCGCAGCCGTTGGCCGCGGCGGCGGCGGTGCAACTGGAGCGGTCGGTTTCACGGGCGGCGCCATCGCCTTCATCACGACCGTCGGTGCCGACGACGCAGCTGGCTTCGCAACCTGAACCGGAGTGGTCTTCGCCGCGGAAAGCGTCTCCACGGGCGCCGGCGGCGTCGGCGCAGCGGTCGGTTTCCCCGCGGCGTCGAGCGACGCCAATTGGGCCTGGGTTTCCTCGTTGCGCGGATCGGCTTCGAGAACCCGATTGTACCAGGTCCGGGCTCCTCCGGTGTCCCCCGCCATCAGGGAGATGTCGCCGAGGTGTTTCAGGGCAATCAGGTTCTCGGGGTCGAGGGACAGCGCCGTCTCGAAGACGGTCTTCGCTTCGTCGAGCTGGCGTGCCTCGTACAGCGCCTGGCCAAACACGATGTGGCCGCTCATGTGGCCCGGCTGTTGGGGCAGGTACTCGCGACAGATCGCTATTGCCTGCGTGATATCCCCTGCCTTCCGGTATTCGTTTGCGAGGGGCGCGAAATAGCGCCGAGGGTTTTCCTCGAATTTCTTGCGAAGGTCGTCGATCTTGGGGGAGCTCGCCATGATGCGATTGAGTTACCCGCGAGCGGTGGCTGGGTGCGCCAAAAGGTATACCTCGAAGACGAGGCCAGTCAATCAGAAGTCACGCGGCGACTTGATTTTAGCTGCTCCCGACGGGTAGCTTTTTAGGCTCGCAAGTCGGTGGTTCAGGCACCCTCTCCTAGGAGTATCGCGCCGTGTTGCAACAGATGCGGAGCGCGGCCAAATACATCTGGTTGTTCATCGTCGTCGCGTTCGTCGGCGGCTTTTTGCTTGTCGAGACGTCTGGCCTGCTGGGAAGCTCGGCCCTCACGCCCACGACGGCGGTGGCGGAGGTCAATGGCCGCGATATTCTCTACTCAGACTGGCAGCAACGCGTCCAGACAGCCATCGGCAATCAGCAGCGCGCCCGGCCCCTGACGCAGGATGAAGTGCGGCAGGTTGAGAATGACGTTCTGGACGAGATGGTCATGCAGGTGCTCCTGGACCAGGAATACCGCCGTCGACACATCTCGGCCACCGACGAGGAACTGCGCGAGTACGCGCGCTATGCCCCGCCGCCGTTCCTGTACAATGCGCCGGACCTCCAAACGGATGGGCGCTTCGATCCGCAGAAATATCAGCGCCTTCTGGCCAGCCCCCAAGCGCGTCAGGGCGGTTTGCTGACTGGCCTCGAGAGCTACTACCGCGCCGAGATCCCGAAGGAAAAACTGTACGAGCAGATCACCGATGGGGTGTACCTCTCCGACGCCGATCTTTGGCGCGCGTGGCGCGATGAACACGATACCGCACAGGTGTCCTACGCCGTGTGGCGCCCCGACGTGAATCCGGACGCCGCCAAGGCGGTGGCGGAGGCGGCAGCGCGAGCGCACTTCGAGCAGCACAAGAAGGAGTACGAACTTCCGGGCCACGCATGGCTATCTGTCGTACGCGTGTCGCGCATCATCAGCGCCGCGGACACGGCAGCCGCTCGCAGTCGACTCCTCAAGATCCGCGTGGAAATTTCGGTCGGCGCCAAGTTCGAAGACGTTGCCAAGCGCGAGTCTGAGGATTCCGTGTCGGCCGCCAATGGCGGAGACCTCGGCCGGGGTGCCCGTGGCCGATTCGTGACGGAATTCGAGAGCGCGGCGTACAAGCTGAAACCCAAGGAGCTGTCCGGGCCCGTATCGAGCCCGTACGGGCTGCACCTCATTCGCGTCGACGAGCGAAAGGGCGACACGCTCGCGCTGCGACACATTCTCATTCGCGTTCAGCAAAGCGATTCGGCCGCCATGGCGACCGATCAACAGGCGGACTCACTGGCGCGCATCGCCGTCGGTGCGGAAGACCCCGCCATGCTCGACAGCGCCGCAAAGAAGCTCGGCTTGACCATCAGTCCACTGGAAGCGTCAGAGGGACGCCCCGCGGCGATGGGGGGCACTCCGGTGCCGAGCATCAGCGCCTGGGCGTTTGGCGGCGCAAAGCCCGGCGAGATCAGTGAGCTGTTCGACGACGACGGCGGCTATTGGATCGGTCGCCTCGACTCGGTGGTGTCAGGCGGCGAGCCACGCTTTGAACGCGCCCAGGACGCGGTGCGGATGGCGCTAGCCCGTGAGAAGTCCCTGGACTTCGCAATGCCGGCTGCCCAGCAGTTTGCGGCGGCCGCGGCGACCGCGGGCTTCGAAGTAGCCGCCAAGCAGGCGAACCTCGCCGTCGTCAAGTCGCCCGCGTTCACCCGCGTCGAGTTTGTTCCGGGGATCGGGCAGTACAACAAAGCGATCGGCGCCGCGTTTGGACTCCCGGTGGGCGCTGTCAGCGCGCCAATTCGAACGCCGGACGGGGTATTCGTGGTGCGAGTCGAGCGACGCGTGAATACGGAGAAGACTCTCTTCGACAAGCAAGCCGCAGGCTTGCAGCGCCAGCGTCTCCAGCAGTTGCGACAGCAAAAACTGCAGCTCTTCCACGTGGACCTTCGGAAGTCCGCCAAGATCGTGGACCACCGAAAAGACATCTACGCTGCGGCGCGTCGTCAGGCGCCTTAGCCTGGGTCACGTCGTTCAACTCAACAAAAAGGCCCTCGCTTGCGAGGGCCTTTTTGTCATCAGGTGATCAGCCGCCTGGGCTCCGACGTCTTGTCCTCTTCGCGCTTGACCGGATCGCCGGCGTTGAGCTGTTCGGCGCGAGCGTCCCGTTCGGGTTCCTTGATGGAACGGTCAACGTCGCTCAGGCTTCGCTTGAACTCCCGAATCCCCTTCCCGAACGATGCGCCGATCTCCGGCACCCTCTTGGCGCCAAAGATGACCAGCACGATCACCAGGACAATGAACAACTCCATCGGTCCGATGTTCCCCAGCATATGCGCTCCTAGAAAAGCGACCGAGCGATGAGGTAAGCCACCAGCACGCCCACCAAACTCAGCAGCGACACGTCAATCAACACGGGTCCCAACGAGAACTTCAGAATCAGCAGATCGATTTGCAGCGGCCCGAACGACGGCGCAAGGCCGGTAGTCAGAAACTCCTTCACCGCGCCCGGTGGAAGGAATCTACGCGCCACCTGCGTCACCACGCCACCAACGACAAACCCCGACGCGAGGACGACGCCGTGAAACACCGGTCGGTGCTTGGATGACCCTTTTGGAGGCATTTCAGGATCGCCTGCTCATGACATAGACGATCGCATCGGCCAAAGCGGCACGGGCCGGCGTGTCCGGAAGTGTCCCCAAGGTGTCGTTCGCGCGCTCGGCGAAATGGGCACCCCGTTGTCGCGCGTGTTCCAGGCCGCCGAGGTCCGTGACGATGCCCATCACCTCCGCGACCAGCGCGTCGGAGGGTGGTTTTTCAGCAAACAACGCCTCGACCCGCGCACGCGCCGCGGCGCTCATGCGCGGCAGCACACCGATCAGCGGCAGCGTCACCTTGTGTTCGCGAAGATCCAGACCGGAGGGCTTCCCGGTCACGCTGGTATCATCGATGTAGTCGAGCAAATCATCCTTGATCTGGAACGCGATGCCCAGGAGGTCGCCGTAGCGGGCCAGCGCCGCTTGGTGCCGCGAGGCACCGAAGAGGGAGCCCGTCTCGCATGCGGCGGACAGCAGCGACCCCGTCTTTGAACTCACGGTCTTCACGTACGCCTCTTCCGTGAACGCGAGCGCGTCCAATGAGCCGAGCTGCCGCATCTCGCCCACCGCGAGTTCCGCCGTGACATCGGTCATGATGCGAACCACGGTCAGGTTTTCCAGACGCACGAGCGCTCCGAGCGCGCGTGAGTACAGGTAATCACCCATGATGACCGACACTTCGTGGCTGAAGACCGTGTTGAGCGTCGGCAGGCCGCGACGCATCACCGAGTGATCGACTGAATCGTCGTGCACGAGCGTCGCGAGGTGCATCAGCTCGATCGCGGCTGACAGCGTAACGGCGGAATCGGCTCCCTGCCCCTCCACGTCGCTGGCGAGCAATGTCAGCGTGGGGCGGAACAACTTGCCGCGTTGCTGCATCAGATGGTGGCTCACCTGCTGAATCAGCGGCAGATCGTGCGCCACGATCTTCTGCAGCTCCGGCAACACCCGATCCAGGCGAGCCCGGACCGATGCCTGGATCCCGGCAAGCGTCACGGCGCCGACGGACTCGCGCGTCGGCGCGGCTGCACCGGTCATCGCGCTGCGTTCTCCAACGCGCTCAGGCGGTCTGCCACATCCTGAAACTGGATGTCGACGACAAACACCCGCTGATAGAACGCCATCGCCTCATCCGCCTTCCCCGTTGCCTCATTGGCGCGTCCCAGCAGGTACAGGACGCCCACGAGCTGATCATCACTCAGTCCCTTCTCGGCGAGCGCGCGTCCGAGAATGGTGGCCGCCATCGCGGGATGACCTTTCTCGATGAAGCAATTGCCAATCGCCTCGTACGTGCGCGTACGGTTCTGCGGACCACGCAACGCCTTTTGGAACGACGCGATCGCCTCGTCAATCAAGCCCATCTCCTTGAACGCAACGCCGAGGTCGTAGTGGCTCTGATAGTCCTCGGCTTCGACGTTGTCCGCCACACCCTGCTTGAACTTCTTGAGCATGTCGGCGAAGTCAGCTTCTTCGTTGCCCGTCGGCTCTTCTTCCGCGACCACCATTCGCGTGTCCTTCGGACCTTCGTCTTCGCGGAGCCAATCACCGAGATCGACGAACGCGTCATCCGCGGCGGGCGTGGGGCGACCGACGCCTTTGGGCGGCGTCGGCTTTCCGCCAGCGGGCTTCTTCTCGGCAACAGGCGCGGGTGCGGGTTCCGGCATGGTGCTGAGGGCTGCTTGTGCCCGGATATCGTCCGGCGACAGCTCGAGCACGCGCTGATAAATGCTGCGCGACTTGTCCACCTGGCCGTTCCGGAACAGCGCGTCCGCCAACGCCAGGTAACCCTCAACCAGCTGCCCCTTGTCGTTCGCGCGGTACGCGTACTCGACCCGCTTTTGGTGGTGTTTCACGGACGAGGGATCGATGCGAACGATTTCGTCTGCAACCGACATTGCCGTGGAAAGGTCGTTGGATCGCTCGTATCCGAGCATCGAGATCTCGAGCTCACGAATGCCGCTCTCGCGGTTTCCGGCCTCGAGCAGCGCCTCGGCCAGTTCGCGGCGCGCAGCCCAATCCTCGGGTGCGCCGTCCACGACAGCTTGGAGCGAATCGACAGACTTCGCGGCCATGATCGAGGAGAGCCGAGACGTAGGTGGCGCGTCCATCGACGACAGATCGAGCGATACCTCGGCGAGGTCCGGAACTTCCACGGGCGGGGCTGCCGGCTCACCGAGATCGAGACCGCCGTCGATCAGTGGCAACTCCTGGCTTGGCGCCTCGGCCGCGGGCGTGTCGTCGCCGTCAGGCACGATGAAGTCGAGCGTCGGCCCTTCCGAGTCTGGTTCGGCTGGCGCTGCCGGTTCCGCCAGCGATGTGGACTCGATCTCGAATCCGCCGACCGCGGCAGGTTCGTCGGTCGAGCCAAGCGAGGTGGATTCCAGGCCGAGGAGCTGTCCGCTGTCCACGGGCGCTTCCGGCGCCGACTCGACAACCGGTGGCGGCGGCGCTTTCTCGACAACCATCGGCTTCGGCGCGGGCGGCGGCACGGCGCGCGTGGCCGTCGGCGTCGCTCTTTTGGCTTCGTCGATGGCCTTCATGCCCTGCTGCGTCAGCCGCTTGGCCATGTTGAGCCGCTGTTCCTTCGCCTTCGGTGTATCGCCGAGATCCAGGAAGACGAGGTCTCCGCCGCCGCCGCCCTTGGCTTCGGATGCCGAATCGCTGCCGCCGGTGCGGGGCTCAATGGAGGGATCGATCGCCCTGAGCCGGTCCGCCGCAGCCTCAGCCTCAGCGGACTTGCCCTCGCGGTCCAACTGCTCGTGCAGGATCTGCAGTTGCTCGATTGCCTGCTTTTGCTTGTCGGCCTTGAGCAACTGATCCGCGAGCATCAGGCGCACGTCCGTCTCATCAGGCACCAGATCCGCGAACTCGCCAAGGGCACGGAACGCCTCGTCCACCTTGCCGGCTTTCTGCATCCGGTCCGCGTACTCGAGGAAGTTCTTCTTGGCGTCAGCCTTGAAGCCCTTTTGGGCGCTGATTTTCCCGAGCTTGTAGTAGACGGTGGCGCGGCCCGGCGAGCTGCGCAGAATCTTGCTGCACAACGCAATCGCGTTGTTGACGAAGCCGCCTTCGACATAGTGGTCGACGGCTTTTTCGTAGTAGTCCACAGCCTCTGCGACGTTCCCGGCCTTCGCCATCAAGTCGCCAACGCGATTGAACAGCGCGACGTCCATCTCTGCCGGATTGGCCTCCATCTCGGCCAAGAGCTCGACGTACACCGGAATAGCCTTCTCCGGCGACTTCTTTTCGAGGTCGGCAGCCTTCTTTTTGAGAGCGGGAACCTTGGACATCGGCGTCCGAAGCGGAAGGCGGAGGGATACGAACGACGTCCGCCGCAGGCGGAAATCAGGACATTGAAGTTACGCCTAAGTCATGGAGGTCACAAGCTTTGCCCCGTGTCCACAAGGATCGGCAGAGCCGCGCACCAAGCCAATACGGCAGCTCCCGGTAGTCGCTCGCATCGAACAACGCGAGGTCCGCCGCAAAGCCCGGTGCGATCTGCCCGACCTGTTCTGCCAGCGCCAGCGCGGCCGCCCCGTTCACCGTGGCAGCGACCACGCACTCCGCGGCACTGAGTCGCAAGAGACTGACGCCGAGCGTCAGCACGAGAGGCAGTCCCATTGTCGGCGACGTGCCGGGGTTGAAGTCGGTGGCAAGCGCGATCGGGATTCCCGCATTGATCATGCGGCGCGCCGGCGCCTGCGCGGCTCTCCCGAGGAACATCATGGTCGCCGGCAGGAGGGTCGCCACGGTGCCACAGCCCGCGAGCGCCCTGATGCCGGCCTCGGAGATCGCCGCGAGATGGTCGGCCGACGTGGCACCAAGTTGTGCCGCCAATTCAGCCCCGCCACACGCCGTCAACTCGTCCGCATGCAACTTGATCGCGAGACCGGCGGCCTTTGCCGCGCTGAGGATCTCGCGACTCTCATCCGCCGTGTACACGCCCGACTCACAGAACACATCGGCGAACGTGGCGAGTCCCTCTTGTGCCACCCTCGGTATCATCTCGCTGACCAGGAGCTCGATATACTCACGACGGCGACCAGGTGGATCCCGAAATTCCAGCGGCACCTCGTGCGCCCCGAGAAACGTCGGCACCACCCGGATGGGCAGTTCCGTCGACAACTTCCGAATCACGCGCAGCAGTTTGAGTTCGTCGTCAAGTGAAAGTCCGTAGCCGCTCTTGACCTCAATCGTGCCAACGCCGAACGATGCGAGACGGCGCAGCCGAACGCGTGCCAACTCCAACAGCTCCCGCTCCGAGCGTTCACGGACGTCGCGGACGGACGCGTGAATGCCCCCGCCTTGGCGCGCGATCTGCATGTAATCCATGCCGGCCGCCCGCATCTCGTGCTCCGCGAAGCGTGGCGCGCCAAACACGGCGTGCGTGTGCGAGTCCACGAGGGCGGGCATCAGCACCCCGCCCTGGCAGTCGACTTCGGTCACACGCTTGTATCGCGCCGCGACCTCGCGCCGCGGGCCCACCGCTCTGATGACACCCGCCTCCACGGCGACCGCCGCATCGCGCTCAATGCCGAGCTCACGCATTTCCGGTCCCCGGCGCGCGCGGGCCGGCCCAGCGACGGTGACGACCTGCTCCGCGTTGACGAAGAGCAACGGACGGTCGGCGGATTGCGAGCCGCTGCCGCGCTTACGCGAAGACATCTGCCACCCGTGAGAGGCGCAACGGCGCTTGCGCCTCGCCGCGGCACGCGTAATAACACGCGTTGCAGTCAATCGGCGCGTAGCGCTTGAACTCGCTCCAGTGAAAGTTCGTTGGAAAGTCCGGACAGCGTTTCACGTGGCCTGCCGGGTTAAGGTGCACTGTCCGGATACCGGACTGGCACGGCTCCGTCAGTTCTCCGCGCACATACCGCGGCAGTTGTTCGAGATAATAGTCGGAATTCGTGATGACGCCTCGACGCCGGCGCTTGAACGCCAGCAATTGCGCGGTCAGGTCATCGACGTTTCGCCAACTGGGCTCGTCCAGCACGAAATCGCGATTGCCGTTCTTGGCGTCGGTGTACACGCTCAGATTCACGCCACACCCGAGTTCCATGGCACGTGCGATGATGGGCATGATCTGATCGAGGTTGTCCCGCTTGATGACGGTGTTGAACCTGATGCCATCGATACCGTCCGCCCGCATGGCGCTCACAGCCCCGTAGATCTTCTCGGTCAGGCCCGGAATGCCGCGCGCCGTGTCGTGCCGGCCGTCGATGTAGTCCAGGGAAATGTTGAACTGGTTGACGCCAGCATTCCACAGGGATCGCGCACGCTCCGATGACAACATGCCGCCGTGCGTCATGAGCATGATGTACTTGAGGCCGACAGCTCCGGACACCGATCCCACGAGTCCCTCAAGATCCTGGCGCAACAGCGGCTCGCCACCCGTGAACGTCACCAGTATCGGATTGAAGAACCGCGCCGCATCGGCGTAGCTGGACAGCTCGTTGGCGCGCGCCGAGGGATGCGTCTTCCAGTAGTCACAGAAGGAGCACCGCGCATTGCAGCGCTCCGTGACCTCGAAGTGCACGAGCACCGGCATTCCGCGTGCGACGAGCCACGCATACTTCGCAATGAACAGTGGGATGTGCCATGGCTTGAAGCGGGCGGAGAGCATGCGGTTGTGACTAGTGGCCAGTCACGAATCACTGCTCCGACATCGGCAGCTGAATTCCCTCGCGCCGCGCCGTGGCACGCGCCTCCTCGTAGCCGGCATCCGCATGGCGCGCGACGCCGATGCCCGGATCGTTTGTGAGTACTCGCTCCAGGCGATCGCGCATCTCCGGCGTTCCGTCCGCGACGATGACCTGTCCCGCGTGCAGCGAATTCCCGATGCCCACGCCGCCGCCGTGATGAAACGACACCCAGGTTGCGCCGCTCGCGACGTTCAGCAGTGCATTGAGGATCGGCCAGTCTGCAACCGCATCGCTCCCGTCCCGCATCTTCTCGGTTTCACGGAACGGCGACGCCACGCTGCCTGTATCGAGGTGATCACGGCCGATGACAATGGGGGCGCTCAGTTCGCCCTTGGCCACGAGATCATTGAGCGCCACCCCAAATCGCGCGCGCTCTCCCTGGCCCAGCCAACAGATCCTCGCCGGCAAACCCTGGAAGTGCACCCGCTCTCGCGCGAGGGTAATCCAGCGACGCAAATGTTCGTCCCTCGGGAAGAGTTCGAGCACGAGTTCATCGGTGCGGGCGATGTCCTTCGGATCGCCGGAAAGCGCCACCCACCGGAACGGCCCCTTCCCTTCACAGAACAGCGGGCGGATGTACTCCGGAATGAATCCCGGAATGTCGAACGCATTCGCGACGCCGGTGTCGAGGGCGACCGTTCGGATGTTGTTGCCATAGTCAAACGTCACGGCGCCGCGTTGCTGCATGTCCAGCATGGCGCGCACGTGCTCCGCGATCGACGCGCAGCTGCGCGCAACGTACTCGCGCGGCTCGCGGGCACGGAGTTCTGCGGCCGCAGCCAGTGTCAGGCCGCGCGGCACATAGCCGTTGAGCGTGTCGTGAGCACTGGTCTGGTCCGTCAGCACGTCGGGTGTGAATCCGCGCCGCACCAGGTCCGGCAGCACCTCTGCCGCGTTGCCAACGAGTCCAATCGAAAGGCCGCGCTTGCCGCTCTGCGCCTCCCGCAACCACATGAGCGCCTGCTCGATGTCGGCCGTCTTGCGGTCGCAGTATCCGGTCTCCAATCGCTTGTCGATCCGGGATTCGTCGACGTCGACGCCGAGAAACGCCGCGCCCTGCATCGTGGCCGATAACGGCTGAGCGCCACCCATGCCGCCCAGCCCGGCGGTCAGCACCGTGCGACCGGCAAGCGAGCCACCGAAGTGCTTGCGTGCCACGGCACCGAACGTCTCGTACGTACCCTGGAGAATGCCCTGACTGCCGATGTAGATCCACGAGCCGGCAGTCATCTGGCCGTACATCATGAGGCCGGCGCGCTCGAGCTCCCGGAAATGATCCCAGTTGGCCCACCGCCCCACGAGATTGGCGTTGGCGATGAGCACGCGAGGGGCGGATGCGTGAGTGCGAAAAACGCCCACGGGCTTGCCACTCTGCACCAGCAGGGTCTCATCGTGCTCGAGTGCGCGCAACGCGCGCACGATCGCATCGTACGCGTCCCAACTGCGCGCCGCGCGGCCTGTTCCACCGTAGACCACAAGATCCTCAGGCCGCTCAGCCACCTCGGGATCGAGGTTGTTCATGAGCATCCGGAGGGCGGCCTCCTGCTGCCAA
>Ga0206225_1000058_pt1 | contig 17873 bp, 12 predicted proteins | sample MancosB2_FD_155470 | JGI IMG/M metagenome (GOLD analysis project Ga0206225, IMG submission 155470) | Subsurface sediment microbial communities from Mancos shale, Colorado, United States - Mancos B2 | ecosystem: Environmental > Terrestrial > Deep subsurface > Rock core/Sediment | place: USA...
CCAGATGGAAGCGTAAGCGGTCCGAATGGTGAAGCCCATAGCTGAAAGCAGCTATGGGCGAGACAGAGGATCCATATGGCAAAGCCGCAGCCCCCTATGGAAACGGAACTTGTGGGTAACGATCAGCTTTTTAGGACGTCCTCAAAATCTTCTTGTACAGTAAGCGAAAAGCTGGGATATTCCATCCCCAAAATCGGGAGGATCCCATGTTTAAACAGCTTTTCTTTTTCGCTTGTGTTGTTGTTACAGGATGTCCATTAAATGTTTTCTCAGAAAAAGCGGATATAAATGTTCGCTCCTATGAACGTTCAATAAACCTTACAACATTCGAATCTGTTTCACTAAATCCCTACTCGCGAATTGAGATCACTCTTAGCGATAATTCACGATGGATTTTTTACGATGAAAATCCAGATCAAATAATCAATGAAATTTCTTCACACTGGAAACCGGGAGACGATATTAGAATTCTCACAAATACAGAGGATGATTCCAGACAAAAATACATATTAAAAAACGCAACAAAAAATCTCACTTATCTCGTTGACCTAGACCCTACTTGCTGCATTGAAATCCACGCCCACTATATTCAACAAATTGACAGAAATGGTTATTCCCTTGTGACTCAAGATGGTTTGGTTTGGGCCATTGGTTGGTTGGGTTCTTTTACTTCTTGTAGTTGGAAAAGAGGAGACCATCTGATTATTAATAAAAGCAGTTTCCATCATCGCGATGATTATCTGATAATTAATGCTGAAACAGGCGACGATGTTTGGGCCAGTTTAGTCGGTGTGGATTAAACTCAACTTTGCCTATCCATTGCACACCAGCCACCCGCTCGGCGCGTCAAAGAACGGCGTCGTTGTTCAATCCGACGAGAATCTCCTCTACGGATGCACCTCAGGGAAAACGCCCGACAATTTCTAAAATGAGATCAATCTGAGGGACCTGTCTTGCCATGCCTTACCCACCGCTTACTGATCTTAGCATATTGCGCAATAGCCTATTGCGCAATATTTCATTGCGCAATAAGGCGGAAAGTTGCGCAATTGGGCTCGACCCAGCGACCATGGGATATGATCAGCTGAATGAGTTCATCCGGTCCATCGGCCATATCGATATCGCGCTTCACGCAAGTTTTCTGGACGTATAAATCGATTTTTCCACTCTTGGACCCAACAAACCCAAAGTCTGCATCGGCCATTTCCCCCGGACCGTTAACAATGCAGCCCATAATGGCAATTTTGACCCCCGGAAGATGGCCGGTTTTTTCCCGAATGCGCTGAGCAACCGTTTGGAGATCAAACAGGGTTCTTCCGCAGCCCGGACATGAGATAAACTCAGTTTTCGACATCCGCATGCGCGCGCTTTGTAAAATATTAAAACTCAGCTTTGTTTTGACATCGATGGGCGCATTGAACTCGATGCAGATTCCTTCGACCAGGCGATCAGCCAGAACCGCACCCGCCTCGGCAGAAGCGCGGATGATGACCTCTTCTGCGCTCTCGCCGTACGACAGAGATAAAATCACCGGTGTATCGATTCCCCTTTCCTTCAGATCATCGACAAAGCGCCTCGTTTCGTGCACAGGCGATATTTTTGGGTGAAAAAGAATAAATTCCGGATCGGGACATGACGAGGGCCACAAACCTTTCGAATGAACGCAAACGGATGAAGAGTCGAAAGTGCGAACGCCATTTTCTTGCACTGCCTCATCGATCCAAAGGGCATCGGGCTGGACAGTTAACGAGGCGATCTCAGACGAAGATGCTTTCACGACAACGGCGCCATCGCGATGCAAAAAAGGGCGAGCGGTGCGAGGAGTCAATCGGTGCTTTTCTGCGAATGGCTCAATTCCTCGGCCCAGGTTCTCCTCAAATAGAGTAACGAGCCGGCGGCAAGGATCGATCTCGCTCACGGGATCTTCTGTTAAAGAGACGCGGATCGTGTCGCCGATGCCATCCAGCAATAGAGCGCCCATTCCCATGGCTGATTTAATTCGCCCATCCTCCCCGGCCCCCGCTTCCGTCACGCCAAGATGGAACGGATAATCCCAGTCCAACCGTTTCATCTCGCACGCCAGCAGCCGATACGCTTCCATCATGACGATCGGATTGCTGGCCTTCATCGAAAAAATCAGGTCGTGAAAGTCCATCTGACGGCAGACTTTGGTAAATTCCAGCGCAGATTCGACCATTCCTCGAGGTGTGTTTCCGTAGCGGTTCATGATCCGGTCGGATAAAGAGCCGTGATTGGCGCCAATGCGCAGCGATCGTTTCAGTCGTTTGCACTTCTCGACGAGAGGCGAAAACGCCTCTTCGATTTTGATCAGTTCGCGCGCATATGACGCGTCATCGTATTCAATGATTTTAAACTGCGCTCGTTGATCGACAAAATTGCCCGGATTGATTCGGATTTTATCGACAAAATCAGCGACCAGCATTGCTGCCGGAGGATAAAAATGGATATCTGCAACCAGCGGAATCGTAAGTCCTCGCTGAATGAGGCCGCATTTGATCTTTTCGCAGCTTTGCGCCTCGAGCTTTCCCTGCACGGTCACGCGAATGATCTCGCAGCCGGCATCGGATAGCCGTGCGATCTGATCGATCGTCTTGGACACATCGCGGGTATTGGTGGTCGTCATCGATTGGATGCGGATCGGATTTTGACCGCCCACACCCACTGAGCCCACCATCACCTCGCGCGTTTTTCGGCGCACTGTTTGATAGATTGAGTCGCAATAGTTCATGGGAGAAATTTTGCCCGAACCAGGGATCCTAATCAAACATTATAATTTCTTGTTGATGTAGATATCCGCGGGTCCCCATGGAAATTGGGCTTGGCAAGACTTATGAACCATAAACCCTTCTCTTGCAATTGGCTCCGAAACGGTAATGACGCGGGCATCCGTAGCTAGTTTTTTAAAATCGATGATTTCCTCGTCAGGATGAAACGTGTATAGATACACAACCGTTGCATCGCCTAAATCAGCATCGGAAATCCTGTCCGACACAAACCGAACCCCAATCAATCGAAACAGGGCCGCCAACTTTTGTGCCTTGTTGATAAATTGAGGAACCCAGTCAACTCCTGTTGTCTGGCAGCCAAACCAGAGATGGGTCCAAAAACAAAGCCGGCCCCGGCCAGAGCCCAGATCAACAAAACGGTCGGTTTCTTTGAACTCAGACAGTTCGGCCATCACTTTCCACACCGTGAGCGGTGTTTCACCGTACAGATGGATATTTTGTTCACCCGCTTTTTTAAAATGGCGGCGGCACATGCGGTAGGGATTGGAGAATAGATACAGGCAGCTCATCCACAGATCAAGAGCGGCAAACCGAACGGATGCCGTGTAAAATCGGCGCATCACCTTGCACTGTTCGCAAAACAAAAAAAGACGCGAAGACCAAAAGAGATTATTACCAGTTGACATGAGTGCCGATATTTACGGGCATAAAAGTCGCAAAAGGGAGGTTCTTTTCCTGCATAGCCAGGTAGAGATCGTACGGCGGCAGATCAACAGGCTCATCGGAAAGGCTGAACGTATTCCAGTGCATCCCCAAGCTGAGGCGCGAGCCGACATCGCAATGAATTTCGACTGCTTCTTTGGGACATACATGAATGGGTTTCAACAAGCGCTTGGGAGCATAGGCTCCAATCGGAATGAGGCTTAAGTCAATCGATGCCCAATGCCGTCCTATCTCTTTGAAATCAACGTTATTATAACCAGTGTCTCCGGCAAAATAAAAGGTCTTGCCAGCGCATTCGACAACATATCCGCACCAAAGCGTGCGATTCTCGTCCCAAAGACCGCGGCCCGAAAAATGCTGGGCCGGCACGGCAGTGATGCGGCTACCGTCCTCGGTGGCGTGAGCTTGGCCCCAGTTCAGCTCAAAAACATTGGCGATTGTGCGCTTGACAAACCAACGCCTGACACCCGTCGGAACGACCCACAGAGCATTCGGATTCATCTGGTGGATACGGCGAACGCTTTTTTCATCGAGATGGTCGTAATGATTATGGCTCAATAACACGAGATCGATGGACGGAAGTTTCTCGATCGGGATAAAAGGATCCTGGCGCCGCTGAAGAGATCGAATCGGAATGGGCGAGCAGTGATCGCTAAATAACGGGTCTGTGAGGATATTGAGATGGCCGACATGGATTAAAAACGTACTATGGCCAATCCAGACGGCGTAAGGAAGTTTCAAATCACAGGATGCCGGCTGAGCCGGGTAACAGAAATTGTCCGGCGGCAGCGTATGCTGCTCGTCGTAATGCCCAAACCGCCATAGGATCACATCCCACAGGTTATGTTTCGGATCCTCAATGTAGCGGTTGATGAAGCAACCGAGTCTCTTGTCGAGTTTTTTCCAACGCATATCAATGATATTAGAAAAATCAGAATTAGATTACCAATTGATGGTTCGTCCCGGTTCGATGGGAAGGAAGGACTCATGGGGACAGCCGCTCTTTTGCATGGCGAGATACAGGTCGTAGGGCGGAAGATCGAGGGGCTCTTCGGACAGTCGAAACGTCTTCCAGTGCATTCCCAAACTCAATTTCGATCTAACGTCGCAATGAATTTGAACGGCTTCAGAGGGGCTGATATGAACTGGCTTCATGAATTTTTCGGGGACATATGTGCCGATGGGAATCAGACTCAAATCAATCCTGTCCCAACGCTGGCCGATCTCTTTGAAATCGATACCGTTGTATCCAGTGTCTCCCACGAAATAAAATGTTTTCTCCGGCGTTTCAACTACAAAACCGCACCACAGCGTGCGATTCTTATCCCACAGATGGCGGCCGGAAAAATGCTGGGACGGCGTCGCAGTGACTCGGCATCGATCGCTGGCCTGGCAGGACTCTCCCCAATCGAGTTCAATGACCCGTTCAATGCCTCTATTCTGAAACCAGCGCCTCACGCCTCGCGGAACAATCCATAAGATATGGGGATTGTGCTGATAGAGGCTGGATACGCTATGCTCGTCCAGATGGTCGTAATGGTTATGGCTGATGAGTACGATATCGATCGGCGGCAGTTTGCTGATCGCAATCGCGGGCGTGTGTTTTCTTTTAAGAATCTGGAATGGAATGGGAGAGCAGTAATTGCTAAACAGCGGATCCGTCAGAATCGATAGGCCATCGACTTGAATCAGATACGTGCTGTGGCCGATCCATACCGCCGACGGGAGATCCCGTTGATGAGGCGGAATCTGAGCCGGATACTGGAAATTCTCCGGCGGGGGGCGCCTCGTTTGACTTTCGGCGTAATATCCAAAGCGCCAAAGCATTAAGTCCAATAAACCCCTCTTAATATCGCGTATATGGGGATTGATAAATCGGCCAAAGCACTTGATTGGATTTCGCCAGACCATCTCTCCTCATACAATCAGTTAATTTTACAATTATCACAACTAACTGTAATTATCAACAAAAACATAGCTCTACCTGCAATTATCAAAACTCATGTATTTATAAGTAACAGACAAGCAAAGATTGCGATTGAACTCCTCCTTAAAAGGAGGAGATTCTTCTTCCGCTTAAGGTTGCGGTGCGGCTAACGCCGCTTACCGCACGAATAAAATATCTTGCCTAGACCCACCCCTAAAGGGGTGGGATTGCGGCAAGAAGTGCGTTCACAAAAAAAATGATAAAGTAACTTCGACCACGGGAATTTAAAGCGTCAATGGGACAGAATCGGTCAGCTCCGGATCGCCATAGAATTGGATCGGCCCCGGCATTTGATAGCAGTCGCCGAGCCGCCAAATCTTTTGCTCTTGGGCAAAGAGCCGATAGGCTCTTGATTGGAGATCAACCACGGTTTTTGCGATCACCGGCTTTTCCTTTCCCGATCGCATTTCAAAACCCATCAATTGCACAATCGGCACCGCTTTAGGCTCCCATTCGGCGGGCGATCTACTCAAATGTTTGATCGCCAGGATGACGCCGGTCGCATGATCGCGCACAGCCAATGCAGCGAGAAGACCCAGACTATAGCAATAATTGGCATCGAAATTAGTCGGAAAGCAGGCTCTTCCTTCGTATCCAAAAAAATGGGGTTGGGCGTCGATTTTGATATTGCGCCCTTTCAGCTCTTTTTTGACCAGATCCAGTAGCAGCACTTCCGTTTCGATTTTTGAAAGCTGCACATTGCCATGCGGATCGCGATCGAGAAGGAGCTGCTGTCCAATTTTTTCTGGCAGCGATGCAAAAAACGATCGATGCGGCTCCGTAAGCTGCTTTTGCACTTTTTGCGGATCTTTTTCATCAGCGAGATTCAGATTGAGAGCGGCGATGAGCGCCTTGAACTCGGGTATGAATTCGATCAACCCTTCTGGCAATAGCACGATCCCGTAATCCTTTCCATGTGCATGGCGATCCTCGATCAATTGGGCGATATTGGCCACGATATGGGCCAAAGTCTGCTTTTCCTCTCCAATGATCGCCAGGTTCGGACAGGTCGCTAGCGCACATTCCAGCACAAGATGGGAGGCAGACCTGCCCATGAGCTTGATGAAATGGTAGTATTTTTTCGCCGACATGGCGTCGCGCGCGATATTGCCGATCAGCTCGGAATAGGTCTTGGCCGCGCTATCGAATCCGAAAGACATCTCGATGTCAGGACTGCGCAAATCACCGTCGATGGTCTTCGGTGCGCCGATGACACGGGTCTCGATATTGTTTTGCAAAAAATATTCGGCGAGATGGGCCGCATTGGTGTTTGAATCGTCCCCACCGATGATGATGATTGCGTCCAGCTGCAGAGCCGATGCGCTGCGAGCGGCCGCCTGAAACTGTTCCGGCGTTTCGATCTTGGTACGACCTGAGCCAATCAAATCGAAGCCGCCCAAGTTTCTCACCTGATCGATCATAGCGGCTGTCAGCACTTGATACCGATTCTCGACAAGGCCCGCTGGACCATCTAAAAACCCCAGCAATTGATTTTTGGGATGAATCTGGATCAAACCATCATATAACCCCGAGATCACGTTATGGCCGCCCGCTGCCTGCCCGCCAGAAAAAAGCACACCAACCTTCAAAGGACGTCCCGGCTGACCGCTTTTCTTATCGAGACACCATTCGCTGAATGGATGCGTTTTGGGGAAAATTTTACATAACGCCTCCGGCAAAGCGGTTCGCTGCCCGGAGTGCTGCAGGGACACACGTGATAAATCACGTAAGGCTGGCGGTATAAGCGGTTGATAAGCAAGGCGTTTTGTTTGGAGACGGCTGATTGTCATTTTTCTTCCTCAACATGTGGGTATTCCAACGAAAATCGGATGGGCAAGATCCTCTTCTGAGATCTCTTTATACATGCTCAGCATATTTTCGCCACTTTTTGGCACCGCTCGCATCATCGCGATGAAAAAAAATGAGGAGTCTTCTATATGCAACACTATCCAACACTCGGAATTACAGTTAATTTAAATACTGTATAAATTTTTGACTAACAACCATCTACATAACTGTGTGTTAAACATTTTTTAAGCGCTTCTTTTATTTCAAAAAACCGTATAATTAACTAAAAACACAAAGGTTTGCAATGCCGATACCAAGCGATTTACAAAATCATAACGTTTCTGCACGCCCACAGACGCCGATTAACAGCTTTTGGAATAACCGCACGGTGAAAGTTGCAGCGATTGTAGGCACAATCGCTCTCATAGCTGTTGTTACCGGTCCGCTATTTCTTCCTGGCGCCCCTCTTGCCATGCTCGGAACAATGATTGAAAGTGCGATTGGAATAAGCGGACTCGCCGCAAAGGTATCGATTGCTTTAGTCATTCTATTACCCAGCATGATTGCGGCCAGCTCGAATGCTAATCCCCTGTTCTCTTTGCTCAATAAGTACAACCCTGAGAACATTCTTGCTGAAGTACGGAGAAATGGCGAGGCGCTTGAATTTGCAAGCAAAGGTTTGCGGAATGATCCAGTAATCGTTCTTGCTGCAGTGCAGCAAAGCGGCTGGGCGCTTCAATATGCAAGCAATGCGTTGAGGAACAATCGTGAAATCGTTCTTGCTGCAGTGCAGCAAAGCGGCTGGGAGCTTCAATATGCAAGCAATGCGTTGAGGAACAATCGTGAAATCGTTCTTGCTGCAGTGCGGCAAGATGGCTGGGCGGGTCGATATGCAAGTGACGCGTTAAGAAGCGATCGTGAAATCGTTCTTGCTGCAGTGCAGCAAAATGGCTGGGCGCTTGAAATTGCAAGCGATGCGTTAAGAAACGATCGTGAAATCGTTCTTGCTGCAGTGCAGCAAGATGGTCGGGCGCTTCGATATGCAAGCGATGCGTTAAGAAACGATCGTGAAATCGTTCTTGCTGCAGTGCAGCAAGATGGTCGGGCGCTTGAAATTGCAAGCGATGCGTTAAGAAACGATCGTGAAATCGTTATTGCTGCAGTGCAGCAATATGGCTGGACGCTTGAATTTGCAAGCGACGCGTTAAGAAACGACCGAGAAATCGCTCTTGCTGCAGTGCGGCAAGATGGCTGGGCGGGTCGATATGCAAGTGACGCGTTAAAAAACGATCGAGAATTCGTTCTTGCTGCAGTGCAGCAATATGGCATGGCGCTTCAATATGCAAGCAATGCGTTGAGGGACGATCGTGAAATCGCTCTTGCTGCAGTGCGGCAAAATGCCAGGGCGCTTCAATATGTAAGCGAAGGGTTGCGGAACGATCTAGCCTTTTCTGCTGCTGCAAATGGATATGGTAATCCCGCTATATATGAACCAAAGCCGCCTCTTAGACCCGATGAAATTCTGGCTTCGCCGAATTCTCTAATATTAACCTCAAATAGACTTGAAATTCATCCTCTCGTTCTCAAAAAGAAACCTGAAGAAGTATTGAGTCGGTTGGCTCGACGATCAAACGACGAATCGATCATTCCTCAAGTTGTTTTTTTACAAAACAATTTAACCCCAGCTAGGGGTGTTGATGCGGGAGGACTTAGCGCACAGCTTATTACTGAATTATTTGAGCACTTATTTGATTGCAGCGAAAATCGAAAAATTCGACTCTATAATAACATTCCATCATTGGCTGAACCTATTCAGGAAAATGAAAAACAATTGCTGAGAAATTTAGGTATCGTGTTAGGTAGGTTATCCAATGAAAATCGCCTGATTACCGGGCGAATTTTGCCAGATCGATACTATGAACTTATTCAAAGTCCTTTAATTTTTACAGATCGCCTTAATTACATCCAAATGTTTACATTGTGCCAACATCTTGTACCTTTAGAAATGAAGCATTTGCACGACATTTTACAAACTCGTACAGCTATTTCTCCCACTGATCGCAGTCTGTTGATCGACCAGTTGGCCTTTGAAAATCAGTCTGATAAGCAACTCAAGACGGCTATCGAGCAATATTTAGTCGATATATATCGGTCGATGATCTTTGCTGCTCGTGAAATAGCGCAAGGAATGACAAGAGCCATCGGCGATCTTAAACCCTTGAGAAGGCTCAACTATACGAAGCTCAGCGAGAAAATCCAGGGACAGGCATTTTCCAGAGAAGCGATCGCTCAGCGAATCGCGTATAACGGCCACAGTGAAGTTGTTCGGCAAAAAGTTACGTGGCTCAAAGCCCATATTACCTCTCCAGACACGCCGCAAGAATGGGTTGAAAGATTTTTATTCGCAATCACTTCGCAACACAGCCTGACTCCCGAAACTCAAATAAAAATCTTAGACAGCTCAGACAATGCGTGCAAGGCGCACACATGTTTTCAGCAACTTGAGGTTCCAACTACACATACCGATATAGGAACCATTGATGTGGCTCAATGCCCCGATCAGCAAAAGTTTTTGAACAACCTGCAGCTACTTTTGGACATTGGATCGGATTATCAAACCGCGTAATATACAGCGCTAACAGGTAGGTATTCCAACGGATATCTGGAGAGCAAGCCCCCCTTCCGACGTCTCTTTATACATGCTGAGCATATTCTCGCCAGTCTCTCGCATCGCTCGGATCACCGCGTCAAGCGTTACGACGTCCTTATCAAAAAACCACACAAACAGGTGAAAAAAAACAAAAACCGAATGTTGATGTTTTTTTAACATTAAACATATAATCACCAACATCAACCAAAGGCTTGTTGTGTGGATATCAACTGATTTACAAAATCTCAACGATTCTCCTCTTTTGCGAACAACAATTTACAGCACACAAAGGCTTGTTGTGTCTATATCACCCGATTTACAAAATCTCAACGATTCTTTTCTCCTGCGAACAACGATTAACAGCTTTTGGAATAACCACACTGTGAAAGCCGCTGCGACTGTAGGCACAATTGCCCTCGTAGCTGTCGTTACTGCTCTACTATTCCTTCCTGGAGCCCCTCTCGCCGTGCTCGGAACAATGATTGGAGATGGGATTGGAATGAATGGACTCATAGTAAAAAATGCGATTGCTTCAGTCATTTTAATATCCAGTGCGTTTGCTGCCTGCTCGAATGCAAATCCTCTGTTCTCTTTTATGAATAATAAGTACAATCCACAGACCGTTCTTGCTGCAGTGCGGCAAGATGGAAAGGCGCTTGAATATGCAAGCAGAGCGTTAAGGAACGATCGAGAAACCGTTCTTGCTGCAGTTCAGCAAGATGGAAAGGCGCTTGAATATGCAAGCGGAGCGTTAAGAAACGATCGAGAAACCGTTCTTGCTGCAGTGCGGCAAGATGGAAAGTCGCTTGAATATGCAAGCGGAGCGTTAAGGAACGATCGAGAAATCGTGCTTGCTGCTGTTTTGCAAGCTGGCTCTGCGCTTCAATATGCAAGCAACGCCTTAAGGAATGATCGAGAAATCGTTCTTACTACAGTTCAGCAAAATGTGTGCGCGCTTCAATATGCAAGCGAAGCATTAAGGTGCGATCGAGAATTCGTTCTTGCTGCTGTTTTGCAAGCTGGCTCTGCGCTTAAATATGCAAGCAACGCCTTAAGGAATGATCGAGAAATCGTGCTTGCTGCAGTGCAGCAAGCTAGCTTTGCGTTTCAATATGCTAGCGAATCGTTGCAGAACGATCGAGAATTCGTTCTTACTACAGTTCAGCAAAATGTGTGCGCGCTTCATTATGCAAGCGAAGCATTAAGGTACGATCGAGAATTCGTTCTTGCTGCGATTTTGCAAGATGAATTCGCGCTTCAATATGCTAGCGAAGCATTGAGAAACGATCGAGAATTCGTTCTTACTGCAATTCGGCAAAATGTACGCGCGATTCTATATGCAAGCGAAGCCTTAAGGTGCGATCGAGAATTCGTTCTTACTGCAATTCGGCAAAATGTACGCGCGATTCTATATGCAAGCGAAGCCTTAAGGTGCGATCGAGAATTCGTTCTTGCTGCAATGAGGCAAGATGTGCGTGCGCTTGAATACGCAAGCGACTCTTTAAGGAACAATCGAGAATTCGTTCTTACTGCAATTCGGCAAAATGTACGCGCGCTTGAATACGCAAGCGACTCTTTAAGGAACAATCGAGAATTCGTTCTTGCTGCAATGAGGCAAGATGAGCGTGCGCTTGAATACGCAAGCGACACTTTAAGGAACAATCGAGAATTCGTTTTGGCTGCAATGAGGCAAGATGTGTGCGCGCTTCTATGTGCAAGCGAAGCCTTAAGGTGCGATCGAGAATTCGTTCTTACTGCAATTCGGCAAAATGTACGCGCGCTTCTATTTGCAAGCGAAGCCTTAAGGTGCGATCGAGAATTCGTTCTGGCGGCAATGGGGCAACGTGTACGCACGCTTGAATACGCAAGCGACTCGTTAAGGAACAATCGAGAATTCGTTCTTGCTGCAATGAGGCAAGATGAGCGTGCGCTTGAATACGCAAGCGACACTTTAAGGAACAATCGAGAATTCGTTCTCGCTGTAGTACAGCAACACAGCTTTGCGTTTCAATATGCAAGCGAAGCGCTGAAGAACAATCGAGAAATCGTTCTTGTTGCAGTGCAGCAAAATGGAATGGCGTTTCAATATGCAAGCGAAGCGCTGAAGAACAATCGAGAAATCGTTCTTGTTGCAGTGCAGCAAAATGGAATGGCGCTTCAATATGCAAGCGAAGCGCTGAAGAACAATCGAGAAATCGTTCTTGTTGCAGTGCAGCAAAATGGAAGGGCGCTTCAATATGCAAGCGAAGCGCTAAAGGACAACCGAGAGATCGTTCTTGTTGCAGTGCAGCAAAATGGCGCGGCGCTTCAATACGCAAGCGAAGCGTTAAGGCACGATCAAACCTTTTCTCTGGCTACAAATGGATATGATCGCCCTTTTAGATCCCAAGCATGGCCATCTCTTCTTGGGGATGAGTATTCATTCTTTGCTGATAGAAGAACCCAAGCAAGGCCATCTCTTCTTACAACTGGGAATTTATTCTTTGCGGATAGAAGAGCCCAAACATTGTCGTCTCTACTTACAAATGAGTATCCATTCTCTGTAAATACAAGACTCCAAACCAGACCGCCTCTTACACCTGATGAAATTCTGGCTTCGCCAAATTCACTAATAATAACCTCAAATAGACTTGAGATTCATCATCTCGTTTTCGAAACGAAACCTGAAGAAGTATTGAATCGGTTGGCTCGACGTTCAAACGACGAATCGCTTATTCCTCAAGTTGTATTTTTACAAGACAATTTAACTCCAGATGATGGTGTTGATGCCGGAGGGCTTAGTGCGCAGCTCATTACCGAATTATTTGCGCATTTATTTGATGGCAGCGAAAATCGAAAAATTCGACTGGTTAATGAAATTCCATCATTGATAGAACCTGTTCAGGAAAATGAAAAACAATTACTGAACAATTTAGGTATCATGATAGGTAGGTTATTCAAGATAGATGGTCTGATTGCCGGACGAATTTTGCCGGATCGATACTTTGAACTCATTCAAAGTACTTTAATTTTTACTGATAACCTTGACTACAGCCAAATGTATGGATTGTGCCAACATCTTGTACATCCAGAAATGATGCGTCTGCACAATATTTCAGAAACTCGCGCTGCCATCTCCTCCACTGATCGCGATTGGTTGATCAATCAACTGGCCTTTGATGACAAACCCAATGCGGAACTCAAAAAGGATATCGAGCAACATTTAGTCGAGTTGTATCGATCAATGATTCTTGCTGCTCGTGAAATGGCGCAAGGAATAACAATAGCCATCGGCGATCTTAAACCCTTGAGAAGGCTCAGCTATACGAAGCTCAGCGAGAAAATCCAGGGACAGGCATTTTCCAGAGAAGCGATCGCTCAACAAATCACGTACGAAGGCCACAGTGAAGTTGTTCGGCAAAAAGTTACGTGGCTCAAAGCCCATATTACCTCTCCGGACACGCCACAAAAATGGGTTGAAAATTTTCTATTTGCAATCACCGGACAACGCAGCCTTACTCCCAAAACTAAAATCAAAGTCAAAGACAGCTCAGACAATATGTGCAAGGCGCATACATGTTTTCAGCAACTTGAGGTTCCGACTACACATACCAATATAGGATCCCGTGATGTAGCTCAATGTCCCGATCAGCAAAAGTTTTTGAAGAACCTGCAAATTCTTATGGACAACGGATCGGGTTATCAGATCACGTAATATACTGCGCACGGGTAGGTTCTTAATTTTTTGACGGCTAATGAAAAAGTTAAAGACTTACGCGTGCGCAGTATAGCTAACAGGTAGGTATTCCAACGGATATCTGGAGAGCCAGCCCCCCTTCCGACGTCTCTTTATACATGCTCAGCATATTTTCGCCTGTCTCCCGCATCGCCCGGATCACCGCATCGAGAGATACGACGTGCACTCCATCCCCGCGCATCGCAAGCCGGGCGGCATTGATCGCCTTGATGGCGCCCATCGCATTGCGCTCAATGCAGGGAATCTGAACGAGTCCAGCCACAGGATCGCACGTCAGCCCGAGCCAATGCTCCATGCCGATTTCCGCCGCGTTTTCAATCTGTTCATTTGACAGGCCGATAAATGCCGCCAATCCTCCGGCCGCCATTGAGCTGGCAACCCCGATCTCCCCCTGGCATCCCATTTCAGCGGCAGACAGAGACGCGCCTTCTTTATATAAAATCGCTATCGCTGCTGCCGTCAGGAAAAAGATGACGACTTTTTGATCGCTGAAAGAAGAGTCAAACTTTTGGGCATAGTGCAAAACGGCCGGAATAATCCCGGCAGCTCCATTCGTGGGAGCCGTGACGATACGGCCGCCGGCCGCATTTTCTTCGTTGACTGCCAGTGCAAACAGACTCACCCATTCCATGAAAAGAGTCGGATCCTGGGCAAAATTCTGATCCGTGGATTGAAGCTGCTCGAAAATAGAAGCGGCGCGGCGCCTCAGGCCAAGGCCGCCAGGCAGTTCGCCCCGATTTTGCAATCCCCTCTGGACGGAGTCTTTCATGGCGCCCCAGATTCGAAGAATTCCTGAATAAATCTCTTCTTCACTGCGCCATGTTTTTTCATTTTCCATGACGATTTGCCAAATCGCCAATCCATCGCTGCGGCAATGAGCCAGCAGCTCTTCGGCTGTCTTGAAAGGATAGGGCGGCGCTGCTTTGGCGGAGCGGGATGCTCCCTTTAACGCTTCTTGCTGATCGACGACAAAACCGCCGCCCACAGAATAATAGATTTGTGTGTGGAGAGCCTCGCCTTCCTTGTCGTAAGCCGTGATGCGCATGCCATTGGAGTGAAATGGCAGCCGTTTGCCTTTGACATAACAGATATCAATATCGGGATCGAACTCGATCGGGTGGCGGGCAAAGAGTATCATCTGGCGATCATTGGCAATGCGAGCGAGGCGCTCCGAAATGCAAGCCGGATCGATATGCTCTGGCGTTTCCCCCTCGAGGCCCATAATGATGGCGAGATCGGTCGCATGTCCTTTTCCGGTCATCGCCAACGATCCGAATAAGTCGATTTTGACGCGCCCAACGTCTTCCAGAAATTCGCGCTCCTTCAGCTGGACGAGGAACCGACGAGCCGCCCGCATTGGCCCCACCGTATGGGAACTCGACGGACCAATTCCAATCGAAAAGATCTCGAAAACGCTTACCATAATCGACTTCCCTTCTAAAAATCATGATTATGCCATGGCCTTCCCAATGAAATCCAGACCCGTCTGTTGGGCTCCTACACAATCCTCAACGCATTAATATTTAGATCTATATGCTTATTTTACAGCTATGAACCCAATCGATGCAGGATACGGGTTTACAACGATCCGAAGATCTGGAACAATTGTGCTTTTGGGACATTGGCATGACAGCTTGTAAATATATTTTTATCACCGGCGGCGTCGTTTCATCCCTCGGCAAAGGGCTGACATCCGCTGCAATCGGATATTTGCTCGAAACGCGCGGGTTGAAGATCGCCATGTTGAAATTCGATCCCTATCTCAATGTGGACCCCGGGACGATGAATCCATTTCAGCACGGCGAGGTCTATGTCACCGACGACGGCGGAGAAACCGACCTCGATCTCGGCCATTACTATCGATTCACCCATTCACCTCTATCGAAAGCGTCGAATGCCACGTCCGGCCAGATTTACGACACCGTCATCAAACGCGAACGGAAAGGCGATTTTTTAGGAAAAACCGTCCAGGTCATCCCCCATGTGACCGATGAAATCAAATCGCGCATCATCGCTTGCGCCAAGCAGGAAAATGACACGCAAGTCGTGCTCGTGGAAATCGGCGGCACTGTCGGAGATATCGAATCGCTGCCATTTTTGGAAGCAATCCGGCAATTCCGCTACGAGCGGCCCAAAGACTGCATCTTCCTCCACCTGACCTACGTACCCTATTTAAAAGCGGCCGGAGAAGTTAAGACCAAGCCCACCCAGCACTCCGTTCAGATTCTCAGAGAGATCGGCATCATCCCCGACATGATTCTCTGCCGCTGCGACAACACTCTGTCCGACGAGATCAAAGCGAAAATCTCGATGTTTTGCTCCGTTCCGCAAGAAGCGGTCATCGATGAAAGAGACGTCGCCGTCAGCATCTACGAGGTTCCCGTCGATCTCCATCGCCAGCACACGGACGACATGATTTGCCGTATGCTGGATCTCCACACACCGCCAGCGACATTGGTCAAGTGGAACAAAATGCTTGAAAACGTCTTGCATCCGAAAGACGGCAAAATCCGGATCGGCGTTGTCGGCAAATACATGAACCATCAAGACGCCTATAAATCGGTATTCGAAGCTCTATACCATGCCGCCGCTGCTGCGAATGTGGGCCTGGAGATCTGCCGCTTTGAATCAGACCGGATCAACGATATCGCAGCAGCCGAACAGATGATCCAGGGCTGCGACGGGTATCTGGTGCCCGGCGGTTTCGGCGAGCGCGGCTGGGAGGGAATGCTCTGTGCGGCCCAGTATTGCCGAACCCGGCAAATTCCCTATTTCGGCATTTGCTTTGGCATGCACGTTTTGATCGTCGAGTTTGCCCGCAATGTGTTAGGACTCAAGGGAGCGAATTCCACGGAAATCGATCTCAATACGCAGCATCCCGTCATTTCGATGCTGAGCGAGCAGCAAAATGTGGTCAATATGGGCGGCACCATGCGGCTCGGCGCGTACCCGTGCGATCTAATCGAAGGATCGCTGGCGTTTCAGGCGTATGGAAAAAAACTCATCAGCGAGCGCCATCGCCACCGGTACGAATTCAATAATCAATACAAGGATGCCTTCGAACAAAAGGGAATCCTCTTTTCCGGTCGGCTCGATCAGGGGACGCTGTGCGAAATTTCCGAGATCAAAGGGCATCCCTGGATGCTCGGGGTTCAGTTCCATCCGGAATTCAAATCGAAACCTCTCGATCCCCATCCATTATTCCGCGAATTCATCAAGGCCACATGCTATGCCGCGAATCGCAGCCGTTGACTTCGGTTTTAAACGCATTGGCCTGGCTATTTCTGACGGATCGGGCCGGATCGCTCTTCCATTGAAAATGATCGCCGCCGGCAAGAGTATCAAGGACAGTGCGCGACTTGTGTTGTCGGCTCTGGCCCCGTATGAAAAAGAGCTCGATATGATCATTGTCGGCATGCCTCTTCTTCTCAGCGGCAAAAGAGGAGAAATGGCGGAGTTTGCCGAGCGCTTCGCGGATGCGCTTCGAATCGAGAGCCGCCATAAAGTGGAAACGATGGATGAGCGCCTCTCGAGCGCGCAGGCTGAAAAGGCGCTGAAGGAAATGGACTATTCGCGCAAAGAGCGCACGGGTATCATCGACAGCACATCGGCAACGCTCATTTTGCAATCTTATTTAAATAGGACTGTATGAACCCTCTTGAAGAACCAGGATGCGGCTCGCGCTGCATCGATCCATGTATTCTCGTGATCTTCGGCGCCACAGGCGATCTGACGGGGCGCAAGTTGACTCCTGCGATCTATCATTTGGGTAGAGAAGGTCTTTTGCCGGCCAACTTTGCCTGCGTGGGTTTTGCCAGACGGCCGAAGAGCAACGAAGAGTTTCGCCAAGAGCTCAAACAGGATGTCGAGACCTTTTCGCGCACAACGCCGATCGATGAGGCCTATTGGAAGAATTTTCAGGAACAGATTTTTTATCATCGCTCAGAGTTCGATTCCAATGATGGCTACCAGAGCCTCGCCCGTTTGCTCTCTCAAATCGACACCCGGCACGGAACCCGCGGCAATCGCATTTTTTACCTGTCCGTTCCTCCCAAATTTTTCCCCCTAATCATCGAAAAGCTCAAGAAATTCAACCTGATCTACGACGTCAGCGAAACCGAGGAGCGCTGGTCCCGCGTCATCATTGAAAAGCCCTTCGGCCATGACGCCCCATCCTCCGCCCTGCTGCAGACCACCATACAAAAATACATCCATGAGTCCCAAACCTACCGCATTGACCAC
>Ga0206225_1000059_pt1 | contig 17820 bp, 17 predicted proteins | sample MancosB2_FD_155470 | JGI IMG/M metagenome (GOLD analysis project Ga0206225, IMG submission 155470) | Subsurface sediment microbial communities from Mancos shale, Colorado, United States - Mancos B2 | ecosystem: Environmental > Terrestrial > Deep subsurface > Rock core/Sediment | place: USA...
TCTGCAAACGAAATAAGACAATGGAAACAATATACAAAAAGCGATTTCTATTTTGAAACTTTCAAAGGCAGCCATCTCTTTTGTAAAACATCTGGAAAAGAGATTGCTGAAAAAATAAGCAAAACAATGAAACACGAATCAACAGAACTAGACGGAAACAATTTAACAATCGACCAATTAATATCGGTTGCAACCGGACAATCCAAAGTGTCCATCACAAAAGATTCGACGATTCTCCATCGAATTGAATTATCACATAAAAAAATGCAGCATGCGGTTGTATCTGGAGAAACAATTTACGGTGTCACTACTGCTTTTGGCGGGATGGCCAATCACCTCATTGCTCCCCAAAGCGCTGCCCATATGCAACAAAATATGCTATGGGTCCACAAAGCCGGCGCAGGGAAATATCTCCCCAAACAAGACGTTCGATCAGCAATGCTTCTTCGTGCAAATTCGCACTTGCGGGGGAATTCCAGTATTCGACTCTCTCTGATCGAGCGGTTGGTCACCTTCGTTAATCATGGTATAACGCCTTGCGTCCCTGAGTTAGGATCGATTGGTGCAAGTGGAGATTTGGTACCATTGTCTTATATCGCAGGCGCCTTGATAGGCCACGAAGCCAACTATAAAGTCGAGATGAACGGAGAGCTATTGCCCGCCACTGAAGCGCTGAAAAAATTGAATTTAGCGCCTTTATCATTAGAACCAAAAGAAGCTCTCGCCATGTTAAACGGCACTTCCATGATGACTGCAATCGGAGCGGGCTGTGTAAAAGAAGCCGAGGAGCTGCTCATGCTTGCGCTGCATGTTCAGGCCATGTTCATCCAAGGACTTCATGGCACAACTCTCTCCTTTCATCCCTATTTGCACAAGATTAAACCCCATCCGGGGCAGCTATGGGTTGCTGAAAAAATGCAGCACCTCCTAGAGAACTCTTTCTTGGTCCGCCGAAATGATGGGTTTGACCGGAATGCAAAAGACGATCTGGTACAAGATCGTTACTCATCGCGCTGTTTGCCTCAATACTTAGGACCGATTTTTGAGAATTTGTGGAATCTAAAACGGCAAATCGAAGTCGAAATGAACTCCTCAAATGATAATCCTCTAATGAATCCGGATACAGGGGAAATTTTTTATGGAGGGAATTTTCTGGGAGAATATATCGGAATCGGAATGGATCAACTGCGCATGATGTTAAGCCTTACAACAAAAGGCATAGACGTACAGATTGCTTTACTTGTAGAGCCCAAATTTAACAACGGCTTATCTCCATGTCTTGTGGGTAATCTTGAGCGCCCTATCAATATGGGATTGAAAGGGCTTCAAATTGTGGGTAATTCCATCCTGCCTCTCATGGAATTCTACGGTCATTCGATTGCCGATCGTTTCCCAACACATGCAGAACAGTTCAATCAGAACATCAACAGTCAAGGGTTTAACTCGGCGAATCTCACTCGTCAATCCTTGGAACTATTCCGACAATATCTTTCCCTCTCCCTGCTGTTTGCAGTCCAGGCAATCGACCTTCGCTCTCGAAAAATGTTTGGCAACTACGAAGGAAAGTCTTTTATATCACCCGCCACGCAAGTTCTTTACCAAACAGTGCGGGAAATCACCCAACACCCTTCAGAACCTAAAAAACCCTGGCTCTGGAATGATGATGATCAAAAGCTTGATGAACAGATGGCCCGATTGAATGAAGATCTTGCCTCCCCCAAATCCGCACTCAAAAAAGCTTTTAGACTTGGATAAAATTTTTATTTGGATTGAGTCTCTCGCACCCCCTTTCAGACTTGCCCTACTGACAAGCTATCTATCCCATGCTGAAAAGGAACGCGCAGCGAGATATAAAACTGTGGATCTACAGACCCGCTTTATTGCAGCGCGAGGTCGTCTGAGAGAAATCTTAGGCATCCATTTAAACATTCCTCCCTGCCAAATCGAGTTCATTTACAATCCCTTTGGCAAGCCATTTCTTCATGCAAAACATCTTTCACCTATTCACTTCAACCTCTCCCATTCTCATGACCGCCTTGCCATTGCGCTAGCCATGAATTCACAAATAGGAATCGACATAGAACAACATTCAAAAGATAATGATTTATCAAAAATAATATTCTCAAAACAAGAATCTGAACATTACAATAAGTTACCTGAACACGCCAAAAAAGACCGGCTTTTCCAAGCCTGGACCCTCAAAGAAGCTTATGTAAAAGCACTAGGAAGCGGCCTAAATACCAATATTCGCAATGTCGAGGTGCTCCAACAGAGTCATTGCGACAGTTTTTCCTTGGATCAATGGACTCTTTGCGCGCTTCCCATGGGAGCTGGGTGGGCCGGCGCTTTAGTTACTAACGCTCAAAATGTTATGTTGATTTTTTGCAATAAATGAGGGGGTTTCGTAACATCTTTGCCATGATTCCAGCAATTGTATGTAACAATGTCCGTTGCAAATATAGAAGTATGATCGCCGTACAGGGCGTTTCCTTTCAGGTTGCGCATGGGGAAGTCTTTGGGCTGCTCGGCCCGAATGGCGCGGGGAAGACCTCTATTCTGTCCATGCTCGCGGGGATTAAGTATCCCTCCGACGGCTCCATTCAGATCAATGGCCTCAACTATGCCACCCACCGCGATCAAATCAAACGCCTCATCGGCTACGTCCCCCAAGCTTTGGCTTTTTACACCAGATTAACTGGCCTTGAGAATCTTCAATTCTTTTGCGGAATTTTTCAAATTTTTGGCGACGCTGCCAAAAACCGTATCCAACATGTGCTAAAAGTCGTCGGCTTAACAGATCGCGCTAAAGACATCGCGGAGACCTATTCGGGCGGCATGAAGCGGCGTTTAAACATCGCAATTGCTCTGCTTCACGAACCCAAAATTTTGCTCATGGATGAGCCTACTGCGGGAGTTGACCCCCATAGCCGCAATTCCATTTTTGAGTGCATTGAACAGCTGAGCCGAACAGGGACAACTGTCATCTACAGCACCCACTATATGGAGGAGACGGAGCGCCTCTGCAAAAACATAGCTATTGTCGATCAAGGGCAAATAATTGCCATGGACAGCCCGCAAAATCTTTGCGAATCAATCGGTGGGGTATTCTTTCAAGTCGGCGTCCAAGGGAAAAACAGATGCTCTTTGGTTGACATCCTATCGCAAATGGATTCCATTGCAGAGGTTAATTTGAAAGACTCTCTCTTGGAAATCACGACGAAAGAGCCGCAAAAAGTTCTCCAGGCTTTCATGGGGATTACAGACAAACTCGATATCCAGATTTCTTCTCTCAATATTTCTAACCCTTCTTTGGAGACGGTTTTTCTGAAACTCACCGGAAAAGGGCTGAGAGATCAACAGGACGGATAATATGCTTCGCCAACTCCTCGCTATTACCATCAAAGAGCTAAAACTCATCTGTAGAGATCGAGGTGTCTTGTCCGTTCTTTTCATTCTACCGATTGTTTTTGTCCTTCTAATGACGTATGCGGGAGTCGGCAACCAAAGCGTTGCCAGCGCAAAAATCCTCATCGTAAACCGAGACCAAGGCCTGCTTGCATCCTATATCGTCGATCACTTGCGCGAGGAAAAGGGACTGATTGTCGTCGATCAAATCGATGGCTCCGCTATTCAAGAAGAAGAGAGCGAGACTCTCTTACTTAAACGAAGCTCTGCCTATTCACTCGTTTTAATATTCCCTCCCAACTTCTCAAGTGCTCTACAAGCCGAGTCTAAGCCCTTGGTGAAGTTTATTGCCGATCCTGCAACCGGCGGATCCAACCTCAATCCGATCGAGCGCCTCATCAAAATGTATATCATGAATGTAGCCGGATATGTGGCCGGAGCAAAAGCCGGAAACACGAAAACAAGCTCGATCGACACTCCCATCTCCGATGCCGTTCATTTTGCAAGAATTGCCCCTAAGGGGATGAAACTAACACGCCCCATCAGCGCAGAAGAGCAGAACGTCCCTGGTTATACGATTTTTGGCATTTTTTTCATTGTACAAGTGATTGGCACAACGATTCTGAGGGAAAGAGAAGGAGGCACCTACGATCGATTGATGACCGCCCCCATCTCTCCCGCACGAATATTACTTGGTAAACTTGCTCCATTTTATCTCGTAAATCTGGTGCAAGTGGCCTTCATGTTCCTTATCGGCTCGCTCGTCTTTAACATAGCGCTAGAAAAGTGTATCCCTGGGCTCCTGCTGGTTACTTTTGCTACAGCCGCGACTGCGAACTCGCTCGGACTTTTAATCGCATCGATCTCTAAAACGACGGAACAAATGGGTCCTCTATCCAGCCTCATTCTCATCTGCATGGCAACCGTGGGAGGCATTTTTATCCCTTTCTTTGAAATGCCCAAATTACTCCAAAGCCTCTCCTTTCTAACTCCCCACGCTTGGGCTCTAAAAGGTTTTCAAGACGTCCTGGTCAGAGGCTATACCACTTCTGCGATCCTCCCAACCGTTGCCGTTCTGCTCTGTTTTTCTATCGCCTTTTATACCATCGCTTTGCTGAAAATTTACTCTTCTCAACGAAACGTATGAATAAATTTCGCTCTTTCATTGCCCAATTTATTGTTTTCGTGGCGAACTTGGGATATATCTCTTGATAAAAAAGTCACTGTTCTTTACCCTTAATGATTGTTTTATTTGTTGTATCTTTATATCAGGAGAATTGAATAGCATCAACAACAATAAATAGCAGCAGAGAGCGGAAACCTGGCCTCCAGATCATCCCATCCATTTAGGGCCTTTAGAGTTTTCCGAAGCATTACGCGTAGCACGAGAAACTATTCGAAAAGGAAAACCGGCATGAGTACAAATGCAATGTTAGCCACTGGCGCTCTTATTCCTCCGATCTTATCCTCAGGCCAGTTGCCGCCAGAATCGCTTATCAATAGAAATTATCATCGAATAATTAAAATTATTATAACCATTGCCATTACTGCAATTTGTGCGATTAGTTATATTTATTCGTTGCCCTTTTGGGCAACCAGCTTAATAATTATTCCATTAGCAATTTCGCGTTATATCATCACATTTCGTGATCTTTATACAAAACAAGTAGACGATGCTGTTTTTCAAAAGTTTTTCTTTATAGATTTAGGCCCATTGGCCATGCTAATTGCTCCTGATTTTTATCAACTGGGATTGATCGTATCGGATATCGCAATGCAGTGTTTGGGGTTTTGGGAAAGCCGCAAACTAAAAGGCTCCACTTCATTCTTTATCCCACGTCCTCAAATACCAGACACAATTCAATGGGATAATGCGCTGCAAATATTAGGTCTTTCAGAAGAAGATGCAAAAAATTTAGAGACCGTTGAGAAAGTTTATCAATCTAACCGCAATGTTATTTTGTCTCGAGCGGAAAGCTGGCCTCCAGATCATCCCATCCATTTAGGGCTTTTAGAGTTTTCCGAAGCATTACGCGTAGCACGAGAAACTATTCGAAAAGGAAAATCGGCTTGAGTACAAATGCAATTTTACAAACTCCTTTAGACATTTACTTTGGACCATCATATCTCGCCTGAGTTTACAGGATTGATCTCCTTTTCACCGGTTTTTTCGTAAAAATTTCTCTCTGATGCTCGATTCATTGGCGGCGTCAAGGCAGACCTTTTACCGGAAGTTTTCGAAACTCCTATCGAGCAATTTAGAGAGATCATGACAATGCCCGGGAGCAAAGCATATCAATCGCATTGCGAAATGCATGGCAAATCCTGCAAGGTCATCGTTTCCTATTCGGAAAGCTTCTTCACCCAACAATTGGCGTCTTTGACTGCATCGATGGCCAAATGCGAGGAGAGGTTGAAAGCATTAGAAAAATCGCTGCTTGCCCGAGTTCTCGGCAAAAAGAAGGGAAAGCAACTCACAAAACGACAAATCAATAGCGCTCTTGAAGGAATCCTTTCCAGCCAGTACATGAAAGAGCTCTACACCATTGAGCAAAACTTTGACGGGTTGCCCTTCATAAAATATAGCGTCAATCGCATAGCGTTCGAAAAAATTATGCAAACGCGTCTCGGAAGAACCCTGCTGCTCACTAATTGCCAAGATCTTCTGCCCGATGAAATTGTCCGTGGCTACAGGGAACTCGCTCACATCGAGGAAGCGTTTAAGCTCATGAAAAATCGAGACTATCTCCGGTGGCAACCGGCCTTCCACTGGACAGACCAGAAACTGGAGGTACACACGCTTTACTGCGTGTTGGCTTTGCTTCTGACTACGTTGGCGCGCAAAACGGCCTGCGAGGCCGGTATAGATGTGTCCCTGGCCGCGCTATTGGACGATCTGTCGGCGATCAAGGAAGTTGCTCTGATCTATTCCAAAGACGGAAGGGTCAACCCGGAATTCACTCTGAACCGAATGACACCACGACAAAAGAAATTGGCCGAGCTTTTTGAGATCGGCGAAGTGCTCAAGGGGTAATACAACGTGTTTTTCGATTTTACGAGGGAAAACCGGCTTTTTTTAGCCCCAATCCTGTAAACTCAGGCGAGATGATGCGCTATTTACGAAAAGGCTAAAGGAAGCCAATTTTCCAGAATCTCCACTTTTTTTGCATATTCTGGCAGAATCTCCACTTTTTTTGCAAGAATATGCAAAAAAAATGGAGATTCTGGTAATGTCGTAATATATGCACCCAATATTGAAATTTGCCGAATTGGCATATATCGAATCTCAAAATATTTTGCCTCTCCTTAGAGATTACACGAATCCGCACGCCTGCATTGCGCGGATGGTAAAAAAAGGGGAATTGATTCGGCTTAAGAATGGCTTTTTTGTGATCAAGGACAAAATTGAGAAAACACGAGTGCCGTTCGAACAAATTGCCAATCTTCTCTATGGGCCCTCTTACTTGAGCTTCGAATGGGCCCTCTCATATTACGGAATGATCCCGGAAGGGGTATATGTGGTTACAAGCGCTGTGGCTGGCCGTTCGAAGAGTTTTACAACCCCTCTCGGGACATTTGACTATTTTGGTTTAAGTCATTTCCGTTACGCAGTAGGAATCGATCAGCAAGAAAACATTACAGGCAGGTTTTTAATCGCCACGCCTGAAAAGGCTCTTGCCGATCTGATCCATTTGAAAAGCAGACATTTGGAGAGCAGAGATTTGCTGGTCGACCTTGTAGAAGGAAGAAGAATCGATGGGGAAGTGTTGAAAAAGCTCAATAAAAACCATCTTCTTGAAATCGCAGAGAAATACAACTCGAAAACTGTCTTTAACCTCATAAACGCCCTAGGACTTTTATGAATACAGAGAACGTAAAAAAAATGATCAGTCGATACAACCCAAAGATCAATCAGCCGACAAAAATGCGGGAAATTTTGCAGGAAGCGGCACTGCTTGGATTAGAGAGGCGCGGTTTCTTTGAAAAGGCCGCGTTCTATGGAGGCACGGCTTTGCGCATTTTGTACGGACTTGATCGGTTTAGCGAAGATTTAGACTTCACGCTCAAACATCTTCTAGTCGAGTGATGCTCGAGGAACGCTGAACAATTGGGCTAGCGCGAAAGCTCGAACGCTTCGCGTATAAATCTTACGACTATCCGCGCATGACTCGTGGCCGCTGCGACTGGCTATTATCTTCAGCGGTTGGCTCTTTCATCCACAACTCTACACCGGCTTTAATCGGCGCTTTCTCCTGATATCAAGTCCCAAGTATCCAAGAGCCAAGTACCTTAGAACTTCCGGAGGGCCGCGACGCCGATGCTCCCACTGCCGTAGTCGCAGCTGAAGTTGACGCGCACGCCAGAAGGGGCGAAGCCCCCAACAATCAAGTGCCAGTCATGAGTCGTTTCTTGGACACGCGTATAAGTATAAACCAATCCTTTCAGTTTATCGCCAACTGGATAACGTCTTTCTCCCGTTGCTACCATGTCGGTAGTGATAGCGGCAACACCCTGTTGCAGGGTAGGGATTTCATAATCTACGAAATCTTTTTGTCTTAGGGCATTAACTAATGCTAATTGTTCATTCCAAGGCTTATTTCTACTTCCGGGCAGTACATCTTTGGTCATCAACACCCAATGAGTGTCCGGGAATGGGACATTAGCATGTTCCTGGCGAGCGGTTTCCCAAAAACATCGGAATTGCAGCGGATTTTCACCTCCTGGATATTTCTGCCTTCCATAAGGGATTAAAATATCTCTTTCAAGCCGGTTTAGATTGCCAAATCCTTCAAGAATTAATGCGAGAAAATGAGTATCTTTAACCTGAACGAAGGTCCGAAAACGTTTTCCCTCGGCTTTCACTAGGTCGCCATAGATCGGACACCTGCTATTCAGGATTTGAAATATATTCGCGGGCAAAGGCGGAATTTTCTCGGGGAGTGAATTCAGTCGATTCAGAGCCGTGTGCCAATTCGTTGCCCATTCATCATTAGCCACATATTCGGCAACTATTCTTGCAACACCGAAATTTAGATGGGTTAAACGCCCTATTTTTTCTGCAATAGAAAAATAAAGTCTATTAAGTTGTTGTTCAGGTGTAATCCAACCAGCTTTGGGATCAAGCGGAGCTTGGGCCTGTACCCGCTCGGCAGGAAGTGCTAATGACGACATATTTACCCCTTCGTTAAGTTTAACATTAATTATTATAACTAAAAACAGCAGTTTATTTCAACATCTGTAACAAAATAATTCGGAAATATAATGGTAGATATTGACCCCCTAACCCTCATAAAAACGACCGATTTGAGGTGTTACGGAGAAGTATATCAAGATAAGTTAGTTAGGTTTTTAAAAACTTTTCTTTACTTGGGGGGAGCTTGAGGGGGCTTCCCCGGTGAGTAGAGGCGATCATTGCTGATCGCCCCCTCATAGAATCGGACGTGCCCTATTAAGTCATCCGTCTCCCAGATATGACTTGGAGTTTTAGTGTTTAAGATGTGGTTCTGGCAGACTAAACCATTTCTGTTTAGCGACTATCGACCAATGTAGATTGTGCCTCTGACTTCTCCTTCGTAGCGTTGTGATCCAGAGCCTTTCGACGTGAAATTTCACGTGTTTTAGCGCTGGCAAACAATGCCTTAACCCAAAGTATCTGTAATATCCATTGAGCCGAATAGATAGCTGCTTCCTCTGGTGGAAAAAATCGCTGAGAATGACCCACCCTCGATCACCGAGAATGACCCACCCTTTTGTCTCAAAGTAACGTCAAACTATTCCAAATACTATTTTTTACTATCCGTGTTTTATTGACGTTGATTTTGGCAACGCCAAAAACAACACACGGATGGTTTATGAAAGGCCCATTCAACTAGCTTAATAATTATTTCATTAGCAATTTCGCGTTATATCATCACATTTCGTGATCTTTATAAAAAAAATGGCTCAATCTCGGCGATTTTTTCCACCCTCTATAACTTTGTTTTTAAATTCTTGGGATGTTTTTTGCGCGGCCAACACGGCCTGACAGATGATATGTTTGTAATTCACAGAAATGTTGTAATCAATATCATGCTTTAATTCTTTAGCGCTCGCCTGACTTTGACAGTCCCATTGATAGTAATGATTCCAATTAAATGGATCTAACAGAAGCTTAGTTACGTCAGGAATGTCAATAAACTCAATAAACGGATATTTGGGAATACAGACTAATTCATTCTCGACATTCCAAAAAAGATATCTGTGATGAATATACCCTCTCCAGGGAGGAGAGCTACCATCAATATGCCTTGTGACTTCTGCAATGACTGATGGAGTTTCTATATATCCCTTTTTCCCGACTCTAACCAACTCCTTGAACGCTGCAATCGGATTTTGGACATCTTCTAAAACATGACGGGCATAAACGAAATCGAATTCATTATCAGAAAAAGGAAGTTTTTCATTGCATATATCTAAATTCACTACATTTGGTCCAGTAATAGAATGGTCTATGAAATGTGTTGCTATCGGAAATGGAGTAACACCCGGACCTATCTCCAAAATTTTTTTATTATTTTTATTCAACAACACAAGATATTTTATTACCACCTGAATTGGGCCGCCATACTTAATCATTCAAAAGCCTATGTTAGAATGCCACTATCACTGTAAATAGCCCGAAAATTTAATAATGCTTTTTTGGGTCTTGATATTGTAATCTCATCTCATCAAATCCTTTCTGGATCTGTCCTTGGATCTCAGTGAATTTTTGATTGGTTATTCCCATCTCATCCAACTGTTTAACAAACTCTGCTGCCAGAGCATGTTTTGCATCATGCATCACCTTGGCGGGCCATTGCATTCCATGCAAAACACTCTTGCCCGGCCCACTATATAGTTGCTCAACGGTAGTACAATAGCTGCTACCATCCAAGCATATTGGGATAGATTTTCTGTCGGATGGCAACGACGCAATCTTGCGATCAAGCACGTTTTCTGTGATTTTGGCTGTAATATCTACCACATGGATTGCACCAATCACCATGTAGACGGGAATATTGTGAATGCCCAGTACGCGAGCAAACATGACTTCCCCCATAAAATCAACGCCGCCCTCAACGAGAACATCGGTTGTTGCATGAACAAATTTATCGCGCAAAGGCTTTTCGGATTGAGGATCGATTTGAAAGATGGTACGCGCTGCGAATTGTATAGTAAAAGGAGCGCTTTTTATTGCTGGGTCAATAAGATGATGTTGGACGCCGCCCCTCATGAATTGTCCAAATGTCTCATCAATTTTTTTTCCTATTTTCCGATCTTGCTTGCTAGAACGAAGCTCCAAGTCCCGGGCCGCCAGCTGAGCATGACATTTTGCAGTATCTGATGCTTGATTAAAATCATCGCCCGGCCGATCCTGTTTTTTCATACAATCAATCTTAATCTCTAATTGTCTGCCAATGCAATGCAATGCCTGTCCTGAGCTGGCGTAACTGTTCTCAGCAGCAAAACGATACACACAGTATTGCCTTGAAAATCCCTTGGAGCAGCCATCTTCGCCCCTCTCAGGGCCGCGATTAAAAAATTCCGCAACAGCCCTGACGATTGCTTCGTCCGCAGAATGATCCGCAGGGTCAAGATCCAAATATTGAGAGGAATCAAATGATCGAATTTCCATTACCATATCGTTTTCCTTCAATCAGATGGGTAATGCAAATTTATTACCATCAACCACAAAAACTTCGGGCATTTTTTCGCACATCGTTTCACAGTCATCTTTAAATTCCGACCATTCTTCCTTTAAGACAGGATAAGGAATTTCCTTGAGAAAAGGATGGGCGCCTTCCTTGAAGATGATCCCAATCGCTAATGTCGGACGGTCTATCCCTTTTTTTGCGGCAACTTCGTGCATTTTTTTGACAAAATCATCATAAGAGGCGCTATCCATCGATCCCAATCGAGCGATTGCATTTTTCTCTAATTGGTCAACAGTCTGTAAATAGGGTCGAGAAGGTCCTACAAAAAAAGTTTCCTTTTTTTTTCTGAGGGCTTCATTCACCCATAGAACAGGTTTTTTGAAAGCATCCCAAATTCTTTGTCTCATGTTCGACGCATCAGTTTTGGAAGCGGGCTTCCATGTTCGGCGCGCTAAATCGACATGTAATTTTGCATCATGAGAAGCCTTTTCAACATCATAGCCCAATTGATTTTGTTCTCTCATGCGATCGATTTTGCCATTGATTTCCTGTCCTTTTTGATGCAGCCCTTTCTCCGAGCTCAAGCTGCAGCCCATGGGAGTCCGTTTTACAAGTCCCATCAAGGGAACCATCTGATCATCATCTCCATGCAAACATTGTAAAAGATTCTCATTCGATGAAAGGCGTATTTCTTGTGTCATAAAATTCTCCGGATCAAAATTTTAAACTCCTAAAAAGCGATCCCAACGCCAGCTCCATGGCCCTGCGTAGGAAACATATACAAACGGGGGGCCGAAGATGCTGCCGCAGAAAAACTACCGACTGCCCAAGTAGCGAAAATGCAAACTCCAACAATAGCGCAGGCGGTAAGCAGCCCGCCAAAGGCTTTTTCTTCCATTTCTGCCACGGCAATCTGTGTTTCAAGAATCGCCCGGCTCAATGCAATTTTTTCCTTTTTTGCATCTTCGATCTCGAATCCGACCCGCTGCTGGACCACCTCCAGTTCGCTGTTTGCCTGCTTGAGCTCCTCGATGTGCTTGCTGATCTGGTCCGCTTTTTTTTGTATTTGCTCTGCAATTTCTTTGTCTTTGCCGGCTATCTCTTCGATTTTCTTTACGGTAGATGCTGCAAAATTGCCCATGCGCTCTCTGAGCATCTCCAAAGGCTGGAAGAGCTGGGTTGTGATCCGCTCTTTCAAACCATTCATTGTGACTTCTTCTTGCTTCAATACCGCGTCTGCATCTTCCTTCATATTTTGCGAACAGCGCGCGATCCGTTCAAGCCAGCCTTGCAGGCTCTGAAATGCCTGTTGGTTTTTGTTATCGATCTGAGATATCCGCTTCTGCAAGGCAACCGCTTGCTCGCTCGGCTGGACAATAGGAAGCGCGGGCAATTGCTGCATCTGTTCTTCGATTTTCTTCTCCCAAGAATGCAATTTTAGCAAAAATCTTTGTTCAAATTCCTCGATTTGGGGATCAATCGCCCGGCCGAATTCTTCCATCTTTATTTTTTGTACACCCTGGCCCATCGAACGAATATCTGATGGAGGGGCTAAATCTGCTTCTCGCCCCTGCTGCAACTGTATCCGCTGCTCCAGCTCAGGAGAATAGAGGAGTGCATTATGCTGGCGCAGCCAATTGAGCATATGCCGGACAACCCTATGGGGAGTGGTCGTAAAATAATCGTTGCAATTCATATGCAACGGCGAGCGAGAACGATAGGGTTCTTGAGCATTGAACTGGCGAAAAAAATCGAGCGAATTTTGACCATATGTATGGCCGTCGGAGCCCAAAACCGCCCGATCATCCAGCGGCGCGCGCGTAATAGGATCGCGCAGCATATTCTGCAGAGGCGCGATGAAAGACTGGCATATTTCTTCTTCGGGAATCGCCCGGCTGTTGTTCAAAATAGCAACAAAATTCTGCCGCCATCGGCTGATCGCTACTGTCATTTCATCCTGAAGGCCCCAGTGATTGATTTGCTGTTGGACCGCCTCAAGCTCTCCCAATAATCTACGGCGAAATGTTCCGGGCAAAACAGGTTGCGCATAGGGCAAAACCGTCTGCATCTGATGGAATCCGATAGATGCTATGGCTGTCATATTTTATCTCATTCCCGCGAATCGTTTTACCGTGATGCGGCCCAACTGAACAATTTTCTTCTCCGTTTCCCCCGGGCGAGGGTTCGATGCAATGGCCTGGGCACATAAAAAGTCGCCCTTCAATTCGACGACGTTTTGCCGAATTTTTCGCGCCCCTTCTTCCAGTCCTTTTGTGCTCTCTTTTAAAACTCTTTGAGCTTCTTCCATATGACCCGCTTTACGGGAAAACCCCTCTTGCAAGTCCTTGAGATCTTCCTTGCACGATTGTTCTTCCATCATAGCAACAAGGCCGTTCACTTTCTTTTCTGTTTGATCCCAGCCATCAATGAGCTGGCGCCCGATCCTTTGAACGCGTTGATCAGCCAGCTGTTCTCGTTGTTTCAATTGATCTTGAAAAACCTCTGCCAAACTATTGCCTTGCTGCCGTTGGCGGAGAAACTGGAGCGTGCTCTTCATCTATTATAACTTCCCTGCCAACTCGCGGGCTTGGTTCAAAACATCATTAAAATGCAGTTTCATTTCTCGATATTTCTGCGACAAATTGATATTGGTATCAGCTTGCGAGTCAATCTGGCTTGCCATTCCTCTAAATGCCTGATTGATCTTCTCGATCTCATCGCGGAGTTTTTCCCGACTTTCTTCACGGCCAGCCTCCAGATCCAATAGCAAATCTTGGATAGTAAGAGCCACCGCACGGTGCTGCTCAACAAATCTTTGATCAACCGAGGACAGCATCACATATAACGCACAAAAAACTTCATTGACCCGGCAAATCCTCTGCTGTAATACCAACTCCTCGCCCAGCCTTTGCTCCACCTGCTGCAAAAACAGTTCTACAGATTGGGAGGAAGATAATAGCATCTTTAAAATAGAACGGCATTGATTTTCCCAATCCGGACAACCTTTCAATGGCCGAATGATGCGCAAGATCAAAACCGCGATTGCATTGGCTTGATCATCTATCTCAGCCGCATCAATTTCCTTAAACTCCTCTACCCATTCCTCCAAATCTTCGGATCGCGCATTTTCCTTCAGCTCAGACAACAAGTCCCGAATCATTGTTTCACGCGCCGGCTGCATGATCGCCGAAATTCTCTGGCGGACAATCCTTTCCTGTTCCTCTAATTGCGGCAGGGGAGCTGAAGCAATCGCTTGCCCGCCTAATACATGGCCAGCTCCCCATACTCTACGGGGATACGCTATTGCGGGACTTTGTGAAATAGCGCCGGGTTCAGTAACCGTTGTTGCTGTTCCCCTGACTCGCATCATCATATATTACCTCTGCCGAGCCATTCGGGCTTGAATTATCGGAAATATCCAATGGCTCCTATGCGCCGCTGCAACTGTCAGTAATCTATGCGTATCGCTATTTTGAATAGCAACATCTGCTACCGACTCACTCGGTCTTACCTCGCGCTCTTCGATTAATTTAAAAATGTTATGTAGACCAGAGAAGAGTCCTTCTGCTGTCATCCTTTCCGCTCTATCTACTTGATTCAATCGATATAGCATTTCATCATAACAAAATTTCATCATGTTGCAACTGTCTCGGCCTTCGATTCTTGCAAGAGTTGTCAATTTTTCCTGTTTGGTCAATCTCAGGCGGAGCTCAACCAACTCCTGCTGAGCAGCGGCCAGCGCCGCATCGCCTTTTTGCTTTTCCGCCGCAAGGGCTGCATTTCTCTCCGCAAGCGCTATATCGGCATTACATTGCGCTTCCCGACGGAGGGTTTCGATTTCTTTTTGCAAGGCCTGGACTTCCATTTGAACGGCAAGCACCCGAACATCCCCCGCCGTTGTGGCATCTTTGACCGCTTGCTCGCGGGCAGCGATTTCAGCAGCCACAAGCTTTTCTGCTCGGGCAGCGGTGGCTGTCATTTCTTGGCGCAGAGCATAAATTTCATTTTTTGCCATCTCGAGAGCCTGAAGCATCCGGTCCCTCTCGCTATGATGAACCAAGGAAATCTCGCGGCATCTTCCCTCTGATGCGACAAGCTGCATACCTAATTCCTGATTTTGCTCAAGGGTCATTGCCAATTTGTTTTGCATGGCAGCGACGAACTCTTGAACACTTCTCGTCATCTCCGCTGTTTCTTCCGTCAAACCATTGCGGAATGCAACAATTGCCCCATCATTGTGGATCTGGGACAACGATATTGGAACAATTGCTTGTGATGACATAAATTTTACCTCATTATCTCATGCGAAATTATAGTATCGTACAATCAGAACTATGCGAAATCCTTCTCCCGAGTTCGGCAATCGTCGCTGCCTGTTGTGCATTTTGCAGGCGCAAGTTTTGAATTTCCCCGTAGTTTTGAGCATTTTGGCGACTGGATACATCCAAAGCCCCTCTTAACTGGCCGATATCTGTCGTTTGTTCCTGTAGCTGCGATTCCAGACTGCCCACTGTTTTCGCGTTATTCTGAACGACCGAAGCCAGCGCCTCATCATTGATTCGCATTGCATCAGTCAATTGATTGGCCAGCTGTTCGTTCTTCCCATGGGCCTGATCGATTTCTTGAGACAAAACATTTCTCGCGCTTTCGTGCTCCTCCTGCAGACGAACCAACTGCTCTTTCAAGGCACTGCGCACTTGTTGATTGGCCTGATCTGTCGACTGGATCTGCTGTTCCAAAGCAGATAGATTTTGTTGATAGGCAGTATCTAAAACTGTCATCTGGCCATTCAATTCACCGATCTCTTGCGCATGGATTTTTTGGATCATCTCGAAAGATGCGCGCAAATCCGCTTCGTGCGCATGGGCCTTTCTGAGCGCATCTTGGATCAGTTGACCAGATCTTTGCTCCATCACCGCTATCTGATTGTCTGTCGCTTGAAGCGCCATCTTCATTTGATGGCGGAGTTGCTGATTCTGTCTGAAAAATTTTGCACGCTCGGCAGCCATGAGATACATCGACCGAATTTCTTCCGGGCCAGCTTGGATATGGACCAATTGAGCGGATGGATTGGAAATATCATTTTCAGGCAAGATGCGGTTCTTCCACTGGATCATTTCGCGGGCCAACTGATGGATCGGTGGATGAGGATCCATCGGTTGCTCATCCAGCGGCGAAGATGATTCAAAATGTTGTAAATAACAGTCGTGGATGCCGCTTTCCCACACCCAGTCGCGCTCGAGGACGGGCTCTTTCAATGGCGCTTGAAAAATAGGATCTGTCAAATGCTTTTGCAAAACCTGCAGCTGCTTTTGAGCAACAGCATAAACATTTTCAACCGAATCATTTGCATGATCGCAAGCCGATTGAATCACATCGCATCCCCAGGACAACAATTGACAAGATAAAAAATCCTTATTGTGCTGATGAGCAAGTAAAATTGTTCTTATATCCTTGATCGCTGAAAAATAATTGACTGGCGGCTGGGCCTGCGTAATTGTTACGGTGCTCATAGAACTAACTGCTCAATGATTAAAATCGAGACTCAAATATGATTTATATAAATCTTTCTGTTTGCTAAGAGAGCATAAACGTAATGCTAAAATTAAATCAACCTCAATCTTGGTTGTGTAGTGTAAGTGTTTTTTTAAAATGTCCGCTTTTTGGTAATCAGAAGTTGTTGATTGTCAATAACAGTCTTGATGTCCCGACCGACCGGCGTTTTCTTTGAAGAAACTCCTCCTTTCAAGGAGGAGTTTCTCAAGTGTCAAACTCGGGACCGATCAGTTTTGCCCGCCAACAATCAAATGGGACTCCTGAATAATCCAGTTCGCGCCATTGGATTGCTGCCGAACGACTACGTTTTGGGATCCATCGGAGCTGATGGCGATTTGAGGAAACATGGCGTCTCGACCCTCAAGCGACAGGTTTACGGCAGCCGACCAACTTTGCCCGCTATCGGTCGAATGGGTTTCTTGAATAATAAAATTTACGCCATCAAATCGCAGCCAAACGGCTACAGCTTTGGATCCATCGGAGCTCATGACGACTTGCGGTAACCGGGCGTTTTGACCCTCAAGCGACAGGTTTGAGGCAGTCGACCAACTTTGGCCGCCATCGGTCGAATGGGACTCCTGGATAATCGTATTCGCACCATCGAATCGCTGCCAAACGGCTACGATTTGGGATCCATCATTGGAACTCATAGCGACTTGAGATAACTCAGCGCTTTGACCTTCAAGCGACAGGTTTACGGCAGCCGACCAACTTTGGCCGCCATCGGTTGAATGGGACTCCTGAATAATCGTATTCGCGCCATCGGATCTCTCCCAGACGGTTATGGTTTTGGATCCATCGGAGCTCATGACGACTTGCGGTAACCGAGCGTTTCGACCCTCCAGCGACAGATTTGAGGCAATCGACCAGTTTTGTCCACCATCCGTCGAATGGGACTCCTGAATAATCCAGTTCGCGCCATCAAATCGCCGCCAGACAGCTACACTGTTAGATCCATCGGAGCTCAGCGATACATATGCGGCAGCCGACCAGTTTTGCCCGCCATCCGTCGAATGGGATTCCTGGAGAATCCAGTTCTCCCTACCTGATCGCCCCCAGATGTCACTTGTTGTAGATTCAGCGGAGCTCAGTGACAGGTTTGCGGCAGCCGACCAGTTTTGCCCGCCATCCGTCGAATGGGATTCCTGAATAATCCAGCTTGCGCCTTCCGATCGCGCCCACACAG
>Ga0206225_1000060_pt1 | contig 17316 bp, 22 predicted proteins | sample MancosB2_FD_155470 | JGI IMG/M metagenome (GOLD analysis project Ga0206225, IMG submission 155470) | Subsurface sediment microbial communities from Mancos shale, Colorado, United States - Mancos B2 | ecosystem: Environmental > Terrestrial > Deep subsurface > Rock core/Sediment | place: USA...
GTTTGGTCTATTATGCCACAAGATTAGTTTACGATCAATGATGATTGTTGTTTGTAGCGGAACTATAATAGTAAGTATTGACCTCCTAAAATTATTTTAAAATGTCACCTTTGGGGGAAAGTGACGGGTTTTTAGGTTGTAAACTCCTGTTAGCCTCAGAAGTGCTAACCCGCTACTCCAATAGATTACAATATGCGCCAGCGAGGCGAATCTAAATCGAAGGGGCGAAGCCCCAGTCTGAAAGAGGAGCACCATCGCCAAAAGGCATGGGCGACGAGGACTGCGGAAACATGAGAAGGTCCAGTGGACATTCGCAATGCGGAGCAGGATTTGGCAAAGCCGCAGCAAACAGATTGTAATCTATTGGAGTAGCGGGTTAGTATTAACGTGCGATTTCGAAGGCTTCCTCTTTATTCACAAGCAACATGAAAATCTTTTTTCATGTAGCTTGTGAATAGTTGCGCTATCTGAAATTGTTATTTGTCCAGTTCAAAAGTGTCTTTCTAATAACAGATGACAAGCCATAATGTCGATTCAACAATAGTAAACAAGTAATCGCTAACGCAGTAATCAAGGCAACTCTTAAATAGGTTTGGGTGGAATGTAATTTTCTTAATGTTTTTTTTGATTTTTCAAGATCAATTGCAATGTCCGTAGATGATTCTTCAAGGAGTTTATTTATTTGCTCTGAACTCTCCGCCCTTTCTTTTTGTTGTTCATCGAACTGTCTTTGAATTTTCGTAATTTGTTGATCTAAATCTTGCAAGTATTGCTCATTGATGACTACACTCTTGCGAGTGATATGATTTGTATGCATAGAACATTCCTGTTTTCTGAGTTGTTAAGGATAAAAGTCCCATGGTACAAGATCAGCGTTTCCCACACATGGAACATACGATGGTAAAATAATTGTCCCCAAAATTAATACTAAAAGAGTAGTCTCGAATGCAAAACCACTGACTATAAGGTCTTGTCTTTCTTCTGATTTTTGTAAAGGTAACGTATTTGTCCGTATTTTTTGCAGGTATAATGAATTTCGTGCGATATTAAAATTTACGTTGGAAAATGAAACGGTTTTTATTTCAGTGATTGTATGGTGGACTTTTTCAACAATTGCTCTTTTTGCCAGATCATTCCATCTTTTACAAATCCGCAAAGAAGTTCCTAATGAATTTATAGGCAAAAAAGTAAAAATTTCTCCTGCAATTTCATTTGGGATTTTATTAAAACTACCTTCATTTATTCGTTCTTTGTCGCAAAAGTATTCATTGACATATTCATAATCATCTGAATAAACCACTTGAAAGTATCTTCGGGTCTCTTCGGCTTCTCGTTGATAATTATTAGCTTGTTGTTCTAAGTCAGCAAATTTGCTGTCAAGGTTGGCAATCCAATCAACACTCATAGTTTTTCTCGCATTTTAGTTTTTGAACGCACTTCTTGCCGCAATCCCACCCCTTCAGGGGTGGGTCTAGGCAAGATATTTTATAATGCGGTATGCGGCTTTAGCCGCACCGCCTCCTTAAGCGGAGTAAAGAATCTCCTCCTTTCAAGGAGGAGTTCTTCAATTAGGTTGTCATCATATGTCTTTATCTTAAAATAACATAAGACAATACGATTCCGAGCGCTGTAATGACGCCAAATATGAAGGAAATGATTGCATTATTTTTATGTCCTTTGCGTAAAGCTTCGTTAGTGTCGTGCAATTGTTTGATTTCTTGTTTTTGAGAGTACACTACAGATGTAATGATTCGGTTTTCTTGGCTCACGCGTGCATTTTCTGCTAGAAATTGAAGACTCACTTTCATAACAGCATCGATTCTTTCCGTAAGACTATCATCACTTGCATGATTGGCATGTTGTGCTGGATTTGCTTCTCTTTGTGGGGGACCATTTCTTGCCGGTGCAACTGACATTAAACCTCCCAAAATTGAGAAAAAAATTTAAACACAACTTCAACATTCGATCAAGAAAAATTAAAACATCTTTTTTAGTCGTAGCTTTTGCAACCGGGAAATGATCTGTAGTGTGTTGTTTGCTAGGACATTAAGATTGCTTGACCATCCGCCACATTCACGGGCGATTTCGAAGGCTTCTTCAGTGTGGATGACGAGAGTGCGGACTTTGGCATTTTTCGAAGAGATATCGGCATCGCGCGCTTTCGTTTGCTCATTTTGATCCGGGTCGATATCGATCCCTAAAAAGGCAAAGCGCTGTAGAGATAGACTTTTCCGCATATTCACAAACAACATGAAAGTGGGTTTTTTCATGTTGTTTGTGTAAAATTGCGTTATCCGAGATTGTTATTTGTTCAGTACAAACGTGTCATTCTAAAAAGAGATGATAAACTAGAGTAATATCGGTTCAGGAAAAATATGCAAGTAATTGCCAATGCAGTGATTAGTGCGACTTTGATGCAGGTTGGGTTAAGGCGAAAATTTCTTTTTTTGAATTTTACAATTGCAACATCAACCCTTTGATTCAATCTTTCTAATTCTTCTAAATTCACGGCCGATTCTATTTGTTGTTCATCGAACTGTCTTTGGTTTTCTGCAATTCTTTGATCTAATCGTCGCAGGTATTGATCATTGATGATTACCCTCTTGCGAGTGATATGATTAGGAAGTGTAGAACTCTTGCGGCTGATGTGATTTGGAAGCATATAATATTCCTTTTTTTTTCTCGCATCTGAGTTTTGCAATAACTTTTGTCTTAAAACAGTGGAAATGGTTAATTAAATTCTAATTACCCCAATAGCCTCTAGTGCAAAAGATATGATTCTAATAATTCTGTTTCCTTCGCGAAAAGCTTCGATAATATTGCGCAGCCGTTCGATTTCTTGTCTATGTACATTGATCAGGCGCGCATTTTCTGTAAGCAATTTTTGATTTTGTTTCAAAACAACATCAACTCTTTCAATAAGACTGTCGACTAATGCATCATTATGAGATTGTCCCGAATATACGTCTACTTGTGGTGTAGCCATTGTTGCTGGTGCAACTGACATAAAACCTCCAAAAATTGAGAAAGGAATTTAAACACCACTTCAACATTCGATCAAGAAAAAATAAACCATTTTTATGGTGGCAGTTTCGGCAACCAGGTGATTGAGGCATTGGATGTCGTTTCTGAGAGTCTTAAGCCCGTTTAACCATCCGCCAGCATTCACGGGCGATTTCGAAGGCTTCTTCAGTGTGGATGACGAGAGTGCGGACTTTGGCATTTTTCGAAGAGATATCGGCATCGCGCGCTTTCGTTTGATCATTGAGATCCGGGTCGATATCGATCCCTAAAAAGGCAAAGCGCTCGCATACTTTTTTTCTCAGGACCGGGGTGTTTTCACCGATTCCGGCAGTATAAACGAGTGCGTCGATGCCAGCAATGGACGCAACCATCGAGCCGATGCAAGACGATAATCGATGGATGTACATGTCGAAGGCCAGCTGGGCGCGCTGATGGCCTTCATGGGCGCTCTTGAGGATTTCGCGCATATCGCTCGACACGCCCGACACGCCCCAAAGCCCCGATTCCCGATATAATTCATGCGACAACGTATCCAGATCCGTTTTTTTGAGCCGCTCCAAGATGATACCGGGATCGATCGTGCCGCTGCGGGTGTTCATCATTAACCCCTCAAGGGGTGTAAAGCCCATGGTCGTGTCGTGGCTTTTTCCGTTCATGACCGCGCACAGCGACGCGCCTGCGCCCAGATGGCAAATGACCATTTTTAATGTTTTCACATCTCTTTGGAGCATATCGGCGGCTCTTTCTGAGCAATAATGATAGCTGATGCCATGAAATCCGAATCGCTGGACGCCCTGTTCATACCAATGGTAGGGCACGGGATATACGGTGGCCTCCATGGGTAGAGAGTGATGAAAGGCCGTATCGAATACGGCGATCTGCGGCTTTTTTCGGATCAGTTTTTCCATCGCTTCGATGCCCTGCAGCGCCGGAAAGTTATGCAGGGGCGCAAATGCGGCAAATTGGCGGATTTTGGATTTGACGTCGTGGTCGATTAACACGCTGTCGCGATAGACTTTTCCACCATGGACGATGCGATGGCCCACAGCGTCGATTTCATCGATGGATGCCAATACCGGACTCTCTTTTTGCATCAGCGAGGCGATGAGCTCGGACAGCGCGGCATCAAAAGTCGCAGCATTGATTTTTTTCGTCAGTTTTTGTCCCTGATTTGTTTTAGTATCGAGCGCAACGTCGGAAAAACGGCCTGTCCATTGCAGCTGCCCTTCCCATATGGGAGCCGGCGGCTTTTTTTCATGGTTTTTGAGATCGTAGAGGCTGGATTTCAGGCTGCTCGAGCCGCAATTGAGCACTAAAATTTTCATAACTGACCCGTATCATTCCACAGTTCAATTACATGGCGCTTATGCTCAAAGCCGAGGATGCTGACGGAGGCGACGCTTAAATGAAAATAGCGCCCCCCTTCTGCCGTTAACCCCAGCCATCGGGCGGCCAGTGTGCGCGAAAAATGGGCGTGGGAAAAAATCGCGATCTTGCCTGTCTGTTTCATCAATGACTTCAACAGACGGTCGGCCCGATCGGAGATCTCGTCCGGCGATTCGCCATTCGGTGCGCCGTCGGTGAAGATATTCCATTTCGGTTTTTTTTCGCGGATTTGTACCGTCGTCAGTCCTTCGTATTGCCCGTAATTCCACTCCATCGCGTTCGGCTCGATCACTTTCGGCAGGTCAATGCCCGTTAGGTTGCATGTTTCCTGCGCCCGGATCATCGGCGATACGATGATCTTGCGAAATTTGATCCCCCGCAATCTTTTTCCGAGCAAAACGGCTTGCATCCGCCCCTTTTCGGTCAGGGGGATGTCGCTATAGCTCGTATGCCGGCCCGCCAGAGTCCATTCGGTTTCTCCGTGCCGGCATAGGTATATTTGCAGGCTGTCCGGATTAATGGTGCCTACCATGATGTCCGCCATGATGTCCACCGCCATGGTGGCCCCCATAATGGCGTCCCCGGTAGTGATGGTGATGCCAGCGGTGGTATTCGACTTCGTCGTCGAACCAATAGCCCGAGTACCATCCCGGTCCGATCCAGATCTGTACTTGTCCATCGTCGTCGTCGTAGTCCACTGCCCGCACCTCGACACCCGTCCGGACCATTGCTTCGATAGAATAAAATGGAATCAGAAGAACGAATAGAGCTAATAACCTGCGCATAAACACCCCGCTTAATTAATTCGGATCATGTGGAAAAGGAACAATTATTTCAAATTATTGCGCAAGTGATTGATGGGCCTGGGCTGTGTACTGATTGATGGCCTTGATCCAAAGGATGGATTCCTTGCCCATGACGGTGACGATGAGAGACCAGGCGGCGGTAATGAGGGCGATCCCGACCCAGGATGTGAGGGGGATGCCGAGGAAGACGACCTGGACTTGCGGGGCCAGGCGATTGGCGATGCCGAGGAACAGGTTGGTCAAAAGCACGCCGATGAGGGAGGGAGCGGAGAGTTGGATGGCCATGTTCATGATATGCTGGAGCATGCTGAAGATCTGTTTCCAAAACCCGATGCGCATATTCATGAAGGCGGCGCTGATCAGTCCGTCGACGGGGATCATCAGATAGGATCTGCGGACGGCGTCGAAAAAGAGAAACGGACCGTCGAGGGCAAAAAAAACAGCGATCGTAATGTAATTATACAAAAGTCCGATCGAGCTGGATTGCACTTGTGTGGTCGGATCGGTGATTTGCATCGAGGAGGCGCCGCGGGCATGGTCGATGAGGGTGCCGGTGGATTGGGCGATATAAAATGGTACCGCGGCGATAAAGCCGAGAAAGGCGCCGATAGAGAGTTCCTTCAATAGATAGCCGATATATGTCAAGCCGTAGGGAATATCCCCGTGGATATTGAGCAGGTTTTGGGGCAAAAAGATGACGCAGAGGGCGACGCTGAACATCATCTTGACCATGGCGGGCAAATTTTTTGCGCCGAGAAAGGGAGCGAGGGTGACGATCGGCAACAGGCGGGCCATCGTCAGAAAAAAAACGGACAGAACCGTCAGCGGCTGCACGTGTTGAATGGAAAGAAGAAAGGAGACGAAGTCGTCGGTGGCTCTCGCTGCGTTTTCCATCAATTTAATTGCCGGACCACTTGGCGATCCCCGTGAAGATTGTCGTGGTGAATTGGACGATTTGTCCGCTGAGCCACCCGCCTAGCATCATGATGGTAAACATAACGGCCACCAGTTTGACGGTGAATGAAAGGGTCTGTTCCTGGATTTGCGTCGCCGCCTGAAAAATGGCGACCATCAAACCCAAAATCATGCTAATAAGGATCGGCGGGCCGGACAGAATCAGGATCAGCATCAGCGCTTCATAGGAAAGTGTATGAATTTGGTTTTGAATCATGGTTGCCTTATTTAAAGGTCATTGCTATCCCTTGCACCAATACTGTCCACCCGTCGACCATGACGAGTAAAAGCAGTTTGATAGGAAGGGCGATCGTCAGGGGCGACAGCATCATCATACCCATCGCCAGCAGGATGTTGGAAACGACCATGTCGATGACGAAAAAGGGCAGATAGATGAGTACGCCGATCTCAAAAGCGGTTTTGAGCTGCGAAGTAATAAAAGATGGGATCAGGACGATGAAATCGCTTTGTTTCAACTCCGTCTTGTAAGGCTCCGGAAACGATCGCTGCGCCAGCTGATAAAAACTCTGGATATGCTTGTTGATGGTGTTTCGCTGCAAAAAACCGCGCAGCGGCTCTTTGGCTTTGTCGACCACGTTGATGATATAGGCGGCATTTTGTCCGGAAAACATTTCCTGGGGATTTTGTTTTCCGATCTCGTCCTTGGCGGCGTCGTACATCGCCAATCCGGTGGGAAACATGACGTAAAACGTGACTAGCAAAGCGATGCCGTTGATGACCTGGTTCGGCGGCGTCTGCTGAACGCCGAGCGCGTTTCTTAGTAAAGAGAGGACAATCACGATTTTGACAAAAGAGGTCAGGAGCATGATGGCGAACGGCAGCAGAGACAATCCGGCCAAGACAGCCATCTTGGTCAGCATGTCGGGATTTTGGGCGGTCGCATCATTGATCGGGAGCTGAATCAACGGCTCGCTATTGTCCGCTGCAGGTGTGCTTTGTTGGGCAAAAGCCGTTGTTGTGAACAGGGCGAAGAAAAAGACCCACAGCCAGCGCGTATTTTTCATTAGTGTCCTTATTTTTTCATAAACGAATCAAAAGCCGATTCGAGGGCGCGAAATTGGTTTTCGAGCTGCGCATTGATGATCCCTGCTTCCGTTTCGATGATGCAGCCGCCCGGTTCGATATCAGAGCGCTCCTGCAGCGAAAAGCTGTCGAGGTGCTCGAAAATCTTTTTAATTTTCGATCTTTGTTTTTCAAGAGCTTCCAGATCCGCGCGATTGACGTACAGAACGATCTTTTTGTGTTGCGTCACAGGTTTAAGCGCGGTCAGGACGATATCGACAATGCGGTCTTGATGCAGTTTCAGTTCTTCGCCGATGATCTTGCGGGCGGCTTTCAGAGCGAGCGGCAGGATTTTTTTATGGATCTCATCGCGGATTTGTTTGAGCTCATGATCCAGCGCTACGATGTGAGCGTCGAGGGATGTGAGGCCTTCCTGAAAACCCTCCTGAAACCCCTGCTCCTTGATTTTTTCCGCTTCAATGACGGCATTCTTGCGGTATTCTCCCGCTTCGTGTTTGACTGTTTTCAAAATGTCATGGGCCGTTTGCAGCTCGCTGCATTCGGATGCGGGAATGATCTTTTGATTGGGGGCGATGTGCACGTCTTTTTGCGAAAGGAGGGAAAAGAATTTCATAAATCGAATCCCAAAAGTTCTTCAACCTGGCGCACATTCATGTCGACAGGCGCCCGGTTGGATTCCGGAGAGCTGAGTTTTAAAAGCGCGCTGCCCCGTCCGATATCCAGCACATGGCATACGCACCATCCCAGCGACGGATCCTGTTTCGATAGCGCTGATCCGAGGCGGGCGATTCCTTTTTTGTGCAATAGATGGCGGAGCGACGCTTCTTTGCCATCCCAGCGATCCAACCCGATTCTCTGCGGGTTCATCACTTCATGCCTGGTTGTCACCTGTTTTAGAAACCGCCTCTGGACGTCTGTTAGGAAACTGTAGATTTTCTTGAGTATTTTTGTCTCGACAATTTGGCGGATATCCACAGCGAGATCGTGCATGGCGAGCAAATCGATCATTGCAATCAGCTGGCTTTTTGATAGCTGAACGAGCCGATTCAATGGCGATGGGGGTAGATATTCGATGGGTACGTAGGGTCCGGCGATCGAATCGAGCAAAAGCTTTTGCAGATAGGCTCTGCCAATCGATGTCATTGTCATTTTCGATCGTTTGCACGGGATTTCTTCCGATAGCGCCAGCGCCGTCGTTTCATCGAGGGCGGCCAGAAATAGCGATTGCTCCTGCGGCGAATAGGATTTCAGCGTGGGTAAAAACCAGGACCAATGGACTCGCTCCAGGATCTTGGTGCTTTCAGGGCCGGCAGGGGCGCTCTCATCGGCGTATGAAGGCAGAGATTTTAGCAGAGCTTGTTCGGCGTCGGGCAAAAAGTGAATGAGATGAGCCTGTTTTTCAGCCGGCAGGCGGCTGATATACACATTGAGAATCATGTCGACGGCCGTACGCATCACATTCACTTATTGAGGCGGTGTTTCTTCGCCCTTATTTTTTTGAAAAATCTGGGGATAAAACTTGTAAATCATCCAACCCAATCCGCCGGCGAGCAGCAGTACGAGCGTGATCAGCGTGAAAAAAATCACACGAAAGCGGGTCAGCGAGCTTTTCGTCATGATGATCGACCAGATGCTCGCATAAGTCTGCTGATAATTTTTGCCGCTGATCGATTCCTGATTGGGTTCGAGCGAGATGTCGGCAAATCGCGAGCGGTCGGAGATCACGGTCACATTATCATACTCGAGGCCGTTGATGCTGCCGGCGAGAAGCCGTTTGATTTTGGTTTCGATGTGGCTGTTGGGATCTTCGAGAACGCCCTGATGCTTGACATACACGGCCGCGGTTGTTTTTCCCGGCGGCGCGCCCGGAATAATTTCGGTCGGTGGGAAAGAGAGCTGCACATCGGCGTCCAGGATGCCATCGATTTTGCGGATGGTGTTGCGGATCTGTTCGGCAAGGCCGGCGTTGTAGCGGATCGTCTCTTCGCGCTCGGTCGACATCATTCCCCCACCTTTGAAAAGAGTGAGGAGGTTGGTTCCCTGGATGCGCGGCAGTCCATAGCGGGTTAAGAGCGCCATGGCTTCCGTAGCGTGGTCGGCATCGACCGTGATGTTGAAGAGATTGCTCGGTCCGGTGGCAGCCGCGGCGCCGCCCGCGGTGGCCTGTACTTTTTGGGCTTCGATGCCTTTCGATGCGAGAAAGACGACGATTTCATTCGCGTCGCGCTCTTCGACGTTGTTGACGATCGAGTGGTTTCCTTCGCAGGCGCACAGCAAAAGAAGAATGAAAACTGAAAATGTACGAAGTAACGTACGCATGGCTCCCCAAATCTACATACCTTAGCATTCTTATAGCATCTGGGGGGTTTGGACAAAATAAGTTTTCTCAAAGAGCTATTCGCGCGTCGTGGGAATGGGGAAAATATAAAAAAGATTAATGCATTGGAAGTGCTGCCCTTCCGAGATTTTCAGTCACTTCTCAGGGATCATTGCTACTTCAGTAGCATGAACATCTAAAAAATTAGATTTGCTGACTACCTCGCGGCCGCTCTTTTGCTCTAGTGCACGCCTTGCATCTCCGGCAATTTCTCCGCCTTCTCGAGCTGCTTTTTTGTTTTGAGGAAACCCCTGAGCATCATTCTGAACAGCGATTTCCGTGGTTGAAGCTTCCCCCAACATCGTGAAAACTAACTCCAGATCGGTCATATGATCGCGGAGATTTTGATTCTTCAAACTTTTTAATTTTTTGTGCTCAGAAGGTTTAAGGCTAAAAGTTGCTTCAGCAATCTCAGCTGTGAGAATTGCATATTCTTTCTCCTCCTTGACTCCACGCTTTTCCCACTCATTCGTCAATTGCTCGCGGATCGCAATCCCGCGCATCCGTTTTTCAATCCAATCGTCTGGATACCCTTTGGCTTTGTAGATTGCTCGGCTACGTTTTGCGGCTAATTCAGGATCTTCTATCTCTTGAACACGCTCGTAGCCAACCTTTGCTAGCCATCGTTTGAGCGGTTCCGCTTTAGAGGATGGGATAGATTGGATAATCCGAAAAACGGTTTCTGTATTGGCCGTGTCTGTCTCTCGCATTTTTCCGTCGGGAGCTATCAATTTCAACTGTACCGTTTTTGAGTACAGTTGAACGAAGCCTTCATTTTCAGAGAGTTGTATCTTGAGGTTGGACCAGTATCGGCGAGGGTTTGGGCTTCCCGTTAAAACTTCAACAATGTCAATAACCGAGAAATACCATTCACCCAGATGAATCGCTTTTCGGATTTGTTTCCCTTTAAAAACCGCGATCTTTGAGGACGTCTGTTCAAGTTCATTATCCATAAATCCGTATTGAATCCTCTAATGAAAAACAGGATAGTCTCAATCTGGTTAAAAAAACAAGTTTTGAAGAAAACCTCCTTGAACGCACTTCTTGCCGGCGGTTATATAGCGAATCGTTCGCATACTCATGAGTGAAAAGCCCCGACTCAGACGTAAGCTGACATTTTTTTCTCTTCAATGACCTGATTGAGAAGATTGTGTTCTGTGACGGAGCATAGATCACCGGTTTGCGTTTGATGGAGACGGCCCAGGGAATCATGGGAGAATGTCGTTTTTTCGCCATTGCACTCCTCGGCCATTTTCCGGCCCGCACCGTCATAGGTATAAATTGTTCCGATTCGATATAATTAACGAATTAGTTGTGTTGTTATTAAATAATTTTAATTAAATTCGATTCTTATGAACTGTTTTTTCGGCGTTTGATATAGGCCGTGGGGCAGTTGCCGAAGCGCCCTAAAAAATAATGCAGAATGCCGCGGCAGCCTGCGCGGTAGCGCCTCGCTTTCTGCAAGCGGGCCTCATCGGGGCGCTGTCCCAGTAAATGGAGCACCAAAATTTGCAAAGTTTTCAGGACGGCGAGCTTCGCATGTTTGCATATTTCGGGAATAATCGTGTTGCGATAGATCTGCCGTTTTTCTAATTGATCGCAATTGCGCTCGATCCACAGCAGGCGGTTGCGCCACCAGAAATAATGCGTATGCGCTTTGCCGCCGGTAAATGAGGCGGAGACCTTGTGCCAAAGTTTGGCTTTGGGAGCGGTCCAGATCTCAAAGCCGGCTCGGGCAGCGCGCGCGCAAAAGTCGCTCTCTTCCCATAAAAGAAAGAATTTTTCTTCCAACAGGCCGATTGTCTCGGGAACGCTCCGGTGCATGAAGAGCGCGCACCCGCAGACATAACCGACCTTTTGCATCTCTTCAAATGATCCATCATCGATTTTGTCGGAAGCGATCGAGGTGAATTCCGCGGTTAAGGGATCCCAGAGTCCGCCCAGATGATCGATCCGCTCCCGGTCATGATAGCGATAAATCTTGGCGCCCAAAATTTTAGCTGACGGGTTCTTTTTAGCAGCCTCCATAAAGCCATCGATTAAATGAGGATCAACAATCGTATCGTTGTTGAGAAGCAGGATCCAGTCGAAGGATTTGCCAAGGGCCCAGCGGATGCCTACATTGTTTCCGCCGGCAAAACCGAGATTTTTGTTCGTCTCGATGATGGGAACATCCGGAAATGCGGCCCGGATCGAGGCGACGGAGTCGTCAGTGGATCCGTTGTCGACGATGAGAGTGGAAAAAAGAGGCTTTGGCGATGCCGCGGAAAGTGAGGCGAGGCACTCCAATGTGTCGCTCTTGCCATTCCAGTTCAGGATCAAAATCAGGACTTTGGGAAAACGCATTTTATTACCGCAATAAATTTTCTACCACAGAGATCGAAACCACAGAAGAAAAAACAAAAAATGCCCGCGTCTAGCCTCTGTGGTTTTTGTCTCTGTGGTTAAAATTACTGATGAGCATGGATACACAAGAGTTTTACACATTCATCGATGACTTCTTGCGGCGAGATCTGCAAAAAGCATAAAGGATCGCGGCAGCGGCGCTTAATGCAAGGCCGGCAAGTCGGAGGCCGGGAAATAACGGAGGAGTTCGGGGCTTTAAATGGTCCGCAAAGCATGGGGTCAGTGGATACATAGATGCTGATCGTGGGGCGCTTCAATGCACAGGCCAGATGCAGCGGGCCGGTGTCGTTGCTGATGACCAGATCCATCCGCTCCAATAGCGCACCCAAAAATCGGATGGAAGAAACAGGGACGATGCGTGCATTTGGAACTTGGGTCCGGATTTCCTGAAGCAGGGAAAATTCAGCCGCCGTGCCCGTCAGAAAAATTTCAGCATCAAATCGCTTTTGGAGCGCTTGAGCGACCTTGGCAAAGCAGTAAGCGGGCCAGCGGCGGAACGGTTCTTTGGATCCGGGATGCATCGCGATCAAAGGTCGCTTCGCTTCGCCGATGAACTTCTCGGCGGCTCGACGCTCATCATCTTGCACATAATAGGATAGAGTCTCGATTGTGCTGGGCACCTGGATCTGAGCGGCGAGCGCCAATCGCCGCGCGATTTCGTGCTCATTTTGATGGATGACGGGCTCTGTCAGCAGATCGTCGAGTCCCTTGTTGATGCCGGCCGTGCCGATGATCCGGGGAATATGGCTCAATGAGCAAAGCGGCAGCACCAGGCGCTGGGACGCGTGGAAAATGAGAGCGGCGTCAAAATGCTCTTTTCGTAGCTTTTTCAACAGTGAAAAAAAATGAACAAAAAGCGGCTCTCGCAATAAATATAGACAATCAATGTGAGGATTGAATTGTAAGACTTCCATCCCGATCGAGCGGGTCAATACGGCAATGCGGGCATTGGGATAATGCATGCGCAGATTGGCCAGTGCCGGTGTGGCCCACAGCGTATCGCCCAGCGCAGTCGTTGAGACGACGAGTAGGCGCTGGACCTTTCGCGGCTCGCCAGATGAAGGTGATCTTTTGGGCGCCAGAAAACGCAGCAGCCGGTTTTTCCAGGATTTCATGACGGGGGATTGTAAAACCATCCGCAAGGAATTGTCGAGGTGAAAAATTTGTGTGCGGCGACAAAGCAAAATGTTCGTTAAAACTCGACTTTGCAACTTAAAAGATGATAACTAAAAAATAATGTAAAATACAGCTTGCGCTTACATTGACATTATTGCGCATTTCTACTATCATGTTTTATTTAACATGAGATTGTTTATGGCTGCAGCATCTTCAAATTTGAATCCGACAACCAACTTCACACAGCTACCTCTCAATGGTGAAGATTGTTGTGTATGTAGCAATCCAGTGAATACTATTGACAGTTGGGGTCACGGTTTGCACCGATTTCATTGGGTCTGTATTTCGCGATGGCTCGAGCGAAACCCTAAATGCCCAATATGCTCCATAGAAGTTCTCAACGCTCACGAATTTATCCCAAAGCTGCCGCAAGTTCCTCTTTGTGAGTATGCCTATAAAAAAGACTTTAGTATGTTGGATCAAAGGCTAACAAATGGGCAATATAATCAAGAAGATCTGGTTAACGCAATAGCTGCAGCTATCATTTCGCCCCACGTGAAAGATAATGAAGCAGACAGATTGGTGTCTGGTTTGTTGATAAAGCTGGAAAATGGAAGCGGACTGGGTCCAGAATTAATTAACGCTGCCAAGTGTCGGCTTCCTGCTATCGTGGCAATGGTCAGGAATAAAATGATGGAAACCGGAACAATCCCGCAAAATATATTGACTCTAGCAATAAATGGCGCACGAATTAATCATCGAGAAAATAATGTGAGTTTACTACAATGTTGAAGAGCCCTCCTTTTGAACGCACTTCTTGCCGCAATCCCACCCCTTCAGGGGTGGGTCTAGGCAAGATATTTTATTCGTGCGGTAAGCGGCTTTAGCCGCACCGCCTCCAAAAGCTGCGTAAAGAATCTCCTCCTTTTAAGGAGGAGTTCTTCAAGGAGGGGATTTTTCGATTTCTATCCTTCTAAAAGCACAAACTCATCGTCCTTAGTTACATCCAATTCAACGCCTCGTTTTTTGTTTTGCAAGCAATTAAGTGGCAATGACAGACGTTATAATTTAAACGCATTGCTAATAAAAAGTTGAATTAAATGTGATTTTTTGTTAATATATAATTATAAACAAGTGGCTGGAGTGATTATGTCTTCTGTTTCAGGCTGTACTACTCATACAACGTGTTCCGGGTGTCAAAAAATAATTGGGCCTAGAGATACAATAATATCAGATATTAGTGGCGTATTTCACCGACAATGTTTTCAAGTCCCAGTTCAGCCATCCCTCGCTGGCTATCATGATGTTGTTCCTCTGCTCGCCGATTCATCCGTAGAAGATGTAATGAAAAAAAATGTGAGCGATGCAGAAGAAGGCAAACTGGATGAAATAGTAGGTCGTTTAGATGAAGGCGAAACGTCAGTAGAAGATATACAAAAATCAATTATTTATGCCAAGAAACAAAATATTTCGATATCACCTTTGGAGTTTTGTTTAAATAAACATCAATTGCTGGGATTGCTAAAAGGCGGAATAACAATCGAAGCGCTACATTTTGCTGCGCGGTTTGATTTGCTTAATGTAATGCTGGAACAAAGCACGCCTTCAATTGATTTAATTCAACGTGCCATTCATTCGAGCGAATCTGGCAGCATGTCGCAACAAGCCTTGAAATTATTTGGACTGAAAACAATTGTTGTTAAAACCCCCCAAAAAATATCAGCAGATGATATTTATTTCTTAGCATTACATCACAGGGAGTATTTACAAGCAGGCACCCCAGTTTATGTTAGGGCAGCCGTTGAAAATAATTGTCCTGATGTAATACAGGCCTTAGCTGAGATTTTTCCCAAAAGAAGTCAGGTTTTATCCGATCCGCTCTTTAATCAAGCAATGACACTAGCAACGAACTATCCGCCTATTCGCGCGATTTTGAGAGAGTGGAATGGTCTTGAAATCTCTAAAATAGTAGCTGAAAGCCGCACCGATGCCGTCGAATTGCGACAATCAGCTCCAATAGCTCTTCCAGTATTCAATGAATTACCTAAAGTAGTACCGTTTACTGATGAATCTTTTGGTGATGTGAGTTTTGAATCAATTAGATCTCTATCGCATTTAACTAAACTAATCGATGCTGTAAGCGTTGATATGGCCAGGACATTATCTGTACGCTATAATGATCAAATATATAAATGTCAAGCAAACACAGCCAGGTTTGAGGAAAAAAAACAGGAAGCACTTCAAATAGTGGGCAGTTTACATAAAGAATTGCTTAAAACAATAAGACCTGAAGAAGCAAGCTTAGTTCTTTATTTTACAATGCAAAAAGGACCTATAATAGCTCTTAGACATTTGTTTCTTGGTTTGGAGGAATCATTGAAAGGTCGATATATTGCAAAAATGGATAGATACACCCCCGCAGAGCCAATAATCATCTCAACAACCCCCGATGCTATTACTGTCACAGGAACATATAATATAACTATACACGACTGTCAGGTTGAATCATGTCCCGAGGTTATGCCTTATACAGGAAAGTTTGTGTATAACCTAACCGCAGGCACATTAACCACCAATGTTTTGGAGCTTGATCCTTTGGAGTCGCGCTGACAGCGAAGAAGTGCGTTCAATTGTCGAAGTGAAAAACTTGTGTGCATCGCTTTTCCCTCTTTTGTAAATATGAGCGTTTTCCTACATTAAAGGGATGAAGCGACCTTTTTTTCATCTTTGTGTTTTGGCTGTGGTGTTTTTCACAGCGTTTCTTTTGCCCTCCTGCGGGGGCGGCGGCAAAAACGATTTGAGCATCGGAATCGATCCCAACTGGTATCCGCAGAACTTTCAGGGAAAAGAGGTCTACGTCAACGGGTTCATCGAAGAGCTTTTGCTGGAAATTTCACGGCATAGCGGATTGGAGTTTAGTAAGATCGGGACGAGTTGGGATTCTTTGTACGACAATCTGAAAAGACACAGATACGATGCGGTCATTTCATCGCTTCCCGCCTACAATTTCAACGCGGCCCAATACGATTTTTCGAAAAACGTTCTCGATATCGGCTCTGTTCTGGTCGTGTCGACGACGGGCCAACAAAAATCGATGAAAGACATGGAGAAACAGTTTGTCGGAGTCATGTCGGGCGAGCAGGCCCTGCTGATTATGCAAAAATATCCTGAGGTCTTCACCCGCACTTATCTTTCGGCGCCGGAAATTTTCGAAGCCGTAGCCAGTCATGAGGTAGAGGGCATCGTTGTCGATCGCCTACTCGCGGTCAGTTATGTTCAAGGTTCTTATGCCCAAAAACTGAAGATCGTCGGCTCTCCTCTCAGCGATTCGGGGCTTCATTTTGTTGTTATGAAGGATGAAAATCCCCATGCCATTCAAGTCCTGAACAAAAGCATCGATTATCTGATCAAGAAAAAAAAGCTCCAGAAGCTACAGAAGAAGTGGAATCTGGCACCTTAATCATATTGATAACTTATGCATTTTCATTTTATAGATGAAAATGGGGTCGTCAATGTGGAAATAGCGTTGAGATATTTCACTGCTTTTAATTTTTTTTGTCTCTGTTCTCTCAATGCAGCGACCATTATTGTCACTTCGAACAGCTCTTTGGAGAATCCCATCGCTCCAATGGTCACCCTGCCCTCCGCGATTCTTTCCTCTGTTGCAGGCGATACCATTGACTGCGCAGCGATCTTTGGTCAGACAATTACATTAACAAAATCACTTCCGGCCATTGTACATAACTTATCAATCACTACGAGCGCCGGAGCTCCTGTGATTATCGATGGAAACAACTTGTTTCAGGCCTTTTCAGTCGCTAGCGGAACGAGCGTTTCTCTGAAAAATTTTGAAGTTAAACAAGCTTTTTCTATAGGTGGAAATGGCGGAACTGGTTTTGTGGGCGGTGGCGGCGGCGTGGGCGGCGGCGGCGCTCTATATGTGCACACCAATGTGCAGATGAATATTAGCGATTTGAATTTTAACACCAATAAAGCTGTTGGCGGCGCCGGCGGAGCCGGAACGGCGACTCCCGGAACGGGCAGCGGCGGCGGCGGCGGTGGATTTGGCGGCGGCAACGGGGGAGCTGCCGGCGGCGGCGGTGGCGGAAACAGCGGTGGCGGTGCAGGCGGCAGCAGTAGCAGCGGCTTTGAGGGTACTTTTTATGGCGGCGGCGGCGGTGGGGCTGCCGGGGTGGCTCTTTT
>Ga0206225_1000061_pt1 | contig 17310 bp, 18 predicted proteins | sample MancosB2_FD_155470 | JGI IMG/M metagenome (GOLD analysis project Ga0206225, IMG submission 155470) | Subsurface sediment microbial communities from Mancos shale, Colorado, United States - Mancos B2 | ecosystem: Environmental > Terrestrial > Deep subsurface > Rock core/Sediment | place: USA...
CGACAGGGGAAGGTCCGTTCGCCCAACCGAACCGGCGAACAACAGGTCGCCGCCCAGCATCACGCCGACTCCCAGGAAAACGACATGACCCGGCGCATGGCCCGGCGTATGCCGCACCAGAAACCGATGCGCGCCGAGTCGCAATTCCTGTCCGTCCGTCAGCTCGGCGTCTGGATCCGGCGGCTGCTCCATCTCAAAGCCGTATCGCGCGGCGGACTGCGCCGCGTGACGGTAGATCAGGAGGTCGGACTGGTGCAGCATGACCGGAATATCCCACTCCCGCTTGAGTGCCGCGATTGCGCCAACATGATCCAGGTGCGCGTGCGTCAGCCAGATCGCCTCTGGCGTGACGCCAGCTTCGCGGACCATGCGCATGATGCGCGGCGCTTCGTCGCCCGGGTCGACCAGCACCCCGCGCCGCGTGTCCGGATCACTGACGAGATAGCTGTTCTCCTGGAACGGGCCAACCGTCACCCAATCGATCTTCACGCAGCGACCCCTCCATCCCGGGCGGCGCGGTCGTGCTGCGACTTGAGATACTTCTCGGCCGCGATCGTCGCCGTTGTTGCATCGCCGACCGCCGTGGTCACCTGGCGGGTCAACTGCGCACGCACGTCCCCGGCCGCGAACAGGCCCGGAATGCTCGTCTGCATGTTGGCGTCAGTGCGCAAATACCCGAGCTCGTCGTGATCCACGTGTCCCGCAATGATCCCGGTGTTCGGTTTGAAGCCGATGAACACGAACAGCCCGGTCGCCTTGAGGTCGCGTGCGGCGCCTGTTTTCACGTGACGAAGCTTGAGGGTGTCAACCAAGCCCTTCCCATCTCCCTCGACGCCCTCAACGACCGTGTCCCAGATGGGCTCGATCTTAGGATTCTCGAACGCGCGACGCTGGAGAATCTTCGACGCCCGGAGCTCGTTGCGTCGGTGGATGAGGTAGACCTTCTCCGCGTATCGGGTCAGGAAGTCGGCTTCCTCCGCCGCGGCGTCGCCGCCACCCACCACCGCAATCGTGTGGTTCCGGAAGAACGCGCCATCGCAGATGGCGCAATACGACACACCCTTGCCGGCAAACTCCAGCTCGCCGGGAACACCGAGCTTCACCGGCGTGCCGCCCGCGGTGATGATGACCGTCGGCGACACGTACGCATCACCGTTGTCCGCCAAGGTCTCAAACAGGCCATCGTCGCGCTTGCGCAGCGTCGTCACGTTGACGCCCAACTTGAACACGGCGCCAAACTTCGCCGCGTGGTCTGCGAACTTCTGCGCCAGCTCGCTGCCGAGAATACGATCGAACCCCGGATAATCCTCGACCAGCTCGGTATTGAGCAGCTCACCACCGGGGAACCCGCGCTCGAGCACGACGGCGTTGAGCATCGCGCGACCGGCGTACATGCCGGCGCACATGCCTGCCGGGCCGGCGCCGATGATGACCACCTCGTGTTCGAACGTCTGAGGCATGCCTGACAAATCTATCTAGGTCGTGGTGCTCCGAACGTGCCGCCCTCCGTCGACCACGATTGTCTCGCCCGTAACGTATTCCGCGTCCAGCAAGTACAGCATCGCCGCGACCACGTCCGCGGGTGTTCCGGACCGCCCCAACGGCGTTGTCTCGGCGAGTCGCGCGGCGTCCGCCTGGCTCCAGTCATCTGGCAGCAGGACCGTTCCCGGCGCGATTGCGTTCACGCGAACCTCTGGCGCGAGGACGCGGGCCAGGCTCCTCGTCATCTGCACGACGCCACCCTTGGTGAGCCCGTGCGGGATGTACCCCGGCCACGTTTCGTACGCGGCGAGGTCCGCGATGTTGACGATCGCGCCGCGCGCCTGGCGCAGATGCGGCGCCGCAGCCTGCGACAGGAAGAACGGGGCACGAAGGTTCAAGGCAAACATCCGGTCCCACGATTCGGCATCGACTTCGCCGAACGGTGTGCGCACCATGATCGCCGCGGAGTTGATGAGCACGTCCAGCCGGCCGAACGCATCCACGACCTGCCTTACCAGCTCCGCAGGTGCCTCGTGTCTGGTGAGCTGCGCACCGAACGCCCTGGCACGGCTGCCGCCGCGTACGACCGCCTGAACTACCTCCGCCGCGCCGGCAAAACTCTCGTGGTGGTGAACCGCAACCGTTGCGCCGCGTTCACCGAGCGCCAGCGCCAAGGCACGGCCCACCCGACGACCTCCGCCGGTGACCAACGCCACTTTCTCGCGCAGGTCCATGGCCACTCACGCCACTCGGCGCGATGCACGCACCGCCACCCGCGCTTCCTGGTCAGCCACCCACTGCCCGGGTACGCGCATCATGCCCAGCGTTCGCGCGCCATCCGACGCGCCGTGCCAATCACTGCCGCCGCTGCGGACGAGGCCGAGGTCCGCGGCCAGTGAATCGAGCTGCCGCGCGTCGTCCCAGCTGTGGCTCGGGTGCAGGACTTCGATGCCGTCGAGGCCCTCGCGCTGCAGTGCGGCAACTCGCTCACGTGTTACCTGCCCACCCGGATGCGCCAACACCGCAAGGCCGCCGGCATTGTGAATGAGCGCCATGGCGTCCACGGCGGCCAAGCGCTCCTTTGGCACGAAAGCCTGCCGGCCGTTGCCAAGGAATCGATTGAAGGCTTCGTGAAGGTCCCCCGTCCAACCACCGGCAATAAGTGCCCGCGCCACGTGCGGGCGCCCCACGGCGCCGCCGGCCGCCTGCTGCAACACGGAATCCATCGTGACCGGGATTCCCAGCTCGTTGAGTCGGCGCACCATGGCCTCGGCACGCCGAACGCGCATGTCACGAATGCCTGCGAGCCGCCGCTCGAGTTCGTGACGGTCCGAGAGGTGCAAGCCGAGAATGTGCGTTTCCTGATCTCCGCGCTCACCCTCGACAGCGCTGAGTTCGATGCCTGCGACCACACGCAAACCGAATTCCTCGCCGGCCACAATTGCTTCGGGGAGTCCGGCGACCGTGTCGTGATCGGTGAGCGCGATGACAGACAGGCCGGCCGCTCGCGCCGCCGCCACGACGTCGCGTGGCGCCCGCGTTCCGTCCGACGCCGTCGAATGCGTGTGGAGGTCTACGAGCTGGTTCTGGGCCGCGGCGCCACCTACCACATCGCTCACGACGTGTAGTCGGCCTCGGGCGACGTCTCCCCCGGCTGGGACGAAGCAAAAAGGCGTGCCAGTTCCAACTCCGGCAGATCCGCCAGCGAGTGCTCCCGCGAGCGAGTCCCCATCGGTGAATACCGGGTCACGCGAACGGTGCGCTTGCTGCCGGCGTCCGACACGAACAGGAGGGCGAATTCGTCGCGATCGTATTGGGTCACGCGCCCGGCGGGAAACACGTCCCAGTCACGGCCGTCGATGGTGATAGTGCGCGATGGCATTTTGGCTCAGCTCAACTCCACTTCAAGATAGACCCGCGAGGACTGGTGCCCCAGAGGTTGCGCGCTGCGATGGGCGCGCTCGAGGGTGCCCTTGTCCGATGCTTCGAAGAACTCCACATAGGCGCCCGGCATCTGCCCTTCTTCATAGAGCCAGTACCGACAGCCGGCGTTCGAATAATGAGCACGCGACTCCCGCGCCCGGGCGTGAAAGCCCTCACGCTCCCCCGATGGGACCACAGTGTGCCGCATCGACACCGCGCGCGGCACGGTCAGAGATCCGTTTCGGGGTACGACTCGAGGCCCTTCTTGACCGTGGCCATGAACTTGTCTACGTCCGCACCATCGACAATGCGATGGTCGAACGACAGGAAGAAATACGCGCAAGTCCGGATGGCGATGACATCCTCCCCATCGGCGCCCGTGACCACTTTCGGACGCTTTTCGATCGCACCGAGCCCGAGGATGGCCGAGGTGCCGGCCGGAATGATCGGCGTGCCGGCCAATGACCCGAAGACGCCCGGGTTCGTGATCGTAAACGTGGCCCCCTGCACTTCCTCCGGCTTCAACCGCTTCGTGCGCGCCCGCTCCGCCAGGTCGTTCACCGCTCGGGTGATACCGGACAGCGTCAGATCCTCCGCGTGGCGGATGACGGGAACGATCAGCCCCCAGTCGAGCGCGACGGCGATTCCCACGTTGTACTGCTTTCTATAGATGAGCTGCGAGCCGGTGTGCGCCGCGTTGAGCACCGGGTGCTGCTTCAGGGCAGCCACCACCACCCGAATGATGAACGGAAGGTAGGTGAGCTTCTGGCCCGTCTGTTTCTCAAAGTCGGCACGCGCCCCGTGCCGCAGGCGGGCGACGCGGGTCAGGTCGATTTCGAACAGCGTGGTGACGTGTGCGGCGTGGCGTCGCGCCGCCACCATATGGTCGCTCGTCAACTGCCGGATCTTGGACATCGGCTCGACGACATCGCCCGGCCACACGTCGACATGGACGGCCGCTGGCTCCGCCCCAGCTGGCGCATGCATCGAAGGCCGCGGCACCGCTGCGCCGCCGGACTCGATCAATCCCATGATGTCGCGCTTGGTCACCCGGCCCGCGAGGCCCGTGCCGCTGAGTGCCTGCAGCTCGATTCCGTGTTCTGCTGCCATCTTGCGGACCAGCGGTGACGACTTTGTCCGGAGCCTGTCTTCGAGCGAGTTGCCGTTACGCCCCTGGCCGGCCTGCACTGTGCCCGACACAGGCGGCACGCTGGCCACGGATGCCGTCTTCGCGGCCACTGGCGCGGGATGCGCGCTTGCGGGCACTGCAACAGGCGCTGCCGTGACGGCAACGATCACGGCGCCCACTTCCGTCTCGAGTCGCGCGACGACGGTGGATACGGGAACAGTCTGCCCTTCATGCACCAGGATCTCGGCGAGTGTCCCGGCGACGGATGCCGGAATCTCCGCATCGACTTTGTCCGTGGAAATCTCGAACATCGGCTCGTCGCGTTTCACAACGTCGCCAACCTTCTTGAGCCACTTGGACAGCGTTCCTTCCGCGATGGACTCACCCATCTGCGGCATCACCACGTCTACGCGAGCCACCAAGCCTCCTGCGCTGGTTCGTTTCTCAGCCCACTTTCTTGCGTCCCGCTCGCAACCGGTACACCGACACCACCGGCAGACCGATCAAACCGATCAAGGCGCCCGGGTACAGGAATTCGAAGGTGTGACACGCCGGCAGTCCTTCCGGCGCCCGACAGTTCTGCGCGACGCCGACAATCTTCGCGAGGAGGACCGCGATCATCCCACCACCAAAGAACCCAATCGGCGCCGTGAGGCAACCAACTCCAATATACGACCAGGCGCCGCCCTTCGGGCCCGCGCCCCCGGCGTCAGACGTCGGACGCCCGCCATCGGGAGACATCAGTCGGCCGCGAGCTTCCTGACGACGGGGACCACGTCGCCTAGTAGGCTGCTTCCAGTTGATGGCGGGGTTCTTCCGCGCGGTGCAGCGAGACGAAGAACCGTTTCACATTCCGATCAATACGGCTTTCGCCCATCTGATCGGTGTGCACCTCAACGAACGTGTAGTGCCCGCCCTCCGCCTTCGCCCCGAGCTTCAACGCTCCGAGCGCACCGGAAAACGTCCTCGTGCGCGCCGCCGTCGCCGACGCGGCAAGTCCGATGGTGGGGAAAAAAGTGTCTGCCCGCTCGAGCACATCGTGAGGCGACAGGTGCGATCTGAAGAAATGTCTCATCTCAGGGAATTGCAGTTTGGCGTTCGTTATAGACGTCCTGCATCCACTCCACTCGCTCCAGGGGGTGCAGCGAATCGCGGCGAAACCGAATGGCGACGGCCCACAAACCGCTCGTAACGTAGTTGAGCTTGCCGTAGTATGTCCCCAGTTCAGCGCCTTTGACGAAGCCGTCCCAGGTGCTGGACCGTTCTTCGTTGTTGGCGAAGATCTGGCCTTCGCCGGTTTCGATGGGCTGTCGACTGTCGCGGTCGCGGATCACGACCTTGTACAGGATGCCCTCGCGCGCCCGCGGGGGCGACGGATTGGCGACGATGCTGAATGCGTAGTTGGCACTGATGAGGCGCAGTTCATGCAACCGCGGTTCACGGGGCCCGCACGCCGTCGCCACAAGCAACAGGACCGATGTCAGGACGCGCATTGCTTGCTCCTGGGAGGCTGGCCGGCTTCCCGCGCTACGTCAGTTCCAGATGCGTGATCTGTTCCTCACCCATCAGGTGCCGGAGGGTGTTCTTCAGCTTGGTTTGCTGAATGAAAAGATCGTGCTCCGGCTCGAGCCCCGCAGCGGCCATGGGCGATTTGTAATAGAAGCTTAACCACTCCTGGATCCCCTTCATTCCGGCGCGCCCGGCGAAGTCGCTGAACAGCGCAAGGTCCAGCACGATCGGCGCGGCCAGAATCGAGTCGCGGCACAGGAAGTTGATTTTGATCTGCATCGGGTATCCCATCCACCCGAAGATGTCGATGTTGTCCCACCCTTCCTTGTTGTCACCGCGCGGCGGGTAGTAGTTGATCCGCACAACGTGGGTGAAGTCCTTGTAGAGCTGGGGATAGCTCTCTGGCTGCAGAATCGTGTGCAGAACGCTGAGCTTGGATTCTTCCTTGGTCTTGAAGGACGCCGGATCATCCAGGACCTCGCCGTCGCGGTTGCCCAGAATGTTCGTGGAATACCAACCCTGGAGGCCCAGCATGCGCGCCTTCAGACCGGGCGCAATGACCGTCTTCATCCACGTCTGGCCCGTCTTGAAGTCCTTGCCCGAAATCGGAACGCCCTTCTCCAACGCCAGCTTCTGGAGCGCCAGCGTATCGACGGCGAGATTCGGTGCGCCGTTGCAGTACGGGACGCCCTCCATGATGGCCGCCCAGGCATAGAGCATGGCCGGCGAAATCGCTTCGTCGTTACGCTCCATCGCCGCCTCGAACGCCTTGATGGAGGCGTGTGCCGGGCCCGGCTTGATATAGATCTCGGTGGACGCGCACCAGACGATCACGAGACGATCGCACTTGTGCCGCTTCTTGAAGTCGCGCATGTCCTGCCGCAACTGTTCCGCCAGATCCCGCTTCGTCTTGCCCTTTTTGACGTTCTTGCCGTTGATGCGGGTGACGTACTTGTTGTCGAACACAGCCGGCATCGGCTTGATGGCTTTCAGGAATTTGGCGATCGGCTCGAGGTCCCGGTCTTCCAGCACGCCGGCTTTCTTGGCCGCCGTGTAGGCGTCATCCGGAATCGGGTCCCACGCGCCAAAAACCAGATCGTCCAGCTCGGCCAGTGGGACGAACTCCTTGATCAGCGGCGCGCGTTTGTCCGTACGCTTTCCCAGGCGAATCGTCGCCATTTGCGAGAGCGATCCGATCGGCGAGCTGAGACCACGTCGAATGCTCTCCACACCAGCCATGAAGGTCGTCGCCACGGCCCCAAGGCCGGGCGTCAGAACTCCGAGCCGGCCCGTTGCCGCTGCCACCTTCGGTCGGCGGGACGCCGACGTTTTTTTCGCAGACACTTCGCTTATTCTCCTTTGAGGGCCGGCCGCGCCGACGTGTCGCGCCGCGACGATGGCCGATCCCAGTGCTTGTAGTTCGCTGGCTCCGCCGAATCCGTCGAATCAACCGACAACGACTTCGTCCGACCGTAGACGTACGCAATCCGCTGCAACACGGTAATCCACGCCGTCACGGTCAGGATATTGATGATAACGGCAAGCACCCAACCGTTCAGCGTCAGGCCGAAGAAAGCCTGCGGCACAGACAACAGCACCACTCGCTCAGGTCGCTGGAGCATGCCCACCTTGGCATCCAGTCCAAGCGCCTCGGCGCGGGCACGCGTGTAGGACGTCAGGAACGAGCCGATGATACCAGCAAGGCACACGATCACCATGGGGACACTGCGGTGCACTGGGCTCAGTGCGTAAAACACAGCCAGCCCGCCGAGCACAGCCCCATCGGCCAACCGATCAAGGCTCGAATCCAGGAAGGCGCCGAACACGGAGGTTTTGTTGCTCATCCGTGCCACCATGCCATCCAGCACGTCCGTCAGCGCGGTTAGTGACAGCAGCCAACCACCGGTCATGATGTGGCCAGTGCCGTAGAGGACCCCGCCGGCCACCATGAAGAGGGTGCCCGTTATCGTGATGGTGTTCGGGTGCACTCTCCTGCGCACCATCAGTGCCGCAACCGGCTCCAAAAGCCGCAGGAATCCGTTCTTCAGCCAGTCCGGCAAGATATTCATGCGTTTCTGGGGGCGGCCGACAATGTCTTGTGACGCTTGGACGAAGGGTGTTTCGGGCCCGTAAAATTATCTCCGCCATAGAGTTATAGCAACAAACACGAATGGCACTCGTGTCGTTTCGCCGGCCGAGCGCTAATATCTCACGAATCAATGCTCCTGATGCCTCGCCGGAAGCGCAGTGGTCTCCGAACGGTGTTTCGCGCTGCCCTGGCAGTCGGCGCTGCTGGCGCCGTTGGCGCATGCTCAATGGCGCATCAGCTTCGCGGTCCCATCGGAGAACGCGATCTTCTATCGCGCGAAGTTCGGGACTCCATGTCGCATGTGTTGCGCGCCGCCGTGTCCGACAAGGCGTTTCCCGGCGCCTACGCCATCGTCGGTGACAGCCGGGGCGTCATTGCCGAATACGGAGCGGGGCACCTGGATTGGCGGCGGTCACCGCGACCCAATCGCAGCAACCTGTGGGACCTCGCCTCGCTCACCAAAGTCATCGGCACCACGACGGCCCTGGCGCAATTGCTCGAAGACGGCAGCGTGACCCTCGATGCCCCTGTGCAACGCTACCTCCCGGACTGGACGGGCCCGCTGCAGGAGCAGGTGACCATCCAACATCTGCTCACGCACACCAGCGGACTGCCGTCGTTTCGGCCATACGACACGCTCACGCACAATCCCGATTCCCTGGCCCTCATGCTGTTCCGCACGCCGCTCGATCGGCCGCCGGGCGAACGCATGGTGTATTCGGATATCGGCGCCTTCATGATGGGACGCATAGTGGAGACAGTGTCCGGGGAGCGCCTCGATCATTACCTGGCGGCGCACGTGTTCACCCCGCTCGGCATGACGGAGACGATGTTCCTGCCGGCCGACTCGATGCGGTCCCGGATCGCCCCCACGGAAGTCGACACACTCCGCGGCGGTCTCGTTCGCGGATTCGTGCACGACGAGCGCGCGTACTACCTCGGGGGCGTGGCCGCCCACGCCGGCCTCTTCAGCTCCGCGCGCGATGTCTCACGCTTTGCCACCATGCTCCTGCGGGGCGGGGCGTTGGATTCAGTGCGAATCCTCCACGAGGGGACAATCGCGTTGCTCACGGCCTATGCGGACTCAACCGTGAACAATCGGGCACTCGGGTGGCAAAAGCCGGAACGACCCGGGATGCGCGACAAGACGCCGTCGTCGGCATGGGCCGGCCAGTACATGTCCGGCCGCGCCTTCGGACACACGGGCTTCACCGGCACATCGATCGCCGTGGACCCGTCGCTCGACGTCTACGTCATTTTGCTTTCCAATCGAGTGAACCCCACGCGCGCCAACATCAAGATTGGCGCAGTCCGAAGCCGATTGGCGGACGCGGTGGTACCTGTGATACGCCGCAGCCGTGCGCAAGCCAGCCACGTGGAAGACCGGTGACGGTTGAGACTGCCACCGGAGGCATTTATATTGCGTCCATAGGCGAGGTGAATCGCTTGCCACGCAACGAATTGGGAGGACTATGAGTACCACCCAGCAGCCCGACGTGATGGTCTCGGTTACGCCGAATGCCAGCGTCGAGGTCAGGAAGTTCATGGACGCCGAGAAGGTGGATCCCGCCCACGGCGGTCTGCGCGTGAGCGTTCAACCCGGCGGATGCAGCGGATTCAAGTACAGTCTCCTCATCGAGGACGCGCCGGCTGAGGACGATGTGGTGCTGGAACAGGGCGACTGGAAGGTGTTCGTCGATCCGTTCTCGGCCCAGTACATCAACGGAGTCACGATCGACTACGTCACGTCGATGCAGGGTTCCGGGTTCACCTTCAAGAATCCGAACTCGACGGGCGGTTGCGGCTGCGGCAGCTCCTTTAGCGCCTAGGGTCGTATGGTTTCTGGCGCCGCTGGCGCCGGTGCCCAGGCCCGCGAACGGTCACCCGATCGCGGGCCTTTTCATGCCGCTGAACGCACCGGCGGCCTCGAGAAGATCCGGACCATCGTCGTTGACGATCACGCCAAACTCGCTGTGCGGGTCGCCGATCGCATCGCGGCGCTGATTACGGAGCTTAACGCGGCGGGACGTGACGCCGTGCTCGGTCTGGCGACGGGATCCACGCCGATCGGCATCTACCGTGAGCTTGTTCGCAGGCACCGCGAAGAACGGTTGAGCTTCAAGCGCGTGGTGTGCTTCAACCTTGACGAGTACTACCCGATGGCGAAGGACAGCGTCCACTCCTACCACCGATTCATGTGGGAGAACCTGTTCTCACTCGTCGACATTGAGCCGTCGAACGTCCATATCCCGGACGGCACGATCGCGCGCAACGCCGTCGACCAGTACTGCGACGAGTACGAGCGTTCCATCGAGCGCGCGGGCGGAATCGATTTTCAGATATTGGGCATTGGGAAAACCGGCCACATCGGCTTCAATGAGCCGGGCTCCGGATCCGAGAGCCGAACTCGCCTGATCACGCTCGACGCTGTGACACGACGCGATGCGGCAGCGGATTTCTTTGGCGAGGACTTCGTACCGCGCGAAGCCATCACGATGGGCGTCGCCAGCATTCTCGCGGCGCGCGAGATTGCGATCCTCGCAACCGGCGAGCACAAGGCCAGCATCGTGCGGCGGGCCGTGGAAGGCGTAGAGGACGTTGAAGTGGCCGCCACGTTTCTCCAGCGGCATCCGGACACGACCTTCTATGTGGACGGCGCGGCGAGCGAAGCACTGACGCGCGTTGCGACACCGTGGCTGATCGATGAGGTCGCGTGGACGCCGGAACTCATGGTCCGCGCGGTGATCTGGCTGTCCCATGAATCCAAGAAGGCAATTCTCAAGCTCACCCAGCGCGACTACGCGGACCACAAGCTCTCGTCACTCGTGGCCAAGCATCGCTCGCCCGGCGAGGTGAACGGCACGGTATTCAACGCCCTGGGCGCCAAGATCCGCGGAAAGTCGAAGTTGCCGACACGTCAGCGCATCATCTGCTTCTCGCCACATCCGGACGATGACGTGATCTCGATGGGCGGGATACTCCGCAAGCTCGTGGAAAACGAGAATTCGATCGTCGTGGCATACATGACGAGCGGCAACATCGCCGTGTTCGATCATGATGTGCGGCGGTACGTTGATTTCCTGGAGCGTCTCGGCAACGAAGGGGCACTCGAGCGAGCGCACGTGAGCGCGCTGGCGCGCACGGTGCACGCATTTCTGGAGCGGAAGCAACCGGGTGAAATGGACATCAAGGAAGTGCAGGACATCAAGCGCATCATTCGCGAATCCGAAGCCGTTGCAGGCTTGGAAACGATTGGGCTCACCAGCGGAGCCGCACGCTTCTTGAACCTCCCCTTCTACCAGACGGGGAAGGTCCGCAAGGATCCTGTCGGTCGCGCCGACGTGACCATCGTCCGTGACCTCCTCGAGGAGATCAAGCCGAGCATGGTGTTCGTGGCTGGCGATCTTTCCGACCCGCATGGCACGCACCGCATGTGCAAAGAAGCGATCGACCACGCATTGGCCGAGCTTGCACCCAAGGGTGGTCGCAGCGGCGGCGCACACCAGGTGGGACGGCAGCCCGCACCCGAGGTCTGGCTCTATCGCGGCGCATGGGAAGAGTGGCCGATTCACGCGGCCACGTGGCTCGTCCCGCTCTCGCAAGAGGAGCTGCGACGCAAGATCCAGGCGATCTTCAAGCACCAGTCGCAGAAGGACAGCGCACCGTTCCCCGGAGGATACGACGAGCGCGAGTTCTGGCAGCGCGTCGAGGCCAGGAACAAGGGCACCGCCGCCGAACTCGACCGACTCGGTTTGGCTGAGTACTACGCGATGGAGGCATATGTCGTGGCGTAGCACTTCAGTCAGGGCGGCATGAACCGCACTATCTCATTACTCGATGTCGGCGTCATCGCCGTGTACCTGGCGGGCACGACGCTACTCGGCCTCTGGGTTGGGCGCCGCCAGCGCGATGCGAAAGACTACTTCGTCGCCGGGCGCGACATCCCATGGTGGGCCGTGATGTTTTCCGTGGTCGCGAGCGAGACCAGCGCGCTCACGTTCATCAGTATCCCCGGGCTTGCGTACGCGACCAACCTCGGATTTCTGCAGATCGCGGCCGGCTACATCCTCGGCCGGATCGTGGTCGCCTTCACGTTGCTTCCCAGGTACTACGAAGGCGAGTTGGTGACCGCCTATGCCCTGTTGGAGAAGCGCTTCGGGTTGGCGACGCGGCGCTATACATCCATCGTGTTCATGGTAACGCGCGGTCTGGCCGATTCGGTGCGCGTCTTCGCGACGGCGATTCCCATCGCGCTCATCTTGGAGGGCGTGGTATCACGACGGTTCGTGATGCCAACTGCCGTCCTGATTCTCGGCACACTTACCATCCTGTATACCTACCGCGGCGGCATGCGCGCGGTGGTGTGGACAGAAATCCTCCAGGCGTGCGTGTACATCATTGGCGGGATCGCGGCGCTGGTGCTGCTGGGTCAAAAGGTGCCCGGCGGCTGGGCAACGATCACCTCACTTGGAGCCGAAGCCGGGAAACTGAGAGTCCTCGATTTCTACGGTGGATTCGATCGCGCCCACACCGTGTTTGCCGGCCTGCTGGGCGGTGGCTTCCTGGCGATGGCCTCGCACGGCGCGGACCAGCTCATCGTGCAGCGGCTTCTCTCGTCACGCAGCCTTCGCGATGCGCGCATGGCCATCATCGGTAGTGGCATCGTGGTGTTCTGTCAGTTCACGCTGTTCCTGTTCGTTGGGATCGGCCTCTGGGCGCTGTACGCCGGCCGAGCGTTCCCGGGCCCCGATTCGGTGTTCCCGACATTCATCATCGAGGAAATGCCACACGGGCTTGTGGGCTTGTTGCTGGCAGCGATTCTCGCGGCGACGATGAGCACGCACTCCGGCGCCATCAATTCGCTGGCGGCGGCCGCCACGCATGACATCTATCTGCCGCTCACGGGCCGGTCGGCGGATGATCCGAACACATTGCGCGTCGGCAAGTTGTTTGCGCTGGGGTGGGGCGTCGTACTGACGGGCGGAGCACTGCTGTTCCCTCAGAACACACAGACTCCGGTGGTGGTGGTCGCGTTGTCGATCGCGTCGTTCACGTATGGTGGTCTCCTGGGCGGATTCTTTCTGGGAATCTTCTGGCCACGCGCGCGCCAACGCGACGCCATTCTCGGCATGAGCATCGGCATCGCGATCATGGGACTCGTGGTGTTCGCGAAGCAGCTGTCGCCAACGTTCCCGGTGCTCGCGCCACTGGGCCAGATCGCCTGGCCTTGGTACGTGCTCATCGGCACCAGCATTACACTTCTCGTCGGCGTCGCGGCCTCACTCGTCGCCCCTTCACGGGGCGCGCCAGCCTCTCAGCGGAGCTGAACGCACTCATGCATGCGATGGTGGTAGGCGTTGACGGCGGCGGAACGAAAACGCGCGCGGTTCTGGCCGACGAGCGAGGCAACCACCTCGCCGAGGCCACCGGAGCCGGAAGCGCGGTGCACCCGACGGACGTGGAGCGAAGCGCCGGCGTCATCGCGGGCGTCGTGCGCGACACGCTTGAACGGGCGGGCCAGTCAGGCGCGATGCCGCGGGTGCTTTGCGTGGGCGTGGCCGGTGTCGGGCGCGAGCCTGAGCGGCAGGCGCTCTGGGAGGCGCTGTCGGACCATAAACTCGCGGACGAGGTCTTGGTGGAACCCGACTACGCCGTTGCGCTTGACGACGCGTTCGGCGACGGCGTCGGCGTTCTTCTCGTGGCCGGCACGGGATCGTCCGCGTTCGGACGTGGGCCAACGGGCACCACGGCCCGGTCTGGTGGTTGGGGGCCGGTGATCGGAGACGAAGGCAGCGGCATGTGGATCGGGAGACGCGCCCTGTCCGTTGTGGCGGCGGCCGCTGATGGCCGGGAGCCGGAAACGGCCCTTGCCGGAGCCGTGCTCACAGCCCTCGAACTCAGCAACGCCACACAGTTGATATCGTGGGCGGCCTCCGCGAGCCCGGCGATGATGGCAACGCTCGCGCCCGTGGTGCTCACCGTTGCCGCCAGCGGCGATCAGCGCGCCAACTCGATCGTGAGCATGGCCGTGGAGGAACTCAGTCTCCACATCCGCGCACTGGCGCGCCAGCTGTTCAGCGATGAGCGTGCGTCGGTTCCCGTGGCACTGACCGGCGGGCTCCTACAGGCAGGCAGTCCGCTCCGCAAACGCCTCGAGCATCGTCTCAAGACGGCGGCGCCTGGAGCGCACATCCACGCGGGAGACGTGGATGCGGCGCGCGGTGCCGTGCGACGCGCCCTGAAGCAGCTTGCCGCACGGGCACGCTAGCCCAATCTTCCCGCGAGCGGACGCTCCCATCGGTCGAGGACGACGGTCGCAAGGCAGTGGCTCAGCATGTTCGTGCCGGTGCGCGCCATATCCATGACAGCGTCCACGGCGAGAATCAGCGCGGCGCCCTCCACCGGCAGGCCAAATGTCGTCAGCGTCGCACTGAGGATGACCAGCGACGCGCGCGGTACCGCCGCGATTCCCTTCGTCGTCAACATCAGCGTTCCGATGACGGCCAGTTGCTCGCCGAATGTGAAACTCCGTCCGGCAGCCTGAGCCACGAACAGAGTCGCCGTCGCGACAAACAGGGTGCTCCCAGTCAGGTTGAACGAGAGCGCCGTCGGCATGACGAACGCGACCGTGCGCCGAGGGATGCCGGCGGCCTCCAACGCCCGCATCGCCTGCGGCAGCGCCGCATCGGAGGACGCTGCGGAAAACGCCAGCAGCGACGGTTCTTGCGCCACGCGCCAGAACTCGCGAAAGCGAACCCGGTTGACGACGCCGAGCGGGACAAGCACGGCAAGGATGAAGAAAGCCAGGGCGGCGTACACGGTCGCGATGAGCAGGCCCAGGCTCCGCAGCACGTCGAGCCCGCTCTGGGCGACCGTGGCGGCCAGCGCGGCCCCGATGCCGATTGGAGCATAGAGCATGACGAACCCCGTGAAGCGAAACATCGTCTCCGCCACGCCTTCGAGGACCCGCACCAGCGGGTCGCGCAATTCGGCTTTGACTCGAGCCAGAGCAACGCCGAACAAGATCGAGAACACGAGGACCTGCAACACGTCGTTCCGGGCCGCCGCGTCGAACAGACTCTGAGGCACCGCCTGTTCCAGAACGCCCGAGATCGTGAGGTCGCGGATTGGCACGCCAGCGGCGGCCGCCGGCGCTGGCAGCGAGATCCCTGCGCCCGGCTGGACAACCAGCCCCGCCGTCCATCCGATAACCAAGGCGGCAAGCGTGAGGCCCGTGAACAGCAGCAGCGCGCGCCACGCCAGCCGTCCCATCGCTCCCAGCTCGTTCCCCGACGCCGCAATGCCGACGACAATCGTCGAGAACACGAGCGGAACGACCAGCGCCTTGATCAGTCGGACAAGAATCGCCGCGAAGACGCGAAGGTCGGTCGCCGCCCAGGCGCCGGCGTCCCTGCCCGACTCAGGGAATGCCCACCCGATCACGACGCCCACAGCCATCGCGACGAAGATCCACTGCGTCAGCGATAGCCGGCGCATTCGTTAGCCGGCGGTCAGCGGCCGGGTGCCCGAGTCCGCATGGTGCCCCGCCGAGCCTTCCAGCGTTTCGCTGAACGGCGGCAGGCTGGCGGCGCTCCAGACGCCTTCGGACTTGGCGACCCATGTCGTGGCACACAAGTCTCCGATGACGTTTACCGTCGTTCGGGACATGTCGAGAATGCGGTCGACACCGAGGATGATGGCGATGCCTTCCGGCGGCACGCCAAACATGGACAGGATGCCGACGAGCAATGGGATTGATCCCCCAGGCACTCCTGCTGCACCGACCGCGGTCAGGACCGCCATGACTACAACGACCACCTGCTGCCCCAGCGTCAGGTCGACGCCAAACACCTGCGCAAGGAACAGGACCGTGATTCCTTCGAACATCGCCGTCCCGTTCATGCACATCGTGCTGCCAATCGGAAGCACGAACCCGGCAATCGTGGGCGGCACGCCGACGTTCTTCTCGATCACTGCGAGGTTCGTTGGCAGCGTCGCGCTGCTGGAACTCGTCGAGAACGCCGTGATCATCGACGAACGGATTCGGCCGAAAAAGACGAGGGGCGACAAGCCAATGATCGATCGCAGGATCAGCGAGTTCACTCCAACGCCGTGAATAACCAGTGCGCCGAGAACGACGAGCACGTAGCTCCCCAGCGGCAGCAGCAGATCGAACCCGAATCTGGACGTCACCCCGAAGATCAGTGCGGTGACGCCGTAGGGCGCCAGCCGCATGGCGAACTCAACGATCATGATCACCACGTCGTTGAGCCCCTCGAGGAAGCGCACGACGGGCTGCGCCCGTTCGGCAGCAATCATCGTAAGCGCTGCGCCAAAGATGAACGCAAAGAAGATCAGCCCGAGGAGGTCCAAGTCCACCATCGCCTTGACCGGATTCCTCGGCACAAGATTCACGATCGTCTCCACACCGAAGTTGGACGTCGCAGCCGCCTCGACTCTGGACGTCGCGTCTTTGGAGTACGTCTCGAGCAGTCGCGCCCGCACCTCGGGATCGAGTTGGGCTCCGGGCCGGACGATGTTGACGGCAACCAGGCCGAGCGCAGCGGCTATGGCGGTCGTGACAAGGAAGTAGGCGATCGCCTTGCCACCAACGCGGCCCACGCGCCGCAAGTCGCCCAAACCGGCGACCCCAAGAGCGATCGACGCAAAGACGAGCGGGACGACAATCATGAACAGCATCCGCAGGAACACCTGGCCCACGGGACCCGCGACGTAGCGATTCGTCCAGAGCACCATCGGGTGCGCACCGCCCAATGTGAAGTTCGCCGTTACGCCAACCACGGCGCCAACCAGCAAACCGAGCAGGATCTTCGTGTGGAGCTTCATCCCTCGTCCGCTCGCGACAGGCTCACTCATGATGTCCCTTCCTCATTGTGCAGAAGTTGCCGGCACAGCGCCCGCGCGCCGCAGCGTGGATTTGCGATACCCGTACAGGGCATACACAGCGATGCCGATAGCGCTCCAAACGGCGAACCGAATCCAGGAACGTCCCGGCAGCCCGAGCATCACGTATACGCACGAGAGCGCTCCTGCCATAGTGACCAGCCAGACCGCAGGGACGCGAAACGGCCGCGGGCGTTCCTTGTCCACGTACCGCAACACCAGGACGCCCACGCACACTATCGCGAACGCGGTCAGCGTGCCGATGTTCGTGAGG
>Ga0206225_1000062_pt1 | contig 17280 bp, 10 predicted proteins | sample MancosB2_FD_155470 | JGI IMG/M metagenome (GOLD analysis project Ga0206225, IMG submission 155470) | Subsurface sediment microbial communities from Mancos shale, Colorado, United States - Mancos B2 | ecosystem: Environmental > Terrestrial > Deep subsurface > Rock core/Sediment | place: USA...
AGGAAGAGACACCTGATCCCATCCCGAACTCAGCAGTTAAGCTCCTCGTCGCCGATGGTACTATACTCAAGAGTATGGGAGAGTAGGTAGCTGCCAGATTTTTCTTCACCCCGGTTGGACTATTCTAACTGGGGTTTTTTTTGTTTATAATTTTCTTGAAGAACTCTCCTTTTAAGCCTGCGGTGCTGCTAAAGCCGCTTTCCTCGCTCTAAAATCGAATCTCGCCGGAGACATTTAGCGCGTTTTGATTGATGAAGCGCGATTCCACGGTGACTGATCCTTTATTTCCTCCGACGATTGTGGCGCCAAAGGCCATGCCCCACCGTCGGCGGCCAATCACAGATGACGTAATACTTTCGGCCGTTACATCATATGTCGGATGGCGGACAAAAACTGACCGGGGTTTCGGGTCGATTTTTGAATAGATATAGGATGCGCATAGATAGGGCGAGAGCATCTTGATCTTATAGGCGATGCCGAGCGCCGCTTGCTGTTCGGTAGTTTCCATTTTGAAACTCGACACCACATTATACGCATGGCCCTCCGAGACGAGATAGATGGGTTTTTGCAGTGATGAAACGTATTTGTAGTCCAGGCTGATATAGATCGATTGGGTGTGGAAGATGATCAATTTTGCGCCGGCTCCCCAAACGAGTTGGCGTTTTGTGTAGACGTCGTGGTCGATTTGCATCTGCGAGCTGCCCACTATTCCATTCAGATCGAGCCAGTTTTTTACGTTGAGTGTGAGCGTCGCTGCGTTTGTCGTGAATTTCGCATACGATGAGGGGTTCGGCGTGCCGGCAATGTGGAATTCTTCATTGTACCTTTGGCGGTAATTCCAATCCGACATATAGCCTATCCTCAGGCTCGCCCATTTGGAGGCAGGCAGCACAACTCCGTCGCTTTCCAGCCGGCTGAGCGCGGGATTGCCGAAATAGGTCGCAGGCAATAATGCAGGGACTATAAGAGCGGCTGCGATGAAAGATTGAAAAAAGCGGTTTGTTCGCATTTTTTTTTGATGGGTTTGTTCAGGCTATATCATACGAATTATCGATTCACAAGTTTTTTGCACAAATTCCTTGCACAATAAATTCCAAAGTTACTATGGACTGATCTTAAACAAGGAGTTCGCAGATGTCCTTACGGGATACGATGAATCACCTGAATCATCTTCTGGCGGCTGTGACAAGGGATTTGGCTAAAGTTGGCAGTGGCAATAAAGCCGCTGCCCAGCGGGTGCGCACGGGAACGGTCAAGCTTGAAAAAATTTCTAAGCTGTTTCGCAAAGAATCTGTCGCGGCTGAAAAAAGCGGCCATTTGAAGCGAAAAAAACCGAGTAAAAAAGCAGGCAAAAAATCGCGTAAAAAGCGCTAATTAAGAATCCTCTTTTTCTCTATAATCCTCCTCCATGGAGACAAAAACCGCCGAATTATCCATTGAAGATTTTTGTGCGCGGGGCTATGGCCTCGCGCAGCTCGATCGATCTCCCATCGAAGTTGCCCATGCAATTCCGGGAGACCGGGTCAAGGTTGAGGTTAACCGCCGCAGCCGCCGCGTCAAAAAAGGGCGCCTGCTCGAGCTTCTCTCTCCCTCTTCCGACCGCGTCAGCCCCCGATGCGCTCACGCTTCAATGTGCGGTGGATGTTGCTGGCAGTCAATGAACTACGACGCACAAACCGCTCACAAACAGGCCTATATCTTGCGCGCTTTCGGGGATTTGATTGACGCGAACATCGAGATTTTGCCCATGATTTCTTGCGCTGAGCCTTGGAATTACCGCAACAAGATGGAGTTTTCCTTTTCCCAGAACCGGGCGGGGATGAAGTATTTGGGTCTGATGATCGCCCATGCGGAGCCCTATGTGTTTAATCTCGACAGCTGCCATATCGCGCCGCCGTGGATGTCGGAGTGTCTGTCCCGCGTACGGGCCTGGTGGGAGCAGTCGGGCGTCATGGCCTATTATCCGCCCCAGGACAGTGGATCGTTGCGGTATTTGACTTTGCGCGAGGCCGTGCGATCAGGTCAAAAAATGGCGATTCTCAACATCTCCGGTCAGGCGGAGTTTGCCATTCCCGAAGAGCAGGTCCAGCGTTTTAATGAAGCTGTCGGCAGCGGCATTGGTGTATTTTTGCGCACTCATCAGATCTGCAAGGGAGTGCCGACCCGCTTTGTCGAAAGACATCTCAGCGGACCCGAATTTATCGTTGAAAAAATGCATTTAACTCATGGCGATCTGGAGTTCAAGATCAGCCCAGCATCCTTCTTCCAGCCCCACACGATCCAGGCGGAAAAGCTCTATGATGCGGCCGTTTCGATGCTGGATGGCGAGAGGCTTGTGTATGATCTGTACTGCGGGACGGGGACTTTGGGGATGGCCGCTTCGCGCAGTGTACTGGAAGTGATCGGGATCGAGATGAATCCCGAGGCCGTCAAAGACGCTGAGGAAAATGCCCGGAGAAATCATTTGTCCAACATCCGCTTTGTTCAGGGCGATGCCGGTGCTGTGATGACCCGTTTGCTGTCGCAAAGCGACTGCGCGCGTCCTGATGCCGTTATCGTCGATCCGCCCCGCGCCGGCCTCGATTCTTTGACTTTGCACCATCTCCAGACCCTCCGGCCTAAAAAAATTATTTACGTCTCCTGCAATCCCGTCACGCAGGCGGACAACATCCGAAAGCTGGTGGGATCCGGTTATGCGATCCAGCGCCTGCAGGCCGTCGACCAGTTCCCACATACGGCCCATATCGAAAACATCGCGCTTCTCACTCGTGTTAATTAATGAATATCCCTTGCAATGGCCTGTTTTTTCGGGCATGATAGATAGAGTTTTTTATCGATAGGATTAGCTATGAAATTTTTTACATCGTTTCTTTTTGCCGTGCCGGCATTTGCGTTTGCGCAAGATGCTGCACCGAGCACACGCAGCGGCATGTTTTCGACGCTGATGATGATCGGTCTGGCGATGGTATTCTTTTATTTTATTCTATGGCGCCCTGAGCAAAAACGCCGTAAAGCCGGTGAAAAAATGCGCTCTTCCCTGAAAAAGGGTGACCGTGTGACCGCGATGGGTATCGTGGGTACGGTGGTTCGTGTTCAGGAACAGACTGTCATTTTGAAAATGGTTGACGGAGCCAAAATCGAAATGCTGAAAGCGGCGATCACCGATGTTCAGCCCGGCACCGAAGAAAGTGAAAAGACCGACATCTCTTCCGATTCGTAATTTATTGTGTCCAAATCAAGGCTTGCCCCAGTCATTTGACTGGGGTAAGTATAGTTAAAAACTTTCCATATTTGTCGAATTGAACGAACGACGGTTCCATGGATGCACTCCTTGTTTTTAAAAAAGGAAAAAAGTGCCCCGACCGGAAGAATTTAAATAGATGGGTTCGTTAGACGCTTATCTGCAATGAATGAAAAATTATGACCGTCTTTTTCATTCAGCTCGGCGAGCTGCTTTTCCAACTCGGCGATTCGGGTTTGAGAAAGTTTGCGTAATTCATCGTAGCCCGAAGGATGCGAGGTGGATTTGTTGGTTTGTCTGGTCTTCTTTCTGTGAGCTCGAAACTTGGAGATATTTGATCTTAAGACTTTCTAGTTGTTCTTTAAGTTCCGTGTTTGTTCTCTTGATGACATCGAATAAAATGATTTTTTGCGTTTTTTCTTTTAGTTGGCTTGTCAAAGCTTGATTATTTTGATTCAAAATGTCCAAATTTTTATCATATTTTGCCCGAGCAGTTTGGGAGTCGTTCTTCAGTGTCTCGATTTCGGCTTCCAAAGCAAATAGCTTTTCTGACAATGTTCTGATATTCAGTTCTTTTTCGATTATATTTTGATTGAGCTTGTCGTATGTATTTTTGTTACAATTGTTGTCGTGGGACAATCTCTCGTTTTCTTGAGTAAGTACTCTAATTTTGTCTTCAGAAGTAATGATTGTTTTATACAAGGAGTCATTAACAGACCGAGAATTTTTCTGCTCACGGAGCAAACGGCCGCGCACTTTTTGGGAACTGTCTAGTTCATTCTCTATTTCTCTTTTTTGAGCAGAGAGGTTTTCAATGGTACATATAACGAAATTGTATCGAGATTGTAGTTCTTCGAAGTCGGCTTGGAGGGAATCGCGCTTATTATATTCTTGATTGTAATATTTTTTTGATTGCTCCTCTGAAGTTTTGAGATCGGCCAAGTCGTTTTCCTGAGTGAGGAGTTTATTTTCGAGAATGTTTTTGGACTCGGCCAATGTAGTATACTCGTGATACAGATCTTGATTGTACTTAGTAAGTTGTTCGAGCCTGCTTTTCAAGCCTGTGATCTCGTCATTAGCACTAAGCAGCCTTGCTTTGCTTTCATCTCTCTCTTCTGTGGCTGTGTTTAGATTATCATATAATCGTTCGATTTGGTTGTTGAGATCACAAATTGTTTTTTCCGTATTACGGGACTCCGATGCCAGTCCCTCGATTTCGACTATTTGGATATTGATAATATCGTTGTTCGAGCTATTCTTCTCTTCTAGTTTTTGTTTTTCTGCTTTTAGCTTTTCTATCTTAAATTGAAAGTTATTAATAGATTTTTGTTGTTGTTCAGCAGAGGCTTGCGCTTTGTCCTGCAGCAGTTTTGTTCTGTCATCGTTTTCATTTCGTTCAAGTAGTCGTCTCTGCGATTCTTCTTCAATTTGAACGCACTGCTTGCCGCAATCCCACCCCTTCAGGGGTGGGTCTAGGCAAGCTATTTTATTCTGCGGTATGCGGCTTTGCCGCACCGCATCCTTAAGCGGAGAAAGAATCCCCTCCTTTTGAAGGAGGGGTTCTTCAAGTGCTAATTTCGAGTTTGTTTTGCAGCTTTCCTCATGCGTTTTGCGAAGAGTTTCCATTTCGCTTATGGTTTGTTGGAATCGATCGAGCAGGGCTTTATTTTCATTGACCGATAAACTCAATCGTTTGTTTAAATTTTCGAGCTCTACTTGAGCGGATTCCAGCTGACGACTCGTTTCTTTTTTCAGGGTTTCAAGTACGGATAATTTTGCCTGGGCAACTAGGTCGGCAGCCGTGAGCTCATTCTCTAGCATTGAGTTAGGTTGAGTCGATTGCCTGTCACAAGCGTTCAGCCGGGGCTGCGATTCGGAATTCGCCATGAAAAATTGATTGAGCAAATTTAGCAAACCCAGATCTTTGACTTCAATTTCAGTGCCTGGATCGTAAATGGATGAAAGGAACCGGAGCAGGTAGCGGTTGCGGATCCGCTCGACCATGTAGATCACTTGATCCGCTTGATACTTATTTTTTTGGGCTGCAGACCTGAACTCATCCTGCTTCCGCAATTCTTGGTCCAATCGAGTGAGGTTTTTCGTGTCATTCTCGGAAAGTGCAACCCTTTGGCTAATGCCCAAAGGAGTGGGGCTGTATCGCTCAAACTTGATAGTTTCTGGCATGGTTATATTATGTTGTTGATTGTGCGTAAGTTATATAATAAATTAAGGATTAATTTCAATTATATTGTTCAGTAGAAGTAAGGTGCTAGGGCTTAAGACTTTTGTTGATATTTCTTAACCCAAAAATGAGTCGATCGTCTCAATGGATTGAGCGATGGGCTAGTGGGACGATTGTAGTTTGTGCGATCACAGCCATCCGACTTTGGCATGTAATTGTTATTTAACTCATTATAAACGATTTACGGTTCGTAACTCACTTTTGGAACGAATAGTGGAACTACACGATTTCCTCTATGGAGAGGATCGAAATTTCTGCTATGTGAACATCTTTGAACATCACGGAATTTTGTCTATAAGAAAATAAAATTTATTTTCTTACGATCCCTTAATGCGCCGTCGCTGTCGATGGTGGGGTTGGCGCTTCAAGATCTACTAAAATTTGATGCATCGTTTCCAGGTTGGCATCGAGGAACTTTTTAAGGTGAAGAAGCTTTGCTATTTGTGGATCTATTGGTGCAACCCCTGAAGCAGCATATTGCGACAGCCTCGGTTTAAAATAGTCAACGGGCGTGTTATCGAGCAAAACGCGCGCGTACATGAGATCTTGCATAAGAAACGAACGGGTCACTTTAGTGTCGGGAAGGGAATAATGGCTATGTAGCGCGTATTTTTTGGTCTCGTCATTGTATTTGTATTTACTGATTAATTCGGTGGCTCTTTGCACATACTTTTTTACATCATCAGTGCTTGAAAATTTTTCTTGCGTCAGGGCGCAAAACCAAAAGCAAGCAATGATGAGAGATTTTCGTTCTGCAATGCTATTAATAAGTGACTGGTACTCTGGCGTTTTTGTGTGGGTTGGATTTCTCTGTTGAAAATCTACAAGCTGAAGGTTAAATTCTTTAATAAAAGTATCTTTTTTAATTTGTTCTTCGACTCCTTGAATGAATGCATTCATTGCGGGAAGTTTTTCATCAACAGTAATGAGTTTGATGGCCGGGGTTGCATTCCGGAGGTCGCGTTTCAATTTACTGTCTATTCCGCACTCTTTCTTAAATAGAAAGTCATAAAATGATTTATTAATGTAATTAAGATATATATCGTCATCAGATTTTATTAATTGCGGGCGCGTGATCGGTAGTGCTTCTGTGGTGGAAATTGGTTTTGGATTATTAGGATTGATAAAATATAATCCAGGAAAGGGTAGCTTGTCCTTGGAAATTTTATTCTGGAAATAATATATCAAATGCAATTGCCCTGAAGTGTTAGATAGTTTAACCTCTTTGATTTCTGCTAATTGCCGCTCGTTTTTCCAAATATCGCGCAAGTTTTTTTGTTGTGCAGGTTTAAGCAAGCCCGTCAGTGTCTGAAGATAGTCGACGTAGGCCTTTGCATCTGAATCCAACACAACATCATCGAACGAAGCGGCGGAACTTATTCCTTTAGTTGAAGGTTCGGGTGTTGAAGTGTCACTTGCAGCGGGAAGTGTTTCTGGTTTTTCCATTTCGGGCGCTTGGGTGGACCCATCGGACATCGGAACGGGTTGGCGGCTATTCTCGAAAGCATTTTGATGTTCACTTAAACGTTCTTGGAAGGTCGTCGGGTGCTGGCATTTTAAGGCATTGGCCTGATCGAGTTCGTCTCTAAGAGCTGCAATTAATGAAAAATTACGACCGTCTTTTTCTTTCAGCTCGGTGAGCTGCTTTTCCAGCTCGGCGATTCGGGCTTGAGAAAGTTTGCGTAATTCATCGTAGCGCGATGTTTGATCAGCTAGCAAATCAGTCCGTGCTTGGAAAACCTCACTGGCATGCTCGGCTTCGCGAATTTGCAGAGTTTTTTGCAATTGGGATATCTGCTGATGAAGAGATGCGAGGTGGATTTGTTGGTTTGTCTGGTCTTCTTTCTGTGAGCTCGAAACTTGGCGATATTTGATCGTAAGACTTTCTAGTTGTGCTGTAAGTTCCATGTTCGAACTCGTGATGACATCGAATAAGATGATTTTGTGTTTTTTTTCTTCTAGTTGGCTTGTCAAATTTTGAATACTTTGATTCAAGATGTCCAGATCTTTATCATATTCTGCCCGAGCAGTTTTGGAGTCGTTCTTCTGTGTCTCGATTTCGACTTTCAAAGCAGATAGCTTTTCTGACAATGTTGTTATATTCAGTTCTTTTTCATTTATAGTTTCATTGAGCTGGTTCAATTTATTTTCGAAAAGATTGTTGTCGTCGGCCAATGTCTTTTTTTCTTGAGTAAGTACATTGATTGCGGCTTCAGATGTATTGATTTTTTGCTTCAAGGATTCATTCTCAGACCGAGAATTTTTCAGTTTATGGAGCAAACGGCCGCGCTCTTTTTGGGAAATGTCTAGTTCGCTCTCTATTTCTTTTTTTTGAGCAGTGAGTTCTTCAAGTTTACCTGTGGTGAAATGGTATTTAGACTGTAGATCATCGAGTTGGATTTGAAGGGAATCGCACTGATAATTTTTTCGATCGTATAACTTTGAAGAGAGCTCCTCTGAAGTTTTGAGTTTGTCCAAGTCGTTTTTCTGAGTGAGGCATTGTTCTTCGAGAGTTTTTAGGGAGTCGGCCAATACAGCATTCTCTTTATACAGTTGTTGATGGTACTCATTAAGTTGAGTGAGCCCATCTTGCAATCTTGTGTTCTCTTTATTAGAACTAAGCAGGCTTGCATTGATTTCATCTCTCTCTTTTGTGGCTGTCTTTAGTTTATTCTCTAATCCTTCGTTTCGATATTCGAGATTTATAATTTTACATCGTGTATCACGGGACTCCGAATTCAGTCTCTCAATTTCGTCGTTCAAGAGAGATTGAGCAGCGGTACCTTTGTCGATTTGAGTTTGTAGTGTTTCGGTTTGCTTAGTTTGATCATTAATTTCGGATATTATTGATTCGATTTCAGCATTTTTTTGGAACAATATGGTTGTTAGGTTGCTTCGTATATCGGTCAATTCATTGTCCTTTTGAGAAAGAGTTTGGGAGAGTCTCGCATTTTCGCTGGTTGTTTGTTGGATTTGGGATCGCAAAGTTATATTTTCTGCACCAACATCATTTAGCTGCGTTTCCAATGCTTTGCGCGTTATTTTTGCAGCTTCCAGTTGTTGCTCGAGTTCTTTTTTCTGATTTTCGAGATCCTCAGATTTTGCATGAGTAGTCCGTAAGGCTGAATTCAGTTCCTCGATTTGTAATGCGAGGCGATCGCATTCTACGATTAAGACTTTGTTTTCAGATGCTTTATTTTCCAGAGTAGCTTTGAGCTGGGTAATTCGGTTTTCAAGATTGGTGCATTTTTCTGCGAGTAGTGATTGAGACGCGGCCAAATCTTCGTTTTTTTGAGAAAGCTGTTGGATTAATGTCTCTTTTACCTGGTGTTGCAAAAGAAATTCTATATTTTTGTCCTTAACATCAGTTATCTGGCGGTTCAGCGTATCGCGCTCTGTTTTAACGCATTCCAGCTGTCTCGCCGTCTCAATGAGCTGTTCATTGAGTTTGTTGTTTTTTTCAAGATCATTACGGTGCTCTCCCGTCAGCATCTCGAATTGCTTTGCGAGGTGATCATGCTCGAGTTTTTTTCCTGCAATTTCAGCTTCTTTGGCTTTTAGAGATTTGTTGTGCTCGATAACTTGCTCATTAAGCTGGTCGCGTAATGCTCCAAGTTCCTTTTGCAACTTGGTCATGGCATTGTTTTGTTGAGAAAGTTCTTGGGAGGTTGCCTTATTTTCGCTGATTTTTTGGAGCAAGGTTTTACTTTCAGCGAGAACAGTATCCAGCTGTAGTTCCAAGGCTGTGTGATTTGTTTGAGCATCTTTTAACTGGATCGCCGTATCTTTTTGCTTTTGATCGAGTTTGCTGTTTTTCGCTTCAGCCGCTTTGAGAGAATCGATCAGGTTCTGATTTTCCTCTGCATTATGAGCAAGCGTTTTGTTTAATCGTGCGATTTCTTGTTCTTTGTCCTTCAAAGTAATAGTGAGATCGCCAATTTGGCTTTCAAGCTGCACACGTAATGTGGTAAGTTCCTCTTTCGACGCAGTCAAATCTTCGTTCAGTTTAGAAAGCTCTTGGATGCGAAACTCATTTTCCCGGAGTTGATTGCGCAAGGATTCATTGTCGGCGCCAATCGTACTCAGGTGCTGTTCCAATTGATGGAGCTCTTTTTTCAGGTTTTCTAGCTGGCTTTCCGTTTCATTTTTCTCTTTATCGAGTTTGGTAGAGTTTGTCTTTTCATCTTGTAATGTAGTTGTAAGATCTTTGAGTTGCGCTTTGAAGTCATCACGCTCAGTTGTTGTACTGGCGATTTCCTTTTTTTTGGCTAGCAGGGTCGAATTGAGGTTTTCAATTTGACTTTCGTTCTTGGCGCGTAATGCAGCAAGATCCGTTAGCGACCTTTGCAACTCAGCGTTCTTTATAGAAAGAGCTTGGATTTCGGCCTCAGTTTCTCCCATTTGATGGCGCAAGGTTTCCATCTCGGTGCTAACAGCTGGTAGTTTCTTTTGCAATTCTTCTATCTCATCGGATTTACGATGAGGGTCGTCCTTAATCCCTTGAAGGACTTCGATGTGTTTTTCGCGTAGTTGTAATTCCAAACTACCCAAATATAATTGGAATTTAAGGTTTTCTTCGGATAAGATTCTATTCCTGCCCGAACTTTCCTGGTCGGTGGCATTTTTTGCGTTCTGTTGTTCCAAAGCCTGTATAGTCTGAAGATTTTGCTTGTGCTGCTCCGACGGTGGGGGGCTCTTATCTGCTGGGATGAATTGATCGATCAAGGTTTGTAGCTCAGTATTGACTGTAATCAAAGTGCCGGGATCGTAAATGGATGGGAGAAATCGGAGATAACAGCGATTTTTGATCCGCTCGATCATATAGATCAATTTATCAGGATCGGAGCGCATTTGATCAGCAGCCTGCTGTTTGAATTGCGCATTCTCCCGCAAAGTGCGATCCAATTGGGTGAGGTTAAGCGAGTCTTGCTCGGTAAGATCGACCCTTTGGCTAATGCTTGAATTGGTGGGTTTATATCGCTCAAACTTAACAGTAGCTGGCATAGTTGTATTGTGTTGTTAATTATTCGTTAATAATATCATAATTAAGCGTTAATTTCAATGGTGTTGTTAAAAAATGGGGATGGGAATTAATTTAAAATAGTTATTAATATTTTTCAGCCAAAAACTGAGCCGATTGTCTCATTGAACGGCCCGATGGGCTAGAGTTTGTGCGATTGCTAATCCACTCGTCAAAGGAACTCTTGTCAGATCGATGGCTCTTCGCTAGAAATACTCAAAATAAATCACGAGTGATCTTGACTCGTTAATCTGTCTAAATTGGGCGGATACCTGTGCGGAGGTGTCAGGTAACTGACATCCCTGCCGCGCCGAAGTTTTGGAGGAGCGGGTCGCGTCCAGGTGTTGCCACGCCTTTGGTGCATTAGAAGCTTGGGGTTGTGTGGCCATGTTGTTATTTGTTGGTCAGCGCAAGCTCGTCGATCGTCTCATTGAACAGATCGATGGCCTGGAGGCTGGCTTTTTCTGGCGTCAATTGAACGAGCCAGACGCCGTTTCTCTTGGCTTTTTTCTCCAGGTACCATAAATCGTTGGTTTTGCGCGGCTCCGCCCCCCAGCAGCCGTCGCCGAGATAGACTGTTCCCTCATTGGCGATATGGCCCTCTTTCAGGGGAAATGTCCGTTTAAAGGCATAGTTGTGGTGCTCGAATGCGGCATGAAGGCCGGTTCTTTCGAAGAGGGGGCACCAATGAGTGCGGATTTTTTTGGCCGTCCCTCCGAGATAGGGGTCGGATGAGGGGTAGGCGCTCTCGCTGTATACGGCAAAACGGAAAGAGTTTTTTTGAGGCTCGTTGAGGGAGCGGTTGAGCCAGTAGGATTGGGGGCCGTCGATGGGGTGAAAATGGCCGCTGTCGAGAAGATAAAGAGTCAGGTAATGGCCGAAATCCAGGCTTCGGTACAGCTGATGCTCGGGAAAGGCAAACAGGGAAAAGAACAGCTCGTAATCATCGGGCCGGATGTCTTCGGAGCCGGGGATGACGAGGAAGGGGATGATTCGCTTTTGTTCGGCGACGAACGATTTTTTCCACTCATTGAAAAATGAGAGCCAATGTCTGAGCGCGCTTGAGGGGACCTGGACCGGATTGGGATGGATGGCTCGGGCCATATTCCCGCCAATGACGATGAAATCGGGATCATGCTGCCGAATCGTTTCAGCCATTTTACGAAAGATCTTGCGCGATCCGAAAATTTCTGCACCGACGACAAATGATACGGGGCGATCCAGTGTTTGCGGCATCGTGCGGAAGCGATAGACAGGGCTGTCGGAGCTGATGCGAAATTCATATTCCGCGCCGGGAGATAGTGTTGATAAATTCACCGCGTGCACATAGAGGCGGGTCCCTGGCAGAGTGCGATGGGTCGATGCTGTTTCATGCCAATCGGATTGATCGAGTTCTTTCCAAAGAAGAGTTTCTTGCGGTAGATCGGCATCGCTGTGCCACTGAACGGCCATCGTCGTGGATGGATCGCCATACCAGCTGAGATATAGTGCGGATATTTCGGAAAAGAGCTGGAAGGGAAGGAGCACTACGACGAGAAATCGACAAATATCATGCATGATCCGGATTCCTTGACAAGCCAAATCCGGATCATAAACATGTGGGTGGTTTTTGCACAGTTTCTTTTATTGAACCAGTGCGGTGAGCTGCTCCAGCAGTTGTTGATTGTGGGCGACGACCTTTTCCATTTCCGATGGCTCCATCTCTTTTTGGGCCATGCGCGATAGATCATAGATCTGACGGGTCAGATCGTGGGACAGCTGCGGGTGCTTGTCCGCCAGGCGATAGGCCGCTTGCACCAGCTTGTTGTTGGTGTTCACCACGAAGGTCTTTTTAAATTGCTGGTTGGGCGCTTTTCCTTGCGTCAGCACCAGATAGTCGCGCAGGCGCCGCATGTTCTCATCGAGCAAAACCAGCCCAGGCAAAGAATCGGATGCGAGGCTTTTGGCTTCGATTTCCAGATTGGCGTCCATCAGGTTGGTGCGGAAATAATCCGCAATGCGCGATGCGAGCGATTTTCCGTCGGCGTCCAGCAATGACTTCTCGCGGCTCTCATCGATCAGGCTGGGATCGAGCGTGCTGTCGACGCGCTGGAAGGGCACATCCGACATTTTATGCTCGATGGAGCTGATCACAGCCACGTCGATGGGCGACGAGGTATAGATCAGTTCGATGCCCTGATCGAGAAATACTTTCTGGATCGGGGCTGCCTTTTCCTGGTCGCTGTAATGGACCTTTTTTTCCTTCGCGCGGTCGAGATATTCCGGCAAAGTCGTCCACTGGCTGCTGCTGTTTTTCCAGATCACCACGTCTTTGATCTTTTCGTAGAATTTTTCGTCCTGGAGCAGGCCCAGTTTGACCAGCGATTCGAGCTCGGGCCAGCAGGTCACGTATTTTTCGCGGTCCGTTTTGAAGAGCGCATTGAGCCGGTCGGAGACCTTTTTCGAGATATGGGCGCCCAGCTGCTTCACATTGTGGTCGATCTGCAGATAGGAGCGCGAGACATTGAGCGGGATGTCGGGGCTGTCGATCGCGCCGCGCATCAGGGTCAAAAAGTCCGGCAGAAAATCGCGGCAATGGTCAGAGACAAAGACGCGGTTGCAAAACAGCCGGATCGATGAGCCCATATTGTCGAATTGGCGCTGCGCTTTAGGGAAATAGAGAATGCCCTGCAGGCGGAACGGATAGTCGACGTTGAGATGGATCCAGAAAATCGGATTGTGATCCTCGGGATAGAGTTTTCGGTAGAAAGAGAGATAGTCCTCATCCGTGCAATCGGCCGGCGGCTTGATCCATAATGGTGCTTCATTGCCGATGGACTGGCCATTCAAGGCAATCGGATCGGGCATGAACAAACAGTAGCGATCGAGCAGGTCGCGCAGTTTTTTATCTTCGAGATAATCAATGCTGGCTTCATCGAGATGTAATATGACGTCGGTTCCGCGCTTCGTTCGGGTTCCTTCCCCGATTTCATACATCGTCGATCCGTCGCATGACCAAAATACCGGCTTGGCGTCGGGTTTGTAGGAAAGCGTTTGCAGCTCGACTTTGGCAGAAACCATGTAAGATGAATAGAATCCCAGTCCAAAATGGCCGATCATCGGGTCTTTTTCGGTTTGCGTTTTGTATTTGGCCAAAAATTCTTCGGCGCCGGAAAAGGCGATCTGGGCAATGTATTTTTCAACTTCTTCTTCCGTCATCCCGATCCCGTTGTCCGAAATCGTCACCGTCTTTTTTTCAGGGTCGACCTGAATCTGGATCTCAAAGGGTTCGTCGTCTGCGGCGGCCTGTCCGCAGTCTCTTAATACGCGCAATTTTTTGTTGGCGTCGCAGGCATTCGCAACGAGCTCGCGCAGAAAGATATCATGGCTGGAATAGAGCCATTTTTTGATGATGGGAAGAATGTTTTCGCTATGGATTGAAAGAGTGTTTTGACGCATGGAATTATGCTCCTATTTATTAAACTACATTATTAATTAAATGCGTTTATTTGATTCATGTCAAGTATCAAAGGAGAATTTTCTGGAAAAAATGCATGAGTCTGGGGTATCTCTCTAGGAATATGAGAGTACTGGCTGCACAGCTCAATCCGACGATTGGCGATATCGAAGGCAATACGCGCCTTGTTCTGGATGCGTTGGAGCGCGCCCGAGAAATCGATGCAGATATCGTTGTTTTCCCCGAATTGACTCTGTTGGGCTATCCACCGGGGGATTTGCTGCTCGATGCCAGTTTTATCAAAGCCCTGCAGCAAAAGTTGTCCGTGATTGCTCCAATGACGAAGGGGCTGATGGCCATTGTCGGGTTGCCGCGCGTTAACGAGTCCGGCATCGAAAAACCGCTTTTCAATAGCGCGGCTATTTTCCAGGATGGAAAGCTCATCGGTTTTTACGACAAGCAACTGCTGCCCACTTACGATGTCTTCGACGAAAGGCGATATTTCCAGCCGGGCGACAAGATTTCTATTGTCAAGCACATGGGAAAAAACGTCGCCGTGACGATCTGCGAAGATCTCTGGCAGCACTCCGGCACTGTTGGATACACGAACTATCGAATCGATCCCGTTGCGGCGCTGCAGGAACAGGAGGTTGATCTCGTCGTCAATTTGTCCGCCTCGCCCTATTGCAGGCATAAAAAAACGCAGCGCATACAGGCCCTTGCTTCGTCGGCCCGCGCTGTGCAAGCGCCGCTCGTTTTGTGCAACCAGGTGGGCGCCAACGATCAGCTCGTCTTCGATGGACACAGTTTTTATCTCGATGCCCAGGGCAAACTGGTTTGCATGGCGAAGGGATTTGTCCAGGACGAGCTTTTCGTCGATCTGGCCGTTCGCCCGGAGCCGCTGTCGATGCCGGAAGAGGGCATTGAGGACGTGTATCGGGCCATCGTGCTCGGTATTCGCGATTATTTTGAAAAACAGGGCCATCGCAAGGCGGTGCTGGGCTTGTCGGGCGGCATCGATTCCGCCGTGGTCGCATGCCTCGCTGCGGAAGCGATTGGAGCGAAAAACATTTTGGCGCTGAGTTTGCCGTCGCGCTTTTCTTCTGACGCCAGCTATACTGATGCAGAAATCCTCGCTGAGCGGCTGGGCGTTGTGTTTAAGAAAATCAGCATTGAGCCGATGTTTGAAGCGGCGCTGAGCACTTTAAAGCCCCTGTTTGCCAAGCGGCCTTGGGATGTGACGGAAGAAAATTTGCAGGCGCGCATCCGCGGTCAGATTCTGATGGCGATGACGAATAAATTCGGGGGCTTGCTGCTGACGACGGGTAATAAGAGCGAAATGGCCATGGGCTACATGACCATTTACGGCGATATGTGCGGCGCTCTGGCCCCTTTGAGCGACGTGACCAAAACAAATGTCTATCATCTGGCGCGCCATATCAATCGCGAACAGGAAATCATTCCGCAGGCGATTTTGCAAAAAATGCCCACGCCGGAGCTCAAAGCGAACGAGAGTTATCTCGACACGCTGCCGCCCTATGAGGTGCTCGATCCCATCATCGAAGATTATATTGAAAAGCGGCTCTCGCCAGAGGAGATCGCCGAAAAAAGAAAGCATAATCTGGATTTTGTGCAGGATCTAGTGGTTCGGATGCACAGAGCGGAGTTCAAGCGCCGCCAGGCGCCTATCGGCATCCGCGTGACGCAAAAGGCGTTCAGCAAGGGGCGTTATGTGCCCGTAGTTCAGCGCTGGCGAGGCTTGAAAGGATAGGGTTGACGCCATGGACTTCTATTAGGAGCTGACTAGAAATAAGAAGTGCGTTCGATGTTGACAAGTGGATTGTTTATGAAGAAACAGCAAATTGAAAACCTGGCCAATCTGAAACTGGCGGTTGATAATGCTTATGATCACATGATGATTACCAATCCGGATGGGGAGGTTCTTTATGCGAATAAAGCTGCAGAGAAACTGACCGGTTATTCTTTTGAGGAGATGAAAGGGCATTCGCCGAGGCTTTGGGGCGGGCAGATGGATACAGATTTTTATAAAAACTTTTGGAAAACGATTAAAATTCAAAAGAAAGTTTTTGTGGGTGAATTACATAATAAAAGGAAAAACGGGGAAGTATATTTTGCCGAAGTCAGGATTGCACCGGTTTTGGACAAGAATAAAAAAGTGAAATTTTTTGTCGGGATTGAAAGAGATATAACGAAAGAAAAAGAAGTTGATCGGTTAAAAACGGAGTTTATTTCCCTCACTTCCCATCAGCTATTGTCGCCATTGACAGTGATGAAGGGATTTCTGGATCTGTTAAGCCAGGAACGATTCGGAAAGTTGGGTAAGAAACAAAAATTCTTTGTTGAACGAATCCAGTCTGCCAACAAAAATATGATTGATTTGGTAACCTCGCTTTTAAATATCACTCGTATTGAATCAGGGAAAATTTTTGTCGAATCAAAACTAATACATCTTGATGAATTAATACAAGGCATAGCAGATGAATTAAGTGAGGAATTGAATAAAAAAAAGCAAAAATTGGAAATCAGCATTCCTTCTAAACTTCCCACTGTTCATTTCGATCGTAATCTTCTGCGCCAAGTCTATTTAAATTTAATCACCAATGCCATGAAGTATACCGGGCAGAAAGGAACGATTTCGGTGATGGTGAAAGCAAATGATCAAGAGATTATTTCCCAGGTGAGTGATAATGGTTGCGGGATTCCAAAGCAGGAACAGACAAAAGTTTTCCAGAAATTCTTCCGCGCCACGAACGTCATTGAGAATGAACCGCATGGAACCGGCCTTGGTCTTTATTTAGTCAAGTTGATTACCGAGATGGCCAAAGGAAAAATTTCATTTGAAAGCGAAGAGGGCAAAGGAACAATTTTTACGTTAGTATTACCGATCAGAGCGATCCATTAATTTGGGGCCATCAAATGCCAACAACGATGGCAATTTCATGCCGAACATGGCTAATGCTGACATCAAGCAATCAGCAAGGCTGATCGTTTGTTTCTTCACTGCTCTAGGAATTTTAGAGAAAATTTCACGGACAATTCCAAGAAGCCCATTCATTGAACGCACTTCTTGCCGCAATCCCACCCCTTCAGGGGTGGGTCTAGGCAAGATATTTTATTCCTGCGGTAAGCGGCTTTAGCCGCACCGCAACCAAAAGCTACAGAAGAATCTCCTCCTTTCAAGGAGGAGTTCTTCAAAGAGTCTTTTTTTCTCTCGAGTGTGGCTGGTATTTCATAACAGGTTTTCTCTTCAGTGGTTATTAGAGAATAACGCTGAGTTTAAAAGAACTGAGACGCCGAGGCGCTGAGGCCGCCTATGTTGA
>Ga0206225_1000063_pt1 | contig 17224 bp, 16 predicted proteins | sample MancosB2_FD_155470 | JGI IMG/M metagenome (GOLD analysis project Ga0206225, IMG submission 155470) | Subsurface sediment microbial communities from Mancos shale, Colorado, United States - Mancos B2 | ecosystem: Environmental > Terrestrial > Deep subsurface > Rock core/Sediment | place: USA...
GACCTCTGGTCGAACTAGGCTTTAATTTAATAAGGAAGGGGATAGTCAACCCCTTCCTTATTAAATTAAAGCCTCAGAGGGCAAATCCATCGAGGCCTTCGGTCCTAAAAATGTACAATGTCGAGGTAACGATCAGCTCTTGCCAAATAGCTCTCGAAAATCTAATATTTAGAGTTTGTCTCAAATGGATTGATAGCTCAGAGGATAGAGCACCCGCCTTCTAAGCGGGCGGTCGTAGGTTCGAATCCTATTCAATCCGTTTTTTTGGGTATTTTGTGAATGAAAAACCACTTCCAACGTTTATATAGGTGATTCATGATTTTTAACGTTTATGCTTTATTGATTTTTTGCGGATGCGCCGCTCTGATCTACGGCGGTATCCTGATTTATTCCGTGCTTAAGGAGCCGGCTGGGACGGAATCGATGCAAAAAATTGCCAGGGCGATCCAAGACGGCGCCTCGGCCTATCTCAATCGGCAATATCGAACGATCGCTTTGGTTGGACTGGTTGTTTTGGCTCTCTTGACATGGCGTCTCGGTGCCCTGGTCGGAATTGGCTTTATTATCGGAAGTATACTTTCCGGTCTGGCGGGATATATCGGCATGAATATTTCGGTTCGTGCGAATGTCCGGACAGCCGAAGCGTCCAAAAGCGGCTTGAAAGCCGGTTTGTCGATTGCCTTTCGATCGGGCGCTGTGACGGGTTTTCTCGTCGTTGGCCTGGCTCTTCTCGGCGTTGTGATCTATTACTTTCTTATGCAGCACAACCATGTCGATCAGAGAAAAATTTTTGAAGCCCTGGTCGCTCTTAGCTTCGGCGCTTCGCTGATTTCGATTTTCGCGCGCTTGGGCGGCGGCATTTTTACAAAAGGCGCCGACGTCGGTGCCGACCTGGTTGGGAAGATCGAAGCGGGTATTCCGGAAGACGATCCCCGCAACCCGGCTGTGATTAGCGATAACGTAGGAGACAACGTAGGCGATTGCGCGGGAATGGCTGCGGACCTTTTCGAAACGTACGTCGTGACGATTGTCGGAACCATGCTCCTTGGCAAGATCTTTTTTACCGGGGCTGTGCAGGAAGATATGATTCTCTTTCCATTAGCCATCGGCGGCGTATGCATTTTGGCGTCGATTGTGGGATCGTTCTTTGTGCGCCTGGGAAAAAGCACGAACATTATGCTGGCTCTTTACAAGGGGTTCGTCGTCAGCGCAATTCTTTCTATCGGCGCGATCGCGTGGCTCGTCGAAAAATGGTTCGGATTTAGTCAGATGTTTCAGATCCAGAACATGGACTTTACGGGAAAAAATCTATTCATCTGCGCTTTCGTGGGTATGGCCGTAACAGGGCTCATCATGTGGATTACTGAATACTATACGTCGACCAAGTTCAGACCAGTGAAAAACATCGCGAAAGCTTCGGCGACAGGACATGGCACGAATATTATTCAAGGTTTGGCCACATCGCTCGAATCGACGGTGCTTCCCGTTCTTTTCATCTCAGCAGGGATTTTAGTCACTTATCTCAACGCGGGACTCTACGGCATTGCCATCGGTGCAACGTCCATGCTCGCTTTGGCGGGGATGATCATCGCGCTGGATGCGTACGGACCTGTTACGGACAACGCAGGCGGCATTGCAGAGATGGCGAATCTGCCTCATAAAGTGCGGGAAGTGACGGATGCTCTGGACGCCGTGGGCAATACCACGAAAGCGGTGACCAAAGGATACGCTATCGCATCCGCTGCCTTTGCGGCCCTCGTATTGTTTGCGGCCTACATCGAAGATCTGGTTTTTTATTTTCCTCATCTCGATGTCCACTTCTATCTTCAAGATCCCTATGTCGTCATTGGCCTCTTCGTCGGAGGATTGCTGCCGTATTTGTTTGGCGCCATGAGTATGATGGCGGTCGGCCGAGCCGCGGCATCGGTTGTGATTGAGGTTCGACGGCAATTCAAGGAGATCCCTGGCATCATGAAGGGAACGCATCTTCCCGATTACAAAAAAGCGGTCGACATGCTCACGAAAGCGGCAATCAAGGAGATGATCATTCCTTCGCTGCTTCCGGTCGTAGCGCCGATTGCTCTCTTCGTTGTGATCTGGTTGATTGCCGGCTCTTCGGCCTTTGTAACGCTTGGTGCAATGCTTCTCGGCGTTGTTGTGACAGGCCTTTTCCAGGCTCTGTCGATGACAGGCGGGGGCGGGGCTTGGGATAACGCCAAGAAATACATCGAGGCAGGCAATCTCGGCGGAAAGGGCTCTGCTGCCCACTTGGCTGCGATTACGGGCGACACCGTCGGCGATCCTTATAAGGATACCGCAGGCCCCGCAATCAACCCGATGATCAAAATTGTGAACATTGTGGCTCTGCTTCTCTTGGCCATTCTTTCGCAAATTTTATAAGTTCGTGTTTTTATTCCCCTCTCCAGCCGGAGAGGGGAATCTTCCAATAATAAATTTTACCACAGAGATAGAAACCACAGAGGCCCGAAACGGGCGTTTTATGTGTAAAAAAGGGGAGCAAGCGATGGACTTGCTCCTGAGATGGGATGGATTTATGGCTTGGGTTCTTCGAGAATCTCGAGGTTGACTCGGATTCCATTGCGGCTGGCGACAGACATCAATAACGTACGGATCGCGTTAATCGTCTTGCCTTTTTTACCGATGATTTTTCCAATATCTGATTTTTCAACAGACAATTCGATGATCAGGGTATGCGTTCCGCCGATTTCGGTGATTTTTACCTGATCCGGATTGTCGACGAGGTTTTTTACGATGTATTCGACAAATTCTTTCATGGTGAGTTCCTCAAAAAAGTAGTTCGGTACTAGCTCTCTAAGGAATTTTTAACAGATGGATAGATAATTATCCACATTATCAATCCTCCGATGAGAGATTTTTATTCGGAAATACGATGAACCCAGTACTGAAAATCCTTCGGAATAGGCGCCAAAAACGATAAAGAGGCGTTCGTCATGGGGTGCTTGAAATCCAATCGATAGGCATGGAGCATGTGCCGCTCGACTTTCAGTTGATCATTCATCCTGTCGCTGCCATACGTCGCATCGCCGAGGACGGGGTGGCCGAGATGTTTCAAATGTACGCGGATTTGATGGGTGCGGCCCGTTTCCGGCCGGATCATCGCCAGGCTGATCGCGTCGTTGAAGGCCAGCGTCTGAACATGGCTGATCGCTTCTCTGCCGCAATGGGGCGCTGCGATCGCCATTTCCTTGCGCTGCCCCGGATGGCGTCCAATGGGAGCGTTGATCGTGGTATTCGGAGGACGTCCAACGCAGATCGCCAGATAGGTTTTTTTGATTTTGCGCGAGGAAAACATTTGAACGAGTTTTTGATGGGTATGAGCCGTTTTGGCAGCGATCAGCACGCCGGATGTTTCCTTGTCCAGGCGGTGGACGATGCCGGGGCGGAGAGGATCGGAGCATGGTGCGAGTCTATCGCAATGCGCCAGCAGCGCGTTGACGAAGGTGCCGCTCCAATGCCCCGGCGCGGGATGGACGACCATGCCAGCGGGTTTGTTGACAGCGATCAAATATTCGTCCTCAAAAAGAATGTCGAGAGGAATATTCTCCGGCTCCAAAGTGTTCACGGGAGATAATTGAAAAAATACTTCGATCTCGTCGCCGACATCCGGTGCGATCCGTTTTTTTACGGGCTTGTCGTTCAATAAAACAAAGCCATCTTCGATCAATTTTTGAAAATAGGTCCGCGAATACGATGGATAAAGATGGGCAAGCAGCTGGTCAATGCGCTGACCCGCTTCCTGCGGAGTAATAAGAATAGAGTCGATTTCCGGCTCGGCCGATATTGTCATGCATCTTATTTTAGCAGCAGATGGAATTATTTGCTCGATTCTGTAAGATGCTTACTTTAAGATTGTTCTGATTCGTCTTTGCCAAAATTGCGGATCGCTTTGACGGCTGCGTCCTTATCTTTTTGGATTTGGTTGCCGATGGTCTGAATGATGCTTTCCCAGAGTTTGGTGGCATGATATGAATCGAAATACATGCCTAAAAAAGTCATGGATTTCGCATGGTATTCATGAGGGGAGAGTTTCTTATCTGTTTTAGCTTCCTCTTGAGCTTCCTCGGCTTGACGAAGTTTTTTTATAAGGCTCGGATCGATGGGAGGGGGTGTATTCGGCATATTGACCATGGCTATCACCTGTTTGCAATATAACTGCTTTAAGTAATATTTTAAAGGCACTTTGAAAAAACGGTATTTATGGCTTGGACTTTGCGCAGGGTACTCAACAGTTGGGAAGTTTGGCATGACACAGAAAAACAGCAGGATCGCTCGTTGCCATTTTTTTCTCAGCGGACAGCGATCCCCCCCTCATTCGATACGCTTTTGGAGCTGGAAGAGTGGTTGGCAAAACAGGAAGAGAAGATGGCCAAAAACGCAGCCGCGAAACTGCTCTCCGGCCGCAATTATCCCTCGCAGATCCTTTATCGGAAATTGGTTGAAAAGGGGTTTTCTGAAGCGTGCGCCCGAGGCACGGTCGAATGGGCCGTTCGGTTGGGGTATGTTCAGGATACCGAATATCTCTATGCAGCCCTCCGGAGGGAAATAAGTACCGGCCACGGTCCTAAGGCAGCGATGTGGAAATTGCGCTCCAAGGAATTTTCCCAAGAGGCGATTTCCGAGGCCGCTCAACAAATCATGCCCCGGGATGTGCAAATCGAGTGTATCCGCGCTCTGCTAACAAAAAAGAAATTCAGCCAGGAGTCCAGTCAGCGGCAAAAAACGATCGCCGCCCTTCTTCGCCGCGGATTTTCCTGGGACACTATTCAGGCGGCTTTGCGCAATTTTTTTTGAACGCACTGCTTGCCTAGCAGTGCGTTCAAAGAGCTATATCCTGAATTAAAGGATTATCGCCAGTGCCAATAAACATTTGGCAGTCTGCGAAATACTGATGAAGCCAAGCATGCGTCAAATGTGCGCAATGATCGAAAGGAGAGTGATAATGGACATCCTGACATGAGTTTAGATAATCAGCGCGGGCCCACCAACAATTGTCCGCAAAATATCCATGACATCGAATGTCGGGAAAATGAGCGCTTTTTGGATAGCCTGGTTTCCAAAAAGCTCCGCAAATGTTGTGTGATTTCAGAACTTCCAGACAGCGTTGCCATTGTTTGATTGTCTGATTTTCAGATTGTTGCCTATCCAAGTTAAATAGCACACGCCGCATTTGCGTTTTTATATAAGAGACTAGTTCTTTACGAGTTCTGACAACCGCCTTCTTGATCCCATGCCAAATGGATTTGTAGGGTCTTATATAAAATTTTCGGTAATCGCTTGTTGAATTATTTAAATAACAAATTTTGGCGTCAGGATGGTTTTTGGCAATTCTCTTAACTAATTCTATAGATTGAAATTCGCCGAGATGCTCTTTGCTGTTAGCGTGGATAATACGCACTTTATGCTGTTCTGGTAAACTGTGTAACAGAGTGTCTACTTTTGATGTTTCTGGCCCTAATACAATGGCGGTCAATCGATCGCATGCTTTCATCAAACCGACATTCTGAATCAGTTGAATCTGTTCATGGATCGTTGTCATTCGGTTTATAGAGGCAAGAATATTGTAGACAATTTCAATTCTGTTTGAGGGGTTTGTGTTTTCGTTTTTGTAATATTCTGGTGTGTAATTAAATAAATATAAATTGATGCCGGATTGATGAAATGATCTGGGTGATAGATTCTGGCCCGTGGTGATAAAAGCTTCACAATCGTAACGATGCTGATATGACCATTGTAAATCATTTGGATTGCCAGACATTTTCTGACAGGTACAAAGATAATCAGCACGAGCCCACCAAAAATTTCCAGCAAAGAAGCCTGGAATTTCTATCTTGGCAGTGCCTGAGTGGCGGCCGTTCAGCCATTCTACTCCGCAGGCATTGAACGATTGCAGGGCTTCAATGCACTCTTTCCAGCATTCTATAGTGAAGTATTCCATGTATCGACGCCATGATTGAGCATTACGCGATAGATCCTCATCTTGATGCGAAACGCCTTTGCTATGAAAATAGAGAATGTTTGCATCCGTGTTCTCGTGGGCAATTTTTTGAACCATTTCTATGCCCGGAAATTCACAGAGTCGAACATCTTCTCCGGCATGTATGATGCGGACTTTTGAATAATAAGGCATAGATTGTAGCAAGCACTGTACCTTTTGTATGTGAGGACCCACAACAGTGATTGTTATGTGATCGCACGCCTCTCCTAATCCCGAAGATTGCATCGTTTGCAGCTGTTCTTTAGCGATGTCTTCCCATCGATTTAAAGTGGCAATATGATAGACAACTTCTATAGGTTGAGCACAAACATCTTGTGTCGTGCAAAGTAGGATTGCAATAATGCATTGAAACAAGCGCCACATATTTCTCCTAAGCTCTAAAACTCCGCTGAGCCGGGGAACCGGGGAAACGGAATGACGTCGCGGATGTTTTCCATTCCGGTGATGAACAAAACGAGCCGCTCGAATCCCAAGCCAAATCCGGCATGGGGCACCGAGCCGAACTCGCGCAATTCGAGATACCACCAGTAGTCTTCTTTTTTGAGACCCATCGCTGCGATTTTTTTCTCCAGGACGTCGAGGCGCTCTTCGCGCTGTGATCCGCCGATGATTTCACCAATTTTAGGCACGAGAATGTCCATCGCGGCTACGGTTTTGCCATCGGTGTTGGCGCGCATATAGAAGGCCTTGATCTGGGCGGGGTAGTCCGTCAGGATAACGGGCTTTTTGCAATGCTCTTCCGCTAAAAAGCGCTCGTGTTCTGACTGCAGATCGCAGCCCCACTCGACGGGGAACTCAAACTGTTTCGGCGCTTTGAGGAGGATTTCGATCGCTTTCGTATAGGTCAGATGGACGAAAGGAGAGTCGGCGACATGCTGCAAGCGCTGGACAAGACCGTTTTCAATGAACTTGTCGAAGAACTCCAAATCATCAAAGCAGTGCTCCAGCGCGTATTTAACGCAGAATTTCAGATAGCTTTCGGCGCATTCCATGTCAGCGGGTAGATCGGCGAAGGCCATCTCCGGCTCGATCATCCAGAACTCGGCGAGATGGCGCGAAGTATTGGAGTTTTCAGCGCGGAATGTCGGACCAAACGTATAGATGTCGGATAGAGCGCAGGCGACGATTTCCCCCTCGAGCTGCCCCGATACGGTCAGGAATGCGGGTTTGCCGAAAAAGTCTTTCGAATAGTCTTTGTTGGCCGCCATTGGATCGAGCGTTGTGACGCGGAACATCTGGCCGCCCCCTTCAGCGTCCGATCCGGTAATGATGGGCGTTTGCACATAGATAAATCCGCGTTGCTGGAAGAAGAGGTGGGTAGCGAAAGAAAGCGCATTGCGCACGCGCAAAACTGCGCCCTGCGTGTTCGTGCGGGGGCGAAGATGGGCGATGGTGCGCAGGAATTCAAACGAATGGCGTTTTTTTTGCAGCGGATAGCGCTCGGCGCTGCATGGGCCGTGAATATGGATCGATTGCGCCTTGATCTCGAGTGCCTGATTTTTACCGGGGCTTTCGACGAGGGGGCCCGTCACTGAGAGCGATGCGCCCGTCGTGATCTGGGGCAATAGCTCTGCATAGGAAGGAAGAGAGCTGTCAAAGACGATCTGCAGATTCGCCAGCGTGGAGCCGTCATTGATTTCGATGAAGGCGAACGATTTTTGATCGCGCACGGTGCGTACCCATCCGGAGACGGTGACAGTTTGTCCTACGATCTTTTTGGCGTGCAGAATGTCTTTTATTTTTGTTCTCATATCTCTCACTTGTGTTCGGCAAATTTTTTTAGCAGTGCAATCTCATTTTTCCATAACTCAGGACCATCGGGCGTTTCCAGGTATTTGGGCAAATCGCGCGTCGCTTGGTTCGTCATCAAAAACCGGAACGATTCGATTCCTATTTTTCCGGCGCCGATCGGTGCATGGCGATCCACCCGCGATCCGAGATCATTGACGGAATCATTCACATGGAAAGCATATAAATGCTTAAGTCCGACGATCTGATCGAATTCCTGGAGCGTTTTTTCCCAGCCATCATTGGTCCGAATATCGAAGCCGGCGGCAAAGAGATGGCAGGTGTCGATGGTTACACCGATGGGAATTTTGCCTTGAACGGCGTCGATGATGGCTGCCAGGTGCTCGAATCGATGTCCAACGCTACTTCCCTGGCCGGCCATCGATTCCACAAGAAAGCGCGTCTTTCCTTTGGTAGCGAGATCTTGCACACTGAGCAGGCTTTCGATAATCGTTTGGAGGCAGCTTTCAACGCTGGCGCCTGTGGCAGCGCCCGGATGGAAGTTCAGATAGGGGATTTTTAGGGCTTGGCAGCGTTGGATCTCTTCGCGAAACGCCTGGCGGCTTTTTTCGAGGATAAGGGCTTTCGATGAGCCGAGATTGATCAGGTAGCTGCCATGGCTCATCACTGGGCCGATACCGGTTTCAGCGAGAGCTTTTTCCCAAAGAGCGATCTCCTCATCGGGAATGGGGCGGCTGTGCCATTGTCGCTGATTGCTTGTAAAAAGCTGTATAATCGAAGCGCCAATGTCTCGGCCTTGATAAAGGGCGTTATGGACGCCTCCTGCGGCGGATGTATGGGCTCCGATCCAGAGTCGATGGGTCATGGGTTTGTCTTGTTTTCCATCAATTTTAGTGATTGCACAGGATTAGAACAAGCTCCTAAGATCGTGGCATGGATTCGCACGCATCAATCCTCCGATCGGCCAAAAGTTTTTTTGCCGGCACTTTGCTCAGCCGGATCATGGGCATGCTGCGCGATATCGTCATGGCGTTTTGCTTCGGCAGCGCCCCCGAGGTCGCGGCATTCATGGTCGCCTATCGGTTGGCCAATCTATTTCGGCGTCTGTTCGGCGAGGGCAATCTGCAGGGGGGATTTGTGCCCCATTTCGAGCGGCTTCGCTTGGAAAGCGATGCGCCGGCCGCCCGGTTTTATCGAGATTTATTTTTTTCCATTATCATCGCGCTGATGATTTTGACAGGGATCAGCTCTGCCGTTTGCTGGACTCTGGGCTATTGGATCGATAGCGACATCCCGTTCATGATGATGGCGATGATGCCCGGGGTGATTTTTTTGTGTTTGTATGCCCTGAATAGCTCGGTATTGCAGTGCCAGCGGCGTTATTTTCTGCCGGCCCTGGCGCCCGTCGCGTTCAATGCCGTCTGGATCATTGCGGCACTCTTCCTGTCCGGTAAAGGCCTCAAGGATGCGATGTTTGGCTTATCCATCGGTGTACTCGCGGCCTTCGGATTGCAGTGGTGGATGACGTCGCCTCCCGTCACAAAATGGGCGCATGGCGCCATCGGATGGCGCGAATGGCTTCGCCCCCATCCGTTTTCTTCCGAGGTCAGGGTTCTATTAAAGCCGCTGACATTTGGCATTGTGGGAATCGGCGCGGCCCAGATCAATAGCGCTGTCGACGCCATTTTTGCCCGTTTGGCCGATCCATCGGGGCCGGCTTATCTTTGGTACGCCATCCGGATTCAGCAGCTGCCGTTGGCGTTATTTGGGATTGCCCTGGCCGGAGCGCTGCTGCCGCCGCTATCGAGGGCCATGCAATCGAATCAGCTTGATAAATACCGCGAGCTTTTACAAGGGGGATTGCGCCAAAGTGCGGCCCTGATGATTCCCTGCGCCGTTGGGATGGTTGTGTTGGCTGTACCGGGTTTGGATTTGCTCTATGGCCATGGAGGATTTCAGGGGGGCGACGTCGCACAGACGGGGGTTTGTTTGCAGGCCTATGCGTTGGGCCTGGTCCCTATGGTCTTTGTTCTCATGCTGGCCAATGGCTTTTATGCTCAAAAATCGTATCGCTGGCCCATGCACTGCTCCCTTGTTTCCGTCGCTTGCAATGCCCTGTTAAATATTATTTTTGTTTTTGTTTTGCATTGGGGGGCAGCCAGTATTGCCCTGGCCACGGCCGTGAGCGCCTTTTTGAATTGCGCCATGCTGGCGCATGGGCTGCAAGCCCACATCGGCTCGTTTTCCCTTTGGCGCGGCAATGGGCGCATCAGCCTATGCAGCCTTCTCGCTGCTGCTGCAGCGCTTCTGGCTGACAGCCTGGTGCCTCATCAGCGCGATTTTGCTTCGCAGGCAAGCCGGTTTTTAGTTACTGCCAGCGCCTTTGGCATAACGGGACTCGCTATGGCCTATTGGCTCGATGTAAAAGAAATAATAAAATTAATGAACTGGAAAAAAAGCCCCACAGAAGAGAGCGGGGCTTGAAGAAAATTAGTTCGTGTGCGAGAGAAATTCGCAGACGAGGGGAATGTTGATCGGCAATGGGATCGGAATTTGATCCATTTGCGGGATCGCTACGAGTTTGCCGGTATGCTTGCTCTCTTCGAGAGACAAATATTCCGGAATTTCACGATGCGTGTTTTCCTGCGCGATCAATACTGCTTTCATCTGTTGTGATTTCGGTTTCAGCGCCACCGTCATGCCGGGCCGGACGAGGAAAGAACGCCTGTCGACTTTCTTGCCATCGACCAGAATATGGCCGTGGGAGACGAGCTGCTGTGCGGCGAAAATGGACGATGAAAAGCGCAGGCGGTAGACGATATTGTCCAAACGGCATTCCAGCTGATCGATGAAATTGTGAGCTGTATTGCCGGGACGGCTTAGCGCTTTTTTGTACGTGTTGACGAGCTGCTTTTGGCTGAGGACGCCGTAAACGGCTTTCAGCTTTTGGCGCTCATCGAGCTGCATGCCATAGTCCGATTTCTTTTTGCGCTTCGCGCCATGCATTCCCGGGGGGTGTTGCTTGTGCAGAAGGGGATTGCGCGCCTTGCCGAAAATATTTGCTGCAAAGCGACGGGCAATACGATTTTTAGGTCCTCTATAACGAGCCATTGTCTCTCCGAAAAAAGAAGATTAACGAACCCATTGCAAAACTCCATTCGGGCCTAAATTCGCGCTTTTGGCTTTGGTTCGATTTTTTGCCAAGCGCCTATACCAGTTGGGATATGTCGCTTGGCAAAAAATCGAACCAAAGCCAAAATCATCGAATTTATTCTCCGAAGCGAGTTTTGCAATGGGCTCTAATACCTTTGCTGCGGTAAAGCCAGACATCATAGCCAAGACACTAATTTTGAACAAGCCTCAAACCCAACTGGGGGTCTGGCTGTGGCTTGGTATGTGGTATCGCTGTAAAGCAATTATTGCAAGGAAGGGAAGTTTTTTCCGACTAGTAGGACGAAATTTCCGGAAAAACCTCAATCAGAGGCTGTCTATATTTGTCTTCGTAGGAAGGGAGCGGGAGCGAATCCCTCGAGAAACGCGCGTATATACACTTGGACAGTTTCGTGGTCATAGCGCGGAGCTCTTCGTTCATCTGTAAGGAGTTGGTTTTCAAGATGCATAAAAATGAAGACGTTATCAAAACCTTCTTCCAAAATTTCAGGCACTGGTTGGTTTAGGACACTACCATTCAGTCTGTTAATACTTTGGCGGCAGTATGGGCAGGTGTGTTGAATTTCCAGCCACTTTAATATACAGTTTTGGTGATAGTCATGCCAAACTTTCACAACCCCTTCATGGACTAAAGCAGCATGGCCTACCATCGGATCGTTTTCTGTATTCAGTACTTGGTGGCAGATGCTGCATTGTTGGTCAGAAAGCGGTCTGCTAACCAATGAATGCATATCTATAGTCATAAATAAATTCCTTGTTTTTAATAGTTTATGCTATATAAATTAGAGGTTTTTTGCAACTAATTAAAAGCTGATCCTTTGAGAATGTGAACGCACTTCTTGCCTAGAGTCCCACCCCTTCAGGGGTGGGTCTAGGCAAGATATTTTATTCGTGCGGTAAGCGGCTTTAGCCGCACCGCCTCCAAAAGCTGCGTAAAGAATCTCCTCCTTTCAAGGAGGAGTTCTTCAAAGATCTGGCCGGTTTTTCACAGATCCTGAGGGACATGCGAATCCGGCAGCTCTGAGCAGTGCGCCTGGAATAAGCTGCTGCTGATCAGATCCTCGATTTCCAGATCCGGCATGCCCATCATGAGGCTGATCTCGTCGATGCTAAAGTTCCAGTTTTTCATCAAAAATCAGTCTCTTCAATGGCTTTCGTGTCTTTGGTGTGGCGATGCTCGGCGCGCTTTTTATCCGTTTCAATCATCTCTAAAGCGGCTGATTTCAACGTCTTCAACCCTTCAGCAAACCCCAGCGATCGGGCGAGCTGATCCAGATAGCTGATTTCCGCAGCTAGCTGGTCATTGATTGTTTCGAGTTTGGCAAGTTTTTTGGATGCTTCCGGATTTTTCATGTCGTCCTCCAAAGTTGGCAGATGAATTAAGATGCGATAGCCGTGCCACGAAGACAAAAAAATGTTGAAATGTTGTAATTTTTTCAGTGCGTGAGGGTTGTGAAAGAGAACAGATTTCCTCGTTGATGGAAATCGCGTAACATGAGAACGTTGTTTCAACTGTCCCCTTCATTTTGAGAATCAACGAACGATATTGGGGGTTTAACAAGAGGTGTATATGAAGAAACTATCGCTGGGCAAGAAACTGCTCTTGGCAGGCAGTATTTTGACTCTGGCTGTCGCTTGCCAATCCAAACCAGTTCGCCAACCTACGCAACCTTCACAGTCTTTGCACTCCGACATCGATGGAGCGTGCGAGGATGAAGATAATGAAGAAAGCACATGGGATCAAACGGAGCCGTTTAAAACGGAAGAAAAGCAGCTGAAAGCCGTTGCTGCTCCCGCTCCTGCCGAGCCTGTAAAGCCCGAAGCGCCCAAAGCGACTGTTGCGGCTCCTGTTGAGCAGCCAGCGGCCCCCGTCGCAGCAACACCAGCTCCCGCTGTTCCTGCTGCGCCAGTCGTAGAAGTCCCCGCTCCTGCGGCGCCAGCTCCTGTTGCTGAGACAAAGGCTCCGGAGGCTCCTGCAGCAATCCATGTAGAGCAACAGATTGCAACGCCAGTCCCGGTTTCTACACCAGCTGCGGCTTTGCCTGAAAAGAGCGCAGTATCGGAAAATAGCACGCCTGCTAATACAGCGCCCTAATTGATCCATGGGGCAGAAAAGTCTTTTTCTGCCCCTCGAATTCGATTAATCTTTTTTTAATTTCCAGATTAAACGCGAATCCGCCGATTTTACTGTTTTTTGCGATCACGCGATGGCAGGGAATGAAAATGGGCATCGGATTGCGGCCGCAAGCGCCGCCGACGGCACGGGCGGCATGAGGCATGCCCAGTTGGCGCGCCAGATCGCTGTAGGTACGCGTTTCTCCAAATGCAATGGTACTGATCATTTCCCAAACGCGCTCATCGAATGACGTGTTGCGCGGAAAAGGAAATGTCAAAGATCGTCCCTGACAATATTCTTGAAGATAATGGAGGTAGAGATCTTTCAATGGCGCCGAGAGCGGACCGAATCGGCAGAAAAATCCGCTTTCATCGGGAAGGCTGAGGGTACAGCCTTCCCGTGAAAAATTGACGATAACACTGGGACGATCAGCGATCCGAATCACTGCCAGTCAGTTCAGCAATGAGTTTTTCGCGATTTTCGAGCATCTCGAATTTTTGGTTGGAGACCGCTTGCCCTTTATAGAACCACTCGTTTTCGGTCGGCTCTTCGCTATGGAATTTGCTGATGCCATGTTTTTTGTCACCCTTCCATTGGATTTCAGCGGTGAGCGTGCCAAAATCATCATAGTGCAGTTCGGTGCCTTGTCTTAGGCCATTCACATAGGGAACTTCGGCGATTTTGATGCCGTTGCGGTAAATTGTCTTTGTTCCATCCAATACTCCGTGGTTCCACTGCATGACCATGAGCGGTTTTCCCGATGGAGTATTTTTGATCTGCTCGCCATGGAGCTGATAGTCCTGATAGCGCGAGACAGTTTGAATTTGTCCATTGGGATGGAAGCTGATGCGTTCGGCGATTACGCCTTTTTCAATCCGATCCTTGCAGAGCAATAGACCCGAGCGGTCGCGCTTGATGCGCGTGCCGAATCCATTTTCAACCTGCGCTTCGAGTTCATGTTCCGGCGTATAGTATTTTCCTTCCATGAGCGGCTCGTCGACGTACTCTTCGATGCTCAATGGCGATCCTAACGCGTCCCATAATGTAATAATCGTTCTGTCATCGAACTCATACAGGTCTTCGCGCATGGGAATGCCGCCGGCATCGTGAAGAACTTCTTTCAGCAAAGTGCCTTGATCGTACACGAGTTCTTTTTCGATGACGCTGCTGTGGGGAAAGGTGTAGGTTGTCGAGCCGTGCAATTGGCCGTTTTCAAATGAACGGGTCACTTTGACGCCGTTTTTGAGCATGGTAATCACTCGGCCGTCCTGAGCGCGCTCGTCCCATTCCTGCTCCGTTACGCCAAATCCGTATTTGTGTACGAATTGCTGTGAAACAACATCGCCGTTTTGTTTATTCGAATGACATCCAGCGAGCAGAATGGCGGCGCTTGCGATTGCAGGCCAGAAATGCGTTTTCATCGATACCTCCAGAGACAGTACATCAGGATCGATGTTAGTCGTCTGGTAGAAGAAATGCAAGAAATCACTTCTCGGAGCCATTCCCGTGCAGAAATGGCTTTTAACAGTTCATCGAACTAAAAATAACATCCCAGCTTTGCCTGAACTTCGTTAGAAGAAGAATCATCGCCGAATTCTCCTGCATACGAGATCGATGCGAATGCATTCTTGTTTGATCGATAAAAAATCTCGAATCCGGGCAGCCATAGATGCTGCTTACGAGTGAAAGAATCCACGGTAAACGAATCCGGTGCTCCTATCAGGGAAGCAGTGATCAAACCTGTATGATTCGGCTGTTTATAGACATAGGCTAATTTTTCCTTCAAAATGATCGTACCTTTATCGAGATTCCAGTATTCATAGGCATTGATTCCAGCTTCGCCTCGAATCAAATTGGATTTTCTGGCGAGTTCCTGCATGTTATAAATCCCAGCGCCTTTTTCTGAAAAACCTTTTTCAAAGCAAAAAACCCAATCGATTGCGACATAGGGTTCAATAGTGGCCCAATTAAAATTGAAATCCACGCCAATTTCAGCACGAGGCGTAACAGATGCACCTTTATGAGAGCTTTTTGCTGTCAAATTTACGCCGGGAAAAGCGATATAACGCCAATTGCTATAATAATCATAGGAACCAAGGACGCCTAACTCTACGTAGAAATCAGATAGGTAGAATGTGCTAAACAAATTGGCTATGCACGCATTGACTGATCCCTTGCCAGCATTTTGATTCATATGTAAGTTACTTGAAGAATATCCGATGCCTCCCGTAAAAACCCCACCAGTCCAACCATAGTAGTCTGCATTGAGCAGAGCTCCTCCGGCAGCAGCATGAAATGCGGTGTTTTGGTTGGTGTCGCTTTCTTTGGAAAAGCTGCCGAAGCCGTCCATCCAAACTGCATAATCTTTCGATTCTTTTGCATATGTGGTAACGCTGCCGGCCGGGATACTCACCATCTTGTTGCTAACGCACAGATCATTCGCTGCGATCAAGCAGCCATCGCCCAGCTGAGAGGAATCCACGTGAGCCGTTGCGCCTGCGACATGGGGGTGAATAGATCGCAAGAAGCGTTGCTCAGCAAAACGGGAAGCGATGATTTGTGTAAAATCAAACATAGTGTTTTGAGAAGCAAATGTTGTGCTGGCGTTGCGGCCCGGTTGAAGGGTGATGAGTGCCCTCGTCAACTCATCCGGCGATAAACTGTTGAGCTGAGTATAAATGGATGAAAATCTTGGCAATGTAATAAAGCCCTGCAGATAATTAAAAAAAGAAAGGGCATTGCCAGAAAGCCCCGGAGGACGAGAAAGTGGCGGCATCAATAAACTAAAAAGAACTGTATTCAAAGGATAACTCACCGATCCCAACGAACCGACTGGAAGGCCTGAAATAACCACGCTGTTAAATGTTCCGCTCAGTGATGCAGATGTTAAAATCGTATAATCTGCGGTAGAATATGACCCCGCGTCCATCTGGATATTTAACTGGCCGTCGAGAAGTGCCGCTCCTGTGACCGCGATCAATGAAGCTGAGGCAGGATCAATTTCAATATTTGTAATAGATGCAGGATGAAGAGTCAAACTGCCCACGGTAATCGTTCCGATGGAATTGCCAGGCGTGATCGATCCTAGAACATCCACATCGCCTGCAATTGTTCCTGTTCCGGACAAATAAGCGCCGGCGCTCACTGTGACCGCGTTAAGGATAGATGAAAGGTTGCCATTGACAATGAGATGACCAGCTGAAACGGTTGTTCCTCCCGAATAAGAATTATTTCCTGACATAACGAGAATGCCGTTGCTTGTCTTTGCGAGAGAGCCATTGGCGATATTCCCGCTCAAAGCCATATCATTTGTCGCTGTGCCGCGAGGAACTGAAAACGTAGTCGCGTTGCCTCCCAAATCGAGATTACCGCTAATGATTGCTGTGCCGTTGTTTGTCGTATCAAAAAGAATTGTTGGAGTGGTTCCACCGGCAAGGGTGATATTTCCGGAAATAGTCGTATCGCGCATCGTGAGAGCGGTTCCATTATTGCTAAGAGTCAGCGTTGCTCCGCCTTGGGAAAAGGTTCCTCCCTGATAGGTGAAACTTTTTAAAGTTTGGGCATGGCCGTTCATGTTAAAAGTGCCGCTGCTCATTGTAAGCGCTGAAGTGGTCGCAATTTGACTGGCCGCGCTCAATGAAAGCGTTCCTCCGTTAATCAAACCATCGCCGGGAACAGCAACAGCACCGCCTGTTTTATTTAAAGCAAGGGTTCCAGATGAGACTGTAGTAAGCCCCAAGTAAGTATTTGCAACGGCTCCTGAAAAAGTCAAAATGCCGTTATTATTTTTAGTGACAGCTCCCAGTGAGGAGATAATTCCACTCACAGTCATGTCGCTGGCAGCCGTACCATGGGGAACTGAAAACGTAGTCGTATTGCCTCCCAAATCGAGATTACCGCTAATGATTGCCGTGCCGTTGTTTGTCGTATCAAAAAGAATCGTTGGAGTGGTTCCTCCGGCAAGGGTGATATTTTCGGAAATGGTCGTGTTGCGCATCGTGAGGGCGGTTCCATTATTGCTAAGAGTCAGCGTTGCTCCGCCTTGGGAAAAGGTTCCTCCCTGATAGGTGAAACTTTTTAAAGTTTGCGCATGGCCGTTCATGTTAAAAGTGCCGCTGCTCAATGTAAGCGCTGAAGTGGTCGCAATTTGA
>Ga0206225_1000064_pt1 | contig 16346 bp, 12 predicted proteins | sample MancosB2_FD_155470 | JGI IMG/M metagenome (GOLD analysis project Ga0206225, IMG submission 155470) | Subsurface sediment microbial communities from Mancos shale, Colorado, United States - Mancos B2 | ecosystem: Environmental > Terrestrial > Deep subsurface > Rock core/Sediment | place: USA...
CGACGTGAAGGAGCCCGTTGCACGCATCCTGTGCGTTGACGACGAAGACGTGATCCTCGACAGCTTCCGGAAGATCCTGGTGCTCGATGGCTACTGCGTGGACACGGTGCAGACTGGGCAGGAAGCGCTCGGACTGGTCCAGACGCATCACTACGATTTCGTGTTCACGGACCTGAAGATGCCCGCGATGGACGGAGTGGAAGTCGTGAAGGCCGTCAAACACATGCGGCCCGACATCGACGTCGTGATCATCACCGGTTTCGCAACCGTCGAGACAGCCGTGGACTGCATGAAGTACGGAGCGATGGATTACGTGCAGAAACCCTTCACCGAGGACGAACTCCTGGCGTTCGTCAAGAAATCGCTCATCCGGCGGCAGAGCCGGATCGAAAGAGCGCTGAAGCCAAGCGTGTACATCACGCACCAACCGGACGCAGATCGAGTGCGCAAGGGAGAGTTCTCGATTCCCGGCGGTGCGATGATCTCCGCCGGCCACTGCTGGGCAAGCATGTCCCAGGATGGATCGGTCAAGGTCGGCCTGGACGACTTCGCGAAAAAGCTCATTGGGCCGATCGACGCAATCGAATTCCCGGGTGTCGGGATCACCGTGAAGGCAGGGCAGGCGCTCTTCGGCGTGCGGCAGGGGCGCCGTCGCGTGCAGTTCAACGCGCCGGTGAGCGGTCGGGTGGCAAAGACCAACGCGGTGCTCGGTGCGGATTGTGATGCGCTGGAGAAGACTCCGTACCAAAGGAACTGGGTGTGCGTGATCGACGCCGACAATCTCGAGGTCGATGTCCCACGGCTGAAGATCGGGAAGTCGGCCGTGGCGTTGTTCGAGCACGACATCGACAGATTCCGCTGCTTGATGAAGGACCTGTCAAATGGTGCGTCGAGTGGGGCGCCCGACGAGGCGCTGTCCCGCGGTGAGTTCGAGCGGCTCGACGACACACAGTCGGAGCGTATGGCAATCGAGTTTTTCGCCCGCTGAGGGGCCGGGAGGACGGGCCGAGCGCGGGCTCCTCAGCCCGCCCGCGACACACGAATCCCGTGCCGCTCCAGCGCGGGGAACACGAGTTCGTAGGGCACATCAATCGGCGAAAGAAGCCCGGTGCGTTCGAGCGCCGCGTCGAGAATGAGCCGCGCCCCGCGTGCGAGCGTGAACCCCACCGTGCGCTGCATCGCCGTGAAGCCGGTGGCGAAATCGCGGCGGTCCACCAGGTCGTATACCACGCGCACCCGCTTCCCTGCCCGCACTCCCCGCACGTCCACGCGAATCCACGCCAGATCTTCGTCCCCGTCGCCGTATTGGAACTGCGGCTGTGACGCGAGGAGCGCCGCCGTGAACTCGATCGGCGACACCTTGGCACCACTCACCACGACCGGCGCGGTGTCCAAGAACCCGCTCTTCACCATCACGTTCCAGAAGGCGCTGTGGCCGCTCAACCGACCGGTGTAGCGCGCCATCTCGCGCACCTTCCCGGTCAAACCGAACATCTCCGCGTAGTGCACCGCGTCACCGTTCGGGTAGCACTCGAGCGAAGCGCCGATCGCGGCCACCTCCACGACGTGATTGCGTCTCGGCTCGAAGAGCGCTGCCGGGTCGATGTCCACCGGCTGGCCGCCCGTGATGATCCGCGCCGGCCGGCGGTACGAGCGCATCACGCCGATGGGCGACCAGGAGAACCTGTAGCCGAGCGCGTTATCGCGTGCCTTGGGGCCGGGGATGCCCGCACCGTACGCGTGGAATTCCTCCACTACATCCACCTCGGCGAGAGCGTGCGCGCCGAGGATGAGATCGAGTCCGGGATCGAGGCCGAACTCCGGGAGGATGACGATCCCCTTCTCCTTCGCCACGCGACCGATTTCCGGGATGGCCTGCTCCGTCGCGGCAATCTTCCCTGAGTCCTGCTCCTGCGGGTCGCGCAGGTACATGCTGCTCACGAGGCTCACGCCAGAGCGCGCGGCGAGCCGGGCCATCGGGAGCGCGAACGGACCCGGCAGCGCCTCGACCACAACGTCCGCCTCACGCATCAGCGCGGCGATCGTGGTCTCGTCGGTGGCGTCGACGACCCTCACGGCAACGCGGGACGCGGGATAACGCCGAACGCGCGCCTCTACACCACGATCGCTGTCGGCCACGACGACGTGCGTCGCGTCGTCGCCGGAGACGAGGTCGTGCAGCGCCGCCGTTCCCTGCGCACCGCAGCCGAGGAGGAGGACGCGGCGGGTCATTCGGGCTTCTGGATCACGCCCTGGTTCCGGCGGCCATTCATCCGGACCACCAGCGGCCTGTCGAACTCGAGCAGTCTCACGTGGTTCTCCTCGGCTGTCGCGGGTTGCGCCGCCAGCCACTCCCAGTCCACAAATCCATCGCCCAGCTGCGGGTTTGTGGTGAAGTAGCCAACCTGGAAGGAGACGAGGTTCTGGAAGAAGTGACTGCCTTGCGATGGCGTGACGCGATAGTCGCGAAAGCCGGCCTCAACGATCACGCGCGCCCCTGAAATCTCATCCCACGTCACCGGAATGCCGAGCCACGGATCGGCCGAACCCCAGCGTCCCACTCCGATCAGGAGGTATGGCACGCCTTGGGCAACCAGGCGCGCGTTGAACCGGGCGATCGCGCTGGCCGCGTCGCGTGTCTGTGCGCGGTCGAAGCGATGGAAGTCCACGACCACGACATGTCGCAGGTTGTGGATGACGCCATTGCCAAGTACGCGCGGACTCCGGCACACCAGGCTCGCGGGCTCCACGTCGCCGACTTCCGTCTCCGCCGTCTCGCGCGTCGGCACCAGCGGGCGGAGCTGGAGAAACCCGAACTCGTGCGGCTCGTCTGCGCCCGCGCGCAGCCGCACGGCAAACTCGATCTCGGTGGATCGGTTCATCCCGCCCTTGCCGATGTCGAGGAGCAGCGAGAGGAGCTCGGCGAGCGGGAAGAGGTCGTGCTTGAGAATCCCCGCGAAACTCACCAGCCGCACCCCCGGCCGTGACAGGCCGTCGGACACCGTGTCGTTCTCGGCCGAATAGGTCGATCCCAGGGCGTAGAGCGTTCCGTCGGCCTCCGCGGCATCGAGCTGGTAACAGCTTTCGCGCATACCACCTTCGGGATCGTCGCCCTCGTCGCCCTCGAACGCCAGCGCCCAGAACTGGCGCTGCGAGTTGGCGAGCATGTCCTCGACGGAGGAGAATTGAATCGGGTGGCGCGGCTCTCGCGGGCAGAAGGTCAGCACCCGTTCGCCGTCGACCACCGACCGCCCCATCCCGAGCGCGACAGCGGCGATGCCGTCCTCGGCTGTCAACGGCGCCGGCGGGTAGAAGTTGTGCGAGCGGGCGACGCCCGCGAAGTCCGGGTAGTACCGCGGCCCGTGCACCGCGCCTACGACCTTCTGCACGATGACCGCCATCTTCTCCTCCTCGAGCCGGTACGGCGTGGCGCGGAGGAAGGCCTTGGCGTGTCGCGAGAAAGTCGAGGCGTACACGCGCTTGATCGCTGCCACCAGCCGTTCGAGACGCACGCGCGCATCGGTGTGCTGGTTCGCCAGCATCAACGTGTCGTAGACGCCGGTGAAGGGCTGATACTGCGAGTCCTCGAGCAGGCTCGACGAGCGCACGGCGAGCGGCCAGCGCACCTGCTCGAGAAAAGCCGTCAGGTCGGCGAGCACGTCGTCCGGCAGTCGAGCCTCGAGGAACCGCCGCGCGAGCACCTTGTCGTTCTTCGTGCGAAACGCGAAGTCGAGGAGATCGTTGTCGGCCAGGAACCGGTCGAACACGTCCGTGCCCAGCACCACCGCGGGCGGCACACTCACGTGAACGCCAGGGAAACGACGGCTCATCCGGTGGAGGCCGAGCAGGCGGCGCACGAACGCCAGGCCGCGGGCTTTGCCGCCGATGGACCCGCCGCCGATGCGCGCGAAGAACGGTGTCGATGCGTCAAATGCATTGCGATCGAAGTCGCCCACCAGCGCCTGAGCCTGCTCGCGGCGGTACTCGGCGATCGAGTCGATGAGATTCGCACGCAACTCCTCGGAGGTGCCGAAGTCGGACACGCGGCGCGGGCGCAGCCGGTGAGCGAGTGCGAACTCGGCCCGCGCCGCAAGCCAGGTGGAGAAATGGTTCTTCTCGCCATGGAAGCCGATGCTCTCGGCCGGCACGGTCGCGAGCTGCTCCTCGAGGCTCCGAAGGTCGGCGGCGCGTCCCACCTCGCGGCCGTCGGGGAGGCGGAACACGAAGTCGCCAAAGGCGAAGTGCTCGACCAAGAACCGGCGCAGGTCGTGCAACATCGTCGGCGAGCCCTTGAGCAAGAACGGAAGTCCCGAAGCCGTGGCGCGTTCCGCGTACTCACCGCGACCAGACTGGAGGAGAATCGGCACGTCGGGCGAGTGCGCGCGCACTGCGCGGGCAAGCGCGAATCCCGCATCGCGCACCATCTTGCCGCCGCGCGGGAACTCGACGTCGGAGATGATGCCCAGCACGTGGTCGCGGTACGTCGTCCACTGCCGCCAAGCTTCGTCGTACGACGTGCAGAGCAGGATCTTCGGACGCGCGCGCAGCCGCACGAGCTTGTGCGACAGGTTGGCCCCCTCGCCGAGCGCGTTGGACGACTGCCGGATGATCTCCGTGTAGATCGTGGGAAGGACCGAGGAGTAGTAGCGGATGCTGTCCTCCACGAGGAGCACCACGCGTACGCCCGTGCTCGCGGTGTCGTGGGCGACGTTGCGCTGGTCCTCGACGTAGTTCACGATGGCCAGCAGGATGCCGGCGTCGCCTTGCCACAGGAAACAGCGCTCGATCATCGAGGTGTCGGCGCGGGCCACGAAGTCGCTCAGCTCGCGATGGTCGTATGCCAGGACCACGACCGGCACGTCGAGACCGACGGCCGCCAGTTCGCGTGCGAGCCGCGTGGCGTCCATGTCGCCCGGGTCGATCGTGGTGATGACGAGGTTGAACCGCCGCTGCTCGTTCGCCAGGCGCACGGCTTCGGCGCCGCTGGACACATGGGTGATGCGCGGCGTGTGGTGCGCGTCGAGCTCGATGAACTCCTTCATCACCAGCTCGTTGAGCCGGCCATCCTCCTGCAGCGTGAAGGCGTCGTAGAGGCTCGACACCAGCAGGATGTCCTGGACCCGATAGGGCATCAGGTCCTGAAACCCCGTGAACGGGCCGGACTCGTCCTGCCGCGCAGCGCGGGGCGTCTCGGTCATGGTCGGTCTCCGCTCTTGGCCCCCTAAAGATGTGGGCGCGGAGTGGAACCGTTCCACCCCGCGCCCACTGGTCACGACCGGATCGGTCGCGTGTTGCTACGAGTCGTCAGACGACGCCCTGATCCATCATCGCGTTGGCAACCTTGAGGAAGCCGGCGATGTTCGCGCCATTCACGAGGTTGCCCGGCGTGCCGTACTCGGTCGCCGCCCCGTTCGCCGCCTTGTGGATGCTCTTCATGATCGAGTGCAGACGGCTGTCGACCTCTTCGCGGGTCCAGCCGAGGCGCTGGTTGTTCTGCGACATCTCGAGCCCCGACACCGCCACGCCCCCGGCATTCGCCGCCTTCCCTGGTCCGTACATGATCTTCGCCTTCAGGAACTGCGCCACGCCGTCGAGCGTCGTCGGCATGTTGGCGCCTTCGGAAACCAGCGTGACGCCGTTGCGCAGCAGGTTCGCTGCGTCCTTGCCGTTGATCTCGTTTTGCGTCGCGCTCGGGAACGCACAGTCGGCCTTCACGCTCCAGAGCGGGTTGTAGTCGAGCCGCAGATCGCGCGGCGTGTACGTCGAGCCCTTGAACTGCTTGGCGTACTCCTCGATGCGTCCGCGACGGACGTTCTTGAGCTGCATCACCCACGCCAGCTTCTCCCGCGTAATGCCCGCGGGGTCGTGGATGAATCCGTTCGAGTCGGAGAGCGTCACGGCCTTCCCGCCCAGATCCAGGATCTTCTCAACCGTGTATTGCGACACGTTTCCACTGCCGGAGACGAGGCAGACCTTCCCCTCGAGCGTTTGGCCGCGAGTGGCCAGCATCTCGACGGCGAAGTAGACGCAGCCGTACCCGGTTGCCTCCGGGCGGATGAGCGAGCCACCCCAGTTGATCCCCTTGCCGGTCAAGACTCCCGTGAACTCGTTGCGGATGCGCTTGTACTGGCCAAACAGGAACCCAATCTCGCGCCCGCCGACGCCGATGTCGCCCGCCGGCACGTCGGTGTTCGGGCCGATGTGACGGCTCAGCTCGGTCATGAAGCTCTGGCAGAAGTGCATCACTTCGGTGTCGCTCTTGCCCTTGGGGTCGAAATCCGATCCGCCCTTGGCGCCGCCCATGGGAAGCGTGGTGAGCGAGTTCTTCAACACCTGCTCGAACGCGAGGAACTTGAGGATGCCGAGGTTGACCGAGGGATGGAAGCGCAGGCCACCCTTGTACGGGCCGATCGCGCTGTTCATCTCGATCCGGTAGCCGCGATTGACCTGTACCTCGCCTGCATCGTCAACCCACGGAACGCGGAACATCAGCACCCGCTCCGGCTCGATGAGGCGCTCGATTATGTGCTGCGCCTTGTACTCCGGATGGCGGTCGAGCACGAGGCTCAGCGAATCGACAACTTCTTCGACGGCCTGGTGGAACTCCGGCTCGGCGGGGTTCTGCGCCTTTACCTGCTCCATCAGGGCTGCGACGTATGCCTTCCCGGAGAGGTTCTTCAGTGGACTCAGCGCGCGTGCATCGTGCTTGCTGCCAATGCCGGCGTCGGTGGGGTTGATCGTTGCGGAGCGGGCCATTGTTCACTCGCTGTGGAGCGTGGGTGGATTGAAGTCGAACGGCCCGGTGACGGGCCGGGGCCCCAACAATGGCGGGCACACCGTCAGCGTTGTAGGGTGGATTAGCCACCTGCGCTGTCCGAGAAAGTCCTACAGGATGCGAGGTGAGTCAGCGACACCGGCTCAGGAGCACTTATGGGAAGACGACTGCGCAAGCAAGAGCTGTTGAGCGAGATCCAGCGCGAGCGCACTGCGCTCGACGACACGCTCGCACTCCTCACGCCCCGTCAGATGACGCGGCCCGGGGTCACCCGTGGCGGATGGTCGGTCAAGGACGTGCTTGCTCACGTGGTCGCTTGGCAGCAAATGAACCTTGGCTGGTTTGCCGCAGGACTGCGGGGAGAGAAGCCAGCGATGCCGGCGCCGGGGTATACGCTGCGAGAGCTGCCTCGCCTGAACGCGATGCTCTATCGCAAGCACCACCGGCGCTCCCTTCGGGATGTCGTTCGAGACTACAGGACGTGGCACGAACGAGTCGTTGCCCTCATCGAGTCTCTGCCAGACACCGATCTCGTGACCCTCGGACGCTTTTCATGGACCGGCCCATCGTGGACGTTGAGCGACTACCTGCGCGCCAGTACGGCGGCACACTACCTGTGGGCGCGAACCCGAATCCGCCGTTGGTGGCGAACGCACGGGACTGGCAAGACCGCGCGTGGACCGTGAAGTTGAACGACGAAGACGCGTGCCGTTGTCGGAGGTCGCAACTGAAGCCATCCAACCGGACTCCACCACCCAACCCATGAAGATCAGCGGCATTCGCATGTACCAGGTGGATCTCCCGCTCCACGAGGGGAGCTACAAGTGGTCCGGCGGCAATTCGGTCTCCGTCTTCGACTCGACGGTCATCGCAGTGGACACTGACGCGGGACTCACCGGGTGGGGTGAGGTCTGCCCCCTCGGGCCGGCCTACCTCCCCGCGTACGCGCGGGGCGCGCGGGCCGGCATCGCTGAGCTCGCGCCGCTGTTGATCGGCGCCGATCCGCGCGCGCTCGGCGTGTTGAACGAGCGTATGGACGCCGCGATGCGAGGGCATCCGTACGTCAAGTCGGCGATCGACATGGCTTGTTGGGATTTGCTCGGCAAGGCGAGCGGGCTGCCGGTGGCCACGCTCATGGGCGGCCACGTGGGCGACGACTTCGCGCTGTATCGCGCCATCTCGCAGGACACGCCGGCGGCGATGGCGGAGCGTATCGCGCAATACCGCAGCGAGGGGTACACCAAGTTCCAGCTCAAGGTGGGCGGCAACCCCGACACCGACATCGAACGCATTCACGCCGCGGCCGAACAGCTCACGACTGGCGACGTGCTCATCGCCGACGCCAATACCGGATGGACGCAGCACGTCGCGATGCGCGTCGCCGACGCGGTGCGCCACGTGGACGTCTACATCGAACAGCCGTGCATGACGTACGAGCAGTGTCTTGCCGTCCGCCGCCACACCAATCGCCCGTTCGTGCTCGATGAAGTCGTTGACGGCATCGACATGGTGGTCCGCGGCGCAGCCGATCAGGCGATGGACGTGATCAATCTCAAGATCTCCAAGGTGGGCGGGCTCACCAAGGCGCGGCAGATTCGCGACCTCTGCGTGTCACTCGGCATCGCGATGACGATTGAAGACACGTGGGGCGGCGACATCATCACGGCGGCGATCGCGCATCTCGCGCACAGTACGCCGGAGCGGTTTCTGTTCTCCGCGACGGACTTCAACTCCTACGTCACGGTCGCGATTGCCGACGGCGCGCCGCAGCGAAAGCATGGGCGGCTCGCCGCCTCGCGCGAGCCGGGGCTCGGCGTGCACCCGACCATGAAGGTGCTCGGAACGCCGGTCGGGGAGTGGAGGTAGACGGCCGAGCGCCGGCCTCGACAGCAGTCTGCGAGGAAGCCGCCCCTATTTCTTCGCGTCCGCGGCGGGAACCAGCACAGCGTCGATCACGTGCACCCACCCGTTGGACGCGCGCACCGAGCCCACGATCTTCGCGCCCCCGATGAAGACGTCCTTGCCCTTGCGCTGAATTGTCTCTGATGAGCCATCGGCCATGGACACGATCTGTCCATCGGTGAACGCATCGAGTTCGCGGGCACTTGTGGTGACATGATGCGTGAGCACGTCGGACAGCTGCGATTTGTTGGCGGGCTTGAGCAGGTTGTCGACGGTGCCAGCCGGCAGTTTCTCGAATGCGGCGTTGGTCGGGGCAAAGACCGTGAATGGTCCGGCGTTCGCCAACGAGTTCACCAAGTCCGCGGCCTTGAGCGCCGCCACGAGGGTGGTATGGTCCTTCGAGCCGACCGCTACGCGGACGACGTCCGGCTGCGACTGGTTGTCGACGACCGCTGCCTGTCCTCCCGGGGCAGCCTGGCCACCGTCCGCCGCGCTCCCGGAGTCAGGCGCCGAACACGACGTCGCTGCAATGAACAGAGCCACTTGGCCTACGTGCCGAACGCGCCGCATCGAAGTTCCCCCGCGATGGTTGATGGTAGCCTGCCGAAGCAAACGGTCGTTCGGCGTGGCACCATTTATCATCGGGGAACTCACTGAAGCGGTGTCAGGCAAAGCACTACCAGCCAACGGCCCTCTACGGCTCGGCTTTCTTCAACGCGAGGTCGTGCACGTACTGCGCCACCGCCGCCAGCTGCGCCGGCGTCATCTTGTCCTTGAAGGACTTCATGTCTTCGCCCTTGCCCTTCGCAAGAACTTTCGCAATCGAATCCACGGAATGCTTCCCAACGAACGCCGAGTCGAACGCAGCGATCTTCTCGAACTTCGTTTTCATAGCCTTGGCCGGCACGCCGCGCACGCCATGACACTTCTTGCAGTTCGCGTCGTACAGCGTCTTCGCATCACCGGCGCCCTGCGCCGACGCGCGTTGGGGAAATGCGACAACCGCGAGCAGGCCTGCGCAGAGCATGAGGAATTTGGTCTTCATGGTTGTTTCTCCGATTTCTTGAGCGGTGGAGGGAATGTGTCTGCGTACTCCGGTTTGACGCTCCAGCCGTCCGGACCGCGCAACGTCATCAGGTAGCGCGTCAGTTCCTCGATCTCCTGATGCGACAAGGAGGGCGGGCCAAACGCCGGCATCTTTGAATCGGCGTGGAAGCGACCTGGATCTTCCATGAAGCTGTGCAGCCACGCGCCCGAGTGTTTCAGTCCCACCGTGGTCAACTCGGGTGCGTCGGGCGCGTCTTCAGCTGCCTCCGCGGAGACGTCTCCCGCGATCACATGGCAGCTGCCGCACTGCTGTGAACGGTACAGCGCGCGTCCAGCGCGTTCGATGGATGAGAGGGGGCGGCCCACTTCGGGCGGCGTCCCCTCCCCGGTGTCCTCGGCGACCGACGCGCCGATCAGCAGCCCCGAGCCACCCAACAGCGCGGTGAGCGCCACGCGCGCAATCGGGCGGCGACTGAACGAACGGCTGCTCGCGCGATCGTAGAACGGCAGCATCAGCATCGCCACCATCAGCGCGGCAGGAACGCCGACCGCAACCGCGGCCTCCATGGAGCCCGGCACCAGCTTGAGGAGATGGAAGAACGGGAGGAAATACCACTCTGGACGCGGCACGTACGATGTATCTGAGGGATCGGCAGGCGGTTCGAGCGAAGCACCCTTGTACATCGCCAACACCACCAGCACGACGATCACCAGCGTCGCCATGACGGCGTCCTTGGCGATGATATCGGGCCAGAACCGGATATCCGCGGTCTTGGAGCGAGCGTACGCTGCTTCGTAGTACGCCGGATACGACGGGTCGTCGGTAGTCGATGGGGCATCCACTTCCAGCGCCGCCGCGCGGGCCGAGATGCCCTGCCGGATGACCAGGAACATGTGCAGGCCCACGAGGCCTGCAAACATCAGCGGCAGCAACAGCACGTGCAGTGCGTAGAACCGCGTGAGCGTGGCGGCCCCCAACTGCGTGCCGCCGCGAAGCAGCTTGAGCATGATGCCGCCGACAACCGGCGTCGTGCCCGCGATGTTCGTGCCGACCTCGGTGGCCCAGTACGCCTTCTGATCCCACGGCAACAAATAGCCCGTGAAGCCAAAACCCATCACGACAGCGAACAAGCCCACACCGAGCACCCAGTTTGCCTCGCGGGGATACTTGTACGCGCCCATGGTGAAGACGCGGATCATGTGCGCCATCACCAGCACGACCATCGCGGACGCGCCCCAGTGGTGGATACCCCGCAACATCGACCCGCTGACCACCTGTTGCTCGATGAAACGAATGCTGTTGTAGGCGTGGTCCGGCGAGGGCGAGTAGTACATCGCCAACAGCACGCCAGTGACCACCTGAACCATGAAGACCGCGAGCGTCGCACTCCCCAGCGTGTGCCACCAGGTGAGGCGGTTGGGCACTTTGCGGTCCAGCAGAGCGCGCCGGATTTCGCTGGTCCCGATGCGCTCTTCGAACCACCGCTCGAAACTCACGCGCTATGCCTCGACTTTCTCGGCGATGCCGAGGCGGAAGTCACGGACGTTCACGAACACGGCGGAATCACGCACTTCGGTTTCGAGCTCGTCCAGTCCGCGTGGCGGCGGCCCGGCCAGCACGGCACCGGTTTTGACATCGAATTCACCGCGATGGCAGGGACAAATGAATGACTTGCGCTCGGGGTCGAATGTGAAACCGCACCCGAGATGGGTGCAGTGGCCGTTGTACGCCTTGAACTTCTCGCCGTCCTCGGAGTAGAGCCAGACCGAATTCATGGCCCGGGACTCGATCCACGCGTCGTCCTTGGAGGTGATGAAATCCACACGAATCGGCACGCCCGTATCCAGCAGCGCGGTGTCGTCCGCCACCTTCACCCAGGCCTCCGGAGCCGGTGGCTGCAACGTGGGCGAGAAGAACGCGCGCAGCACGGGAATCGAGACCAGCGCGGTCGAGATCGACGTAGCCAGTCCGGTGACCCAGCGCAGAAAGGACCGTCGCTCGATGGTCTCGATCGACTCTGGCATCTCTGGCGGGGGGATGTGCTCCTTACGAGAGATCATTCGATATTGCCGTTGGTCAGGAGCCTCGTCATTCGAACACCCGCAAGTCTACCGCCAACAGTGGCCTTCCGCACCAGCGCGCCGAACCAGTGGGACGCGGCGGATTCAATCATCAGGGATTCCCGGACGATGCACAAGAAGTTGACGATGGTGATGACAAAGGCCGTGTCATATGTTTGTCTGCGACGCACGCCAACACGTCCGGTCTGCGCCACGGTGTCGCTGGCGCACCCGGCACGTGTTCGATGCATCACCGACCACGGGACAAGCGACACAGAGAGCAACGCAACATGAAATGGGGACTCACCATCCTGGCGCTGACGGTATGCGCGACGGCACCTGCCGCCACCGCGACGGCGCAGGGCGCCACGCACGTGGGCGTCGCCTCCTGCGGGCTCTGCCACAAGAGCGAGGCGAAGGGGAACCAGTTGGGGCAGTGGCAGAAGTCACGGCACGCGCAGGCGTATACGACGCTGACCACCGCCAAGGCAGACTCCATCGCGAAGGCGAAGGGGCTGGCGAAGCCGGCCGCGGAGTCGCCGGAGTGCCTCGAGTGCCACGCCATCACGGCCGCCGCTCCACCCGATTCGAAGTTCAACATGAAGGAAGGCGTACAGTGCGAATCGTGCCACGGAGCGGGTTCGGGGTACAAGGCGCTGGCCGTGATGAAGGATTACGCCAAATCGGTCGCGGGCGGGATGCAGGATTTCGGCAAGGATCCCGCGAAGATCAAGGCGCAGTGCATCAAGTGCCACAATGACCGCAGCCCCACCGCGAAGGAGTTCAATTTCGACGAGCAGTGGGCCAAGGTCGCGCACCCGAGACCCAAAGTTTCGTAGCGGCACGCAGGCGTCTGCCAACAGCTCCACCATGAGACGGCGCGGATTTCTGACCGCGTCGCTCGTGGTGGGCTCGTTGTATCTCAGCCCGTCGCCGGCCCTCGCGCAGACGAAGGCCGACTGCCTCGCGTGCCACGAGGACAAGTCGGTCACCACGGAACGGGCCGGCAAGGAGGTCTCGCTCTGGGTCAACGATTCCATTCTCCGGAGGTCCACGCACCAGAAACTGGTGTGCGTCGCCTGCCACACGGGATTCGACCCCGAGAATCTGCCCCACAAGGCGAAGATCGAGCCGGTCAACTGCCTGCGCTGCCACACGGCCGCTCCGCTCAAACACGCTTTTCACCCGGAACTCGGGCGCGCGATCACCTCCAATCGGGAGCCTCGCGTCTCGTGCAAAGACTGCCACGGTCTCCACGACGTTGCGTCCCTGAAGGCCCCGGGCTCGAAGTTCCACGAGGGCCGCCTGACCGAATCGTGCGGCGAATGCCACCGCGAGGTCACCCGGAGATTCCCGCAATCCGAGCACGGCAAGGCGCTGGCCGCCGGAGTGATGGGCGCGCCGAACTGCCTCACCTGCCACCGCCAACCGATCACCCTTGCCAGCGCCAGGGCTGATTCGCTCGTCACGAAGCGGGCGCAGGCGCGCCTTTGCCAGTCGTGTCATCTGGACAATCCAGACGTCCGGGCAAGGACGTCGCCCGCCGCGGGGTTCATCGCCGACTACACGACGAGCGTGCATGGCGCCGCGCTGCTGCACGGAAATGCCAAGGCGGCGAATTGTGTGAGCTGCCACGGCAGTCACGACATGAAGATGGGCGCCGATCCGGGATCGATGGTCAATCGCGTCCGCGTTCCGGCAACGTGCGAGCAGTGTCACGCGAAGGCGGTGCACGAATTTGGCCAGAGCGCGCACGGCGTCGCGCTGAGCAAAGGGAACGCGGACGCGCCGACCTGTACGACGTGCCACGGCGAGCACACGATCCTGCCGCCATCCGATCCGCAATCACGAGTGGCGGCGCAGAATGTTTCAGCCCAGGTCTGCTCGCCCTGTCACACCTCGGTGCTGCTATCGGCCAAGTACGGACTCCGCAGCGACCGGTTCGAGACCTTCTCGGACAGTTACCATGGACTCGCAATCCGAGGTGGAGCCGTCGAGGTGGCGAACTGCGCGAGTTGCCACGGCAGCCACGGCATCAAGGCGTCCTCCGACCCCACGTCGACGGTCAACAAGGCCAACCTCGCCATCACGTGCGGCCGCTGCCATCCGGGGGCGAACAGCCGCTTCGCCATCGGCTCCGTGCACGTCACGCTGACGGCGCAGCAGGAACCGCTGCTCTACTGGGTTGCCACCGCCTACATCGCCCTCATCGTGGTCGTGGTCGGTGGCATGGGAATCCACAATCTCCTCGACTTCTTCCGCAAGGCGCGGCGCAAGCTGATGATCCGCCGCGGGTTGATCGTCGAAGAACCTGTGGGGCACGCCCTGTACGTCAGGATGTCGCTGAGCGAGCGCGTGCAGCATGCGGTGCTGGTACTGAGTTTCGTCACCCTGGTCGTGTCCGGCTTCGCGCTCAAATACCCCGATGCGTGGTGGGTGGCATCGTTGCGCCAACTCGGCCCGCTGTCGTTTCTGATCCGGAGTATCGTGCATCGCGTCGCTGGCGTGGTCATGGTCGTCGCGGGCCTATTCCACTGCTACTACGTCTTTGTGACGCCGCGCGGCCGGCAGTTGCTGCGCGACCTCCTGCCCCAGCGCCAGGATCTGCGCGACGCGATCGGCGCCATGCGGTACAACCTCGGACTCTCGTCGTCGCGGCCCGAACTCGGGCGCTTCAGCTACATCGAGAAGAGCGAGTACTGGGCGCTGGTCTGGGGCACGGTCGTCATGGGCGCCACAGGGGTAGTCCTCTGGTTCGACAACACGTTCATCGGCCTGCTCACCAAGCTTGGGTGGGACGTGGCGCAGACCGTGCATTACTACGAAGCGTGGCTGGCGACCCTCGCGATCATCGTGTGGCACTTCTACTTCGTCATCTTCAATCCCGACGTCTATCCGATGAACATCGCCTGGCTGACCGGATCGCTGACCGAGGAAGAGATGCGGGATGAACATCCCGCGGAGCTCAAGCGGCTGAAGGAGCACGGACCCGCAGAGTAACGCGCGGTCGCGCGCAGGCGGTCAGCGGTACGCGAAGAGCATCGCGTAGACGATCCAGATGACCATCAGGAACCCGATGGCAAGTGCCGTCCAGGCAAAGGCGCGGATGGTCCTGATGACGATGGGCTGGTACGGAGTCACGAGGTGCTTCTTCAGGGACCGATCCGCGATGAGCGCCTCATACTCCATCGGTTTGTCGTGCTTCAGCTCCTCGACCGTCATGCGCCCGGTGAACACAACGATGTCCATCGGGAACTTCTCCGGGCGCAGGTGCGTGTTGAAGAAATGCACGGTGAAGATGAAGCCGGTGGCCAGCAGCGCCTCGTCGCTGTGGATGATGGTCGCCACGTTGATCAACCATCCCGGGAAGAGTCGCGTGAAGACCATTGGGAACCAGAGGGTCAGCCCCGTGGAGCCGATCACGGCGATGCCCCAGAACACGGCGAAGTAGTCGAACTTCTCCCAGTACGTCCAGCGGCCGTAGCGCGGACGCTCGCCGCGTCCCAGGAACCACTTCAGTGATCCCTTCAGGTCCGCCAGGTCCTTCCACGTCGGCAGCATCGTGTCGGGCCCAAGCAGCATGGCCTTCCACGATTGCCGCTCCCGCCGCTTCCGAGCCACGAGGTCCACGAGGTGCGTTATGAAGATCGCGATCATCAACACGGCCGCGGCGCGGTGGAGGTACCCGGCGGTCTCGAATCCCCCGAGCAGGTGCGAGAGCCCCGAGGCCCAGCTGGTGTACGAGAACTTGAGCGTCATCCCCGTGGCGGCCAGACTGATGAAGCTGACGATCATCGCGACGTGCAACGCCCGGTTGAGCGGCGAAAACCGTTGGTACTCCATCTCGTGGCGGGACGTGCTGGGGTGCCTACCCAACTCGCGCCGGATCTTGAGCGCACGCGGAAGCCACAGCAGCGTGTGGGCACCGCCCACCGTGAAGGTGCCGACGAGGAGCCCGGTCATGCCCCAGAAGGTCCAGAAGAGCCACGGGTACTTCGCCGGGTCGTGATGGGTGGCGTGTGTCAGGTAGCCGGCGAACCGCCGTGTCGCGCCCGCGTGACACTTCTGGCAGGTGGCCACGACGTTGGCGCGATTCAGGTGCGAGCGCGGATCGCCGACGGGCAGGATGTCGTGCGCCCCGTGGCAGTCGTAGCACTTCGCCGTCTTCGTGTATCCGAGCTGGGAGACCTTGCCGTGATAAGTCTCGAAGTAGGTCTTGGCGATCTGTTCGTGGCACCGGCCACAGTCGTTCATGATCGCCAGCTTGAATCCCTCCCCGTCGGTGCGACGGATGGTGTGCGCGCTGTGGCAATCGACGCACACGGGCAGCTGTTTCTGTGTGCGCGACGTCTTCGGCGAGTGAATGCTCCGCTCGAACTGCTCCTGGATGCCGGCATGGCAGGAGCCGCACGTGGCCGGGATGTTGTTGACATGTACGGTGGACCGGAGGCTGTCGCGCGGGAGCACGCTGTGCGCGGAATGGCAGCTCGTGCACATGGCCGTCACGACGAGCCCGCTCTTGAGGAGTCCCTTTCCGTGAATGCTCTCGGTGTAGCGCTCG
>Ga0206225_1000065_pt1 | contig 15622 bp, 14 predicted proteins | sample MancosB2_FD_155470 | JGI IMG/M metagenome (GOLD analysis project Ga0206225, IMG submission 155470) | Subsurface sediment microbial communities from Mancos shale, Colorado, United States - Mancos B2 | ecosystem: Environmental > Terrestrial > Deep subsurface > Rock core/Sediment | place: USA...
CGTGCTCACGGCTGCCAGGGACGCGGCACGGCCCACGACCAGCGGCATGACGACGTGGGGAAAGAACACCACGTCCCGGAGCGGAAGGACGGGGAGGCGAGTGCCCGCCGGTTCGTCGGCGGTGGCCTCCCGGCGCGCGGGCGTCACGCCTCTTTCTTCTTGCGGTGCGGCGAGATCTCGAGGAGCGGCGGCGTGCCCTGATTGAGGACGGAGCTTTCCGTGACGCGCACTTCGACCACGTCGTCGCGGGTCGGAAGGTCGAACATGACGTCCATCAGGATCTCCTCGACGATGGCGCGTAGGCCGCGCGCACCGGTGCCACGCTTGAGCGCCTTCTGCGCGACGGCGCGAAGGGCAGCCTCGTCGAAGTTGAGCTGCACTTCCTCGAGCTCGAACAGTTTGCGGTACTGCTTGGTGAGCGCGTTCTTCGGCTCCTTCAGGATCCGCACCAGCGAGACCTCGTCCAGGGCCTCGAGTGCCACGACCACCGGCAAACGGCCAACCAACTCGGGGATCAGGCCGTACCGGAGCAGGTCGTCCGGTTCCACCTCGGCGAACGGGTTCTTCTTGCGCTCCGCCGGCTTGTCATCGGTCAAGTCCGCGAAGCCGATCTGGCGTCGGCCGGTACGTGCCTCGATGATCTTTTCCAGGCCGTCGAACGCCCCGCCGCAGATGAACAGGATGTCCTTGGTATTGATCTGGATGTATTCCTGCTGCGGATGCTTGCGGCCGCCCTGCGGGGGCACGGACGCAACCGTGCCTTCGAGGATCTTGAGCAGGGCCTGCTGCACGCCCTCGCCGGACACATCCCGTGTGATGCTTGGGTTCTCCGACTTCCGTGCGATCTTGTCGATCTCGTCGATGTAGACGATGCCGCGCTCGCACTCGGCGACATTGAAATCGCCCGCCTGGAGCAGCCGAACCAGAATGTTCTCCACGTCCTCGCCGACGTAGCCGGCCTCGGTCAGCGTGGTGGCGTCCGCGATGGTGAAGGGGACGTCCAGAATCCGGGCCAGCGTCTGGGCCAGCAGCGTCTTGCCGACGCCCGTGGGCCCGATCAGCATGATGTTCGACTTGTCGAGCTCGACTTCGTCCTGGACCGAGGACGAGTTGATGCGTTTGTAGTGGTTGTAGACTGCGACCGAGAGCGCCTTTTTCGCCTTTTCCTGACCGATTACGTACTGGTCGAGGACGTCCTTGATCTCAGGAGGCGTGGGAACCTGCGTGATCGCCTCGGCGACCTCGCGCTCTTCGTCCTCCGCCAGGATCTCATTGCAGAGCGCGATGCACTCGTTGCAGATGTAGACCGAGGGCCCGGAGATGAATTTCCGGACGGAGTCCTTCGACTTTCCGCAAAACGAACAACGCAGATGTTTGTCGTGGGACATGGCGGATGCTTGCTAGTAAGACTGGTCGAGCAGCCCGCCCCGTCGAGGGCTCAACTGAATAAAGGCCCGACGAGTGGGACGGTCAAGCAATGGTGGGACGATTCAACTGAATGAAGGTTATTCGGTGAGGGTGAGGGAGGAGGCCGAGGGAGGGGAACAGCTTCCGGGCTCCTCCCTCCGCCTCCCCCTCAGTTATCGGTTCTCGGCCTGCGCCTTGATAACGGCGTCAGGAACGATCTCGGCCTGGTTGCTGATAACGGTGTCGATGAGGCCGTACGTTTTGGCTTCTTCCGCCGACATGAACCGGTCGCGGTCCGTGTCCTTCTCGATCTGCTCGATGGGCTGACCGGTGTGCTTGGCCATGAGCTCGTTCAGCTTGGACCGGAGATACAGGATTTCCTTCGCCTGAATCTCGATTTCCGACGCGCTTCCGCCCCCGCCGCTCTGGGACGGCTGGTGGATCATGATGCGGGAGTGCGGCAATGCAAAGCGTTTGCCCTTGCGTCCGGCAGACAACAAAAACGCGCCCATGCTCGCTGCCATGCCCATGCAAATCGTGCTCACTGGCGATTTCAGGTACTGGATCGTGTCGTAGATCGCGAGGCCGGCGGACACGCTGCCACCGGGCGAATTGATATACAGATAGATGTCGCGCTCGGGGTTGTCCGCCGTCAGGAACAGCAGTTGTGCGATGATGATGTTGGCAACGTCGTCGTTGACGGGCGCGCCCAGAAAGACGATCCGATCCATCAACAACCGTGAGAAAATGTCGTAGCTGCGCTCACCGCGGCTCGACCGCTCGATGACGTACGGCGGGTAAATCGTTGCCATTGGCATGGTTGACGTGGTTGACATGGTCACTCGATCGTATTTCGCTCCAACAACCACTTGAAGACCTTCTCCTCGGTGATCGCCCGCTCGATTTCCTTGATACGTCCGGCCTTTTGCAGGGATGCGTACACCTGACCGGGGTCGGCGCTCCGTTTTTGTGCCACCTCCGCGACCCGCTCGTCCACATCGGCCTCTGAAGCGGACAACTTCTCCGTCTCAGCCACGGTCTCGATGATCAAATCCCGGCGCACTTGGCGCTCGGCCACCGGCCGGAACTCCACGGTGAAGCGTTCGCGCTCCGCGTCGGGGACCTGATACGCCTTCATGTAGCCGTCCACGATCTGATTCACCCAGCTGGGTGGCACGTCGAAGGCGTTGGCCTGCGCGATCTGGTCGATGAGCTGCTGGCGGACGCTGGCGTCTGCCTCGCGCTCCGCGTGGGATTCAAGGTCCTTCCGTACCGCTGCGCGCAGGGCGTCCAGGGACTCGAAATCACCCACTTCGCGCGCGAATGCGTCGTCAAGATCGGGCAGTGCCTTCCGTTTGACTTCCTGAAGCGTCACGCGAACGGGCTTCGACTTCCCGCGCTGCGTTTCATCGGGAAAGTCGTCGGGCCAGCGCACGCTGTCTTCCAGTGTCTCGGCCGGCGTCAATCGCATGATGAGCTCTTCAATGCCAGGTATCGCCTGCCCGCCGCCCAGCACGATCCGGTATTCCTTGCCCTCGGGGAGCACGCCGGCTTCGTCCGCCGTCGCCAGCAGCACCGTCACCATGTCTGTTGGCAGCGGCTTTTCAGTGACCGGGGCCCAGTTGGCGCGCTGGTCGCGCAGTTGCTCGATCTGTTCGCCCACCGTGTCGTTCGTGACCGTGGCGGCAGGACGGGCCAGCTTGAAGCCCTGCGTGCGAGCCAACGCCACTTCGGGTCGCACTTCCACGTGGAGTTCAAACACCAGCGGCTTGCCTTCGTCGAACTTCACATCATGGAGGTGCGGGGTCGACGCCACATTGAGTTTCTCGCGCGACACGACCTCTTTGTAGGCATCCTGCAGTATGGACTCGATCGTCTGCTGCCGAATGGCGTCCTTGAATTTCTTGCGAACCAGGGCCGCTGGCGCCTTGCCGGGACGAAAGCCAGGCAAGCGGGCCTGCGTGGCGTATTTGCGGGCGGCCTGTTCCTCGGCCTCCCGCACGATTTCCACAGGCACGGAGACTTCGAGCAGGCGCTCAACGCCCTCGCTCTTCTTGGTCTTGATCTCGATTTCCATCGTGCCCGAAAGCTAACCGGGTCTTTCGCTTTGGCGCGTTGTGTGGCACCCTGCACCCGACACGACACAGGAGTCACCGATGTCCGCATTAGCGCTGCAGCGTCGCTACAGGTTCCTCCTCTCAGTCGCGTTGCTGGTTGCCGCTCACGTCGTGGCTGCCCCGGCGCCGGCCGAGGCGACGAAGACCATCCTCACGGTCAATCCGCTCGGACTCCTCCAATTCGGGCCGACCATCGAGCTCGAACGGCTCGGCTCGCCAGAAGTCGGCATAGCGTTCGGCCTCGCACGCCGACGCTCGGCTTGTTGGCCCATGTGATTGACCCCGACATCGGCTTCGCCCTGCTTGGAATGGGCGAGCTCCGGTTCCACAGCGACGCCAGACGCCCGATGGGTTGGTGGTGGGGTCCAAGAGGCGAGTACGGAAAATCGAACTCTGCCGGCACCACCTACACCGTGTATGGCGGTGGGCTGAAGGGTGGTTCGTCATGGGCGTGCTTTCGATCGGCCGCATTCGGTAAACCGACGAACGACAGGCGCGTCGACATCAGGGCATTCGTGTTACCCAGAGGTCAGCGCTGCCGGCTCGATCAGACGTGAACACGATGGACTTGCCATCGGGAGAAAACGACGCGAAGGAATTGAACGGCGTGCGTTCCGTGACTTGGGTCGCGGCTCCCCCTGTCATGGAGACCGACCAGATCCCTGCACTGAGCCCGCGTCGCACCTGAAACCCGCCAGGTACCTCCACAAGGTCTGACGAGAACGTGCCCTCGTACCGCGTAAAAACGACGACCTTCCCATCTGGCGATACCGAAGGGGACCGCTCCCACGCGTCGCCGGTCGAGAGGAGGACTCGCGAGTTCTGACCGTCTGAGTCCATGATCCACAGGTCGTACTGGCCGCTAGCGGCCCGCGAATCCGCGCTTCGCGAAAAGACGACTTGGGCGCCATCTGGAGTCCAGCTGCAATCGAGTCCGTTCCCGATCTCGCGCGGATTTCTCCCATCCGAGGACATCACCCAAATCGACAGGTTCCCGTTCGCGTAGGAACGCGTGAAACAGATGTCTCCTTTCGACGACACGGCCGGGTTGCTCGCTCCATCGGCCAGCGATGTCAGCTGGCTCAGCGAGCGCGTCCTGAGGTCCATCGCCCAGATATTTCTCGTTCGATTGACGCGGTCGGATTGAAACACAACCGTTCCTCCACCGGGCGCTACGCTGGGATTGCGGTCCGCGCTGGAATTGACCGATGTCGTAAGCTGCTGAACGGCGCCCCCGTCAATCGGGCGCATCCACAACTCAAGGCTGCCACTCCGCGACGAGGAATAGACGACGAATTTCGCATCCGGCGTGTAAGCCGCGTCGATGTCGACGCCCGGATCTGTGGTCAGCTGCTGAGTTGCTGGTCGGCCGGCAGGCCCGCTCCCTGATTGCGCCGACAGCTCTCCGCTAAGGAAGAACACGATCATGCCACACGAGAGAGACCTTCGGGCGAATGGCATTGGACCCCTGGGGCGTCAGCGGTGAAGCTCCGAAGGAAGGCACAATATCGAGAGCGTGCCTCGCAAGAGTGTATCGGAATGAACGTGAAGTCAAGGCGAAAACCTGATTGACAGCCGGCGAAAGCGTCGCATCTTGGGGCCGCACGGCAGCTTCGATCAAACCCCAACTTTGCGAGGACGTATGCCCTACAGCCGGTTTCTCACGTCGATCGGAAAGACCCTCGCCCTATCAGTGCTGGTTGTGACCGCATCAACCGTGTCGGCTGATGCACAGCGTGTGGCAGAGTCCCGGGCGGGCATCACGTCGGCACCGTTTGTCGCTGACGGTGCGGTTGCTCAACAAGCCGCGGGTCGAAAGGAGCCTGTCGTCGCCGGCTTGCTGAGTTGGATCGTTCCTGGCGTTGGCTCGTTTTACGCTGGTAACAACCGGCATGGCGCAATACACCTTGGAGTTGGCGTCGGGTCGCTCATCGCGATGGTGGCTGGCGCCGCTGCGGCGGTCGAGACTGTTGACATTAACACAGGAGAAGTGAGCGGGGGTGGTTTGGGGCTGCTGGTAGTCGGCTATCTCGTGTACGTCGTGAACGACGTTTGGAGCATTTTCACGGCAGTGTTTGACGCCAACAGGCACAACACCGGAAGTTCTGGGGGGCGCGTCGTTGGTGAGTTGTATCTTGCGCCCGAGGTTCGCGGAGTGGGCTCCGCAATGTCCTCACCGGAAACCGGCGCGAGCGGCTCGCGGCTGGGATTGCAGGTGCTCAAGCTTCGTTTCTAGGGCGCAGCGGATCGCACCGTGCTGACGCCGCCAGTCGGAGCGGCGTCAGTGGCTTCGTAATAGTGCGGGAGCCGGGACTCGAACCCGGAAGCCTTGCGGCACAGGATCCTAAGTCCTGCGCGTTTGCCAGTTCCGCCACTCCCGCCAAGAAAAACAAAGGTGCCGTGCGCTGATCCAGCGCCCGGCACCTGGATCCTGCGCTCGACCTACTCGCCCATCGATAGGTTGACGACCTTGGTGTTGCCGCCGCGCAGGCTGTAGACGACAAGCGACAGCACTTCGCCACGCTTCACCGCCTTAACTGCGTCTTCAAGATCGCCCACAGTGCGGATGTCCTTGGACGGGTGCAGCATCCGCACGATCACATCGTCGTTCGCGAACAGCTCGCGATGCGCCGGACCGCGGGGTGATACCGCGGTCACGAGCAATCCGCGGCGGTATTCGTCCTTCACGGACGCCTGCGTGGCAAGCTCGGACGGCAGCGGCTGCACCGTGATGCCCAGTCGATCATAGCTCCGGGTATCCCGGGCCGGCGCCGCGGGGCCTCGCTCGTTGGACGCAACCGTCTCGTCCGCGACCACGGGCGGTTCGCCCAAACGCACCTTGAATGCCTTCTTTTCGCCGAACCGCATGGTCTCGAGTTCGATCACATCGTTCGGCTTGAACCCGCGCACCAGACGCTGCAATTCTGCCACCCGGTTCACGCGCTGGCCTGCCGCAGTGATGACGATGTCACCCACCTCGATGCCGGCGCGTCGCGCTGGACTGTCATCCGGCGGCTCAAAGGCGTCGATCTTGATACCGCGGATGTCGGTCAGCCCGGCCGCCTTGGCATCCGTGGGCGACACCTCGCTGATCGTCACGCCGAGCACGGCGCGCCGCACCCGGCCGTACTGGCGCAGGTCGTCCATCACGAGCTTGGCGAGCGAAATCGGAATCGCGAAGCCGTAGCCGGCGCTGAAGCCCGTGGTGCTGGCAATCGCGCTGTTGATGCCGATCACTTCGCCGCGAATGTTCACCAGCGGGCCGCCCGAGTTGCCCGGGTTGATCGCCGCGTCCGTTTGGATGAAGTCCTGGATGGCGTAGCGCGCCCGATCCGGCAGCGCGAGCTGCGACCGGCCCTTGGCGCTCACGATGCCGGCCGTGACGGTGAAGTCGAGTCCGAGCGGATTGCCGATCGCCACCACCCACTGGCCCACGCGCATGGCGTTGTCGTCGCCGAGGGTCACGGTCGGCAACCCGGTGGCATCCACCTTGATGAGCGCAACGTCGGTGGTGGGATCCCGGCCAATCACCTTGGCGGCGAAGCGCCGGTTGTCCAGCATGGTCACGGTGACGCGATCGGCGTTGGCGACGACGTGGTTGTTCGTGAGGATGTAGCCGTCTTTGCTGACGATGAAGCCGGAGCCCGTTCCGCTGCGCGGCTGCGGATCGGAGTTGTCGAACTGACGAAAGAAATCCTCCATGCCCGGCGGCACGTTGCGCTGCCGCGTTGGCGACCGTCGCGGCTCGAGTTGCTCTGCTTCGATGGCCACGACGGCCGGCGTCACCGCTTCGGCGATCGCCTCGAACGCCTGAGCCGTCTCGTCGAGGGATCGCACCGCCGGCGTTGCGGCACGCTGCGGCGCCGCCGAACGCGCCTGAGCCCAACTGAGGTTGGTCAAGTCGAAGCCCGACGCGAATACGAGGCCGCAGGCAAACGCGACAAGCAGGCCGGCGGCGAACTGGATGCGATACCTGATTCTCATGACTTCACGTTACTCCGGAATTTCTCGTTCAACCAGTGCCCCTTACTCGTGACTCGTGACTCGTGACTCGAACTCCATCTGGTAGGACACCCCAGACCGCCAGCGGGTTTCCCGGCCGAGTCACGAGTCACGAGTCACGTCTTTTTCGTTTCATCCACGATCTCGTAGTCCGCTTCGACGACGTCTTCCTTCTTGCCCTCGTCCGGCTTGGCCTCGCCGTCCGGCGGTGGCGTTCCGCCGCCATCAGCCGGCTTCTGGCTCTGGGCGTAAAACGACTGACCCGCCTCCGCGAAGGACTTGGCGAGCTCTTCCTGCGCGGCCTTGATCTCCGCGAGGTCGTCGCCGCGAAGTGCCTTCCGCGCGCGTTCCACCGCTGACTCGAGCTTGGTCTTGAGTTCAGCCGGCAGCCGGTCGGACCACTCCTTGGCGTTCTTCTCCACTTCATACGTCATGGAGTCGAGCTTGTTGCGGACGTCAATCTCGTCGCGCTTCTGCTTGTCCTCGGCGGCGTTCTTGTCCGCCTCTTTGACCATGCGGTCGATGTCCGCGTCCGACAGTCCGCTGGATGCCTCGATGCGGATCTTCTGCTCCTTTGCGGTCGCCTTGTCCTTGGCGGACACGTGCAGAATGCCGTTGGCGTCGATGTCGAACGTGACTTCGATCTGCGGCACGCCGCGCGGAGCCGGCGGTATGCCGGTGAGCTGGAATTTGCCGATGGTGCGGTTGTCGCGCGCCAGCGGCCGCTCGCCCTGGAGTACGTGGATCTCAACCTGTGTCTGACTGTCGTCCGCCGTCGAAAACGTTTCCGTCTTCTTGGTCGGGATGGTCGTGTTGCGCGGAATCAGCACGGTCATCACTCCACCCAGCGTCTCGATGCCGAGCGACAGCGGCGTCACGTCCAACAGCAGCACGTCCTTCTGCTCACCCGTGAGCACCGCGCCCTGCACAGCGGCGCCGATGGCGACCACTTCGTCCGGATTCACGCCCTTGTTGGGTTCCTTCCCGAAGAACTTCTTGACGATGTCCTGGATTTTCGGGATGCGTGTCGAGCCGCCCACGAGCAACACTTCGTCGATCTCAGTCGGCTTGAGGCCGGCGTCCTTGAGCGCCTGCTCCATCGGCGGGATCGTGCGCTGGATGAGGTCGTCCACCAGCTGCTCGAACTTCGCCCGTGACAGCGTGTAGTGCAGGTGTTTCGGACCGCTCGCGTCCGCTGTGATGAAGGGCAGGTTGATGTCCGTCGACTGAGTGGTGGACAGCTCCATCTTCGCCTTCTCGCCCGCTTCCTTCAGCCGCTGGAGCGCCATCGGGTCCTTCGAGAGGTCGATGGTCTGATCGCGTTTGAACTCCGCCACGATCCAGTCGATGACGCGTTGATCGAAGTCGTCGCCGCCAAGGTGCGTGTCGCCGTTCGTGGATTTGACCTCGAACTGGCGCGACCCGTCCACATCGTAGAGTTCCAGCACCGAGATGTCGTACGTGCCGCCACCGAGGTCGAACACGGCGACCTTCTCGTCCTTTTTCTTGTCCAGTCCGTACGCCAGCGCGGCGGCGGTGGGCTCGTTGATGATGCGGAGCACGTCGAGGCCCGCGATCTTGCCGGCATCCTTGGTGGCCTGGCGCTGGGCGTCGTTGAAATACGCCGGCACCGTCACGACCGCTTTGGTGACCGGGTGGCCGAGGTAGTCCTCGGCAGTCTGCTTCATTTTTTGGAGGATCATCGCCGAGACTTCGGGCGCCGAGAACCGCTTGCCCTGGACTTCGACGTTGACGATGTCATTGGCGCCAGCCACGACCTTGTACGGGACGCGCTTGATCTCCTCAGGCACTTCGTTCAGCCGACGGCCCATGAACCGCTTGATCGAAAAGACCGTGTTCGTCGGGTTGGTGACCGCTTGGCGTTTGGCCACCTGGCCAACGAGGCGCTCACCGTCTTTCGTGAAGCCAACCACCGATGGCGTGGTGCGGCCTCCCTCAGCGTTTGGGATCACGACCGGGTCCCCACCCTCCATGACCGAAACCACCGAATTGGTGGTGCCCAGGTCGATGCCAATTACCTTGTCGGCCATTGCTTCCTCGAGATTTGTGTGAGACTGTCCGGCCCTCCCTGAGCAATTCCGGGACCCGGAATACCAGCCATTTTGGCAGACAACGGGGCACTATCGGGCCATGATCCCTGTCAGCGATGACAATCCGACGGTCAAAACGCCATGGATGACCTATGCCATCGTCGGGGCGACGGCGCTGGTTTGGCTCCTCTTTCAGCGCGCGGGCATGGACGAGGCGCTGATCCGGACGGTGTGCGAGCAGGGCATGGTGCCCGCGGAACTGACGCATCTCAGGCCGCTCGGCTATGCGGTGCCGTTGGGAGACGGCGTGGCATGCGTGGTCGACGACAGCCTCATCAACTGGTTCACGCCTGTGACGTCCATGTTCCTCCATGGCGGATGGGGGCATGTGATCGGCAACATGTGGTTCTTCTGGGTGTTTGGGAACAACATCGAAGACAGCATGGGTCCGCGCCGGTTCGTGGCGTTCTACCTGCTGTGCGGGCTGATCGCGGCGGCGGCGCACATCGCGAGCCAGCCATCGTCTGCCGTACCGACCGTCGGGGCGTCCGGCGCCGTGTCGGGCATCATGGGGGCTTACCTCGTCCTCTATCCAAGGGCCCGGGTCAACCTGCTTTTCATCTTCGTCTTTTTCTTCAGAGTCATCCCGGTGCCCGCGTGGGCTGCGCTGCTCTGGTGGTTCGGTTGGCAGCTGATCGCCGCGCTGCCGGCAATGCAATCGGCGGACATGTCCGGCGGCGTGGCGTTCGCGGCTCATGTGGGCGGGTTCGTGGCCGGCGTTGTGCTCATTCGGCTGTTTACCGATCCAGCACTTCTCGAGCGGCGGCGGATCGTTCATGCCGCGCAGCATCCTGGGCTGCCCGCGTCCTGATTTGTGCTTTTCCGGTGCGCCTGTGACCTTTTGAGTCGCGAATCCGCTTCGAACCTCCCGGCCCAACGCCACCGTCCCCGAGACCCGCCCATGTTTGGACGCCTCATTCCACGAGACCAGGAGTTCTTTTCGCTGTTCAACGAGCTGGCGACGCACCTCGCGACCACGGCGCGGCTGCTGAGCGAGCTCTTCGAGAATCCCAGCCGGATCAGCGAGCAGGTGCGCGCCATCAAGGCCGTGGAGCACAAGGCCGATCAGCTGACCCACGAGATCAACGCGCGCATCGACCGCAGTTTCGTGACGCCGATCGACCGCGAGGACATTCACACGCTGGCAACGCGCCTGGACGACGTCATCGACCTGCTCGACGGCACCGCGCGCCGTGCCGAAATGCTGCATATCGGCACGCAGGTGCGTGAACCGGCCCGCAGATTGTCGCGCCTGCTGGTTGAGGCGACGGAGCACATCCAGCGCGGCGTGGCTGCCGGCATCAAGAAGCCGAATGACGTGAAGGCCGCGGCGCTCGAAGTGAAGCGCATCGAGGAAGAGGGCGACGGCATCTACCATGAGGCGGTCGGCGCGCTCTTCCGGGGGAAGCCGGATCCGCTGGACGTGATACGGTGGAAGGAGATCTACGATGTGCTGGAGGACGCCATCGACAGCTGCATGGCGGTTGTGCATGCGCTCCAGAGCATCTCGCTGAAGAACGCGTGACGTGATCGGCTACGTCATCGCGATCGTTCTGGTCGCGTTCGTCTTCGACTTCATCAACGGCTTCCACGATTCCGCGAACTCGATCGCGACCGTGGTGGCGACGCGAGTACTGTCGCCCTTCCAGGCGGTGGCGTGGGCCGCGTTCTTCAATTTCGTCGCCCTGTTCGTCGCCGGAACCGCGGTCGCCAAGACGGTTGGCAGCGGGATGATCGACGTGAAGATCGTGGATCCCAACGTGATCCTGGGCGGGCTCCTTGGCGCGATCGTGTGGAACCTCATCACTTGGTACTTCGGGCTGCCGTCGAGCTCGTCGCACGCCCTGATTGGGGGCTACGCCGGTGCGGCCGTTGCGAAGGCCGGCATTGCCGCGATCACCTGGGGCTCGAAGTGGATGCTCACGCTGGTGTTCATTGCGCTTTCGCCGATCATCGGCATGCTGCTTGGCTCTGCGCTGATGATTCTCGTCTCCTGGCTCTTTCACCGTTCCACCCCGGGCAAGGTGAACCGGTATTTCCGCTACGCGCAGCTGGTGAGTTCCGCCGCGTTTTCGTTGTCCCACGGGGCCAACGATGCTCAGAAGACGATGGGAATCATCGTGGGACTCCTCGTATCCACGCAGGCGCTGTTCGCGTCACAAACGGGTTGGATGCGGCACCTGTACCTGGAAGACGCGAAAGTGATTCCGTACTGGGTCATGGCGGGCGCCCACCTGGCGATCGCGGGCGGGACATTCTTTGGAGGTTGGCGCATCGTGCACACCATGGGTTCACGCGTGACCCGCCTGCGGCCGGTGGGCGGCTTTTGCGCGGAAACCGGCGGCGCGATCAGCATCCTGCTGGCAACGCGCTTCGGCATTCCGGTGAGCACGACGCACACGATCACGGGCTCCATCGTCGGCGTGGGGGCCACACAACGCATGCGTTCGGTGCGATGGGGCGTTGCCGGCCGCATAGTCTGGGCGTGGGTGCTGACCATTCCAGCCGCAGCGTTCATGGCCGCCATCTCCTACGCTGTGCTCGCCGCCCTTATGCAGTTCTAGCGAACGCGCTGGCGAATCTTCGCCGCGATCATTTCGACCGCAACGGCGTTGTCTCCTCCGCGCGGCACGATGACATCCGCGTAGCGTTTGCTCGGCTCCACGAATTCGAGGTGCATCGGTTGCACCGTGGTGAGATACTGATCCAGAATCTCCTCCAGCGGCCGTCCGCGCTCCACGATGTCGCGGCGCAGCCGGCGGATGAGCCGGACGTCGGCATCCGTGTCCACGAAGACCTTTACGTCGAACAGCGCTCGAACACGTGGATCGGTGAGGACCAGGATACCGTCCACCACCACGACCTCCGCGGCGGGGACGTGCGTCGTTTGTTGGCGCCGCGTGTGTTCGGCGAAGTCGTATTCCGGCTTTTCGATCGGGCGGGCGTCCGCCAAGGCGCGCAGGTGCGTGAGCAGCAACTCCCAGTCGATCGCGTTCGGATGATCGAAGTTGATGCGACGCCGTTCTTCCATCGGCAAATGCGCCGCGCCGTGGTAGTACGCGTCCATGTCGATGAACGCGACGCTGGTGGCAGACAGTGCCGCCGCGACGTTTCTGGCGACGGTGGATTTTCCCGACCCCGAGCCGCCGGCGATACCGAAGAGCAGTGGCTTCATCGCGCCGAAAGCTGACCGACGGGCGCGGCGCGCGCCATCGTGCCCGCAAGCCGGTTGAGGGCTACCTTTTGCACCCAATGCGTACCTCACGCCGAGTACTCCGATTCGGTCTGGCCGCCGCAGTCGTGACGGCAGCCGTGTCCTGCGCGCGGGCGGCGAGCGAGTCGCGCACGATCGGCCCCGACTCGCTGACGCTGGTGGTCGCCGCCACGACGGATGTGCATGGCTGGCTCCGCGGCTGGGACTACTTCGCCAATGCGCCGGACTCGACGCGTGGCCTGACGCGGGCAGCCACGATCGTGGATTCGCTGCGGGCCGCGAACCCGGATCGCGTGCTGTTGGTGGATGCCGGCGACTTGTTACAGGGCACGGCCATCACGAGCATCGCGCTTCGCGATTCGCTGGGCAGCAATCCGATCATCGCGGCAATGAACGCCATGCGCTACGACGCGGCGGCGATCGGCAACCACGAGTTCAACTACGGGACCCGCTATCTGGGCCGCGCCATCAACCAGGCGACGTTCCCCTTTTTGGCCGCGAACGCGGTGACCCCGACCGGCACTCGCGCATTCGTACCGTGGACGCTGGTGACCCGCGCTGGCGTTCGCGTGGGCATTGTCGGCGGCACCACGCCGGGTTCGATGATCTGGGATCGTGACAAGCTGGCAGGACGTGTGGTACTGCGCGCCATCGTGCCATCGGTCGCAGAGTCCGTCGCGGAGGTCAGGGCCAAGGGCGCCGACGTGGTAGTCGTCGTGCTGCACTCGGGTTTGGGCGAGGCGTCGTCCTACGATACTGCGGCGACAGGCCTGCCGAGCGAGAACGTGGCGGCACGCGTTGCCCGCGAAGTGCCCGGCGTGGACCTCGTGGTGTTCGGCCACAGCCATCGCGAACTGGCGGACTCCACCATCGGCGGGGCACTCGTAACACAGCCGCGCAACTGGGCCGGCAGCGTGTCGGTCTCACGGTTGACACTCGCGCGCAGCGGCGGCCGTTGGCGCGTGACCAGCCGCACGGGTGGCGTGATCCGCGCTCGAGGCCACGCGGAACAGGACGCACTCCTGGCGGTCACGGCCGACGCGCATCGCCGCGCGGTGGAACTAACTACCGCGCCGATCGGGACCACAGCGGTGGCCTGGCGGGCAGATTCGGCTCGCGTCATCGACACGCCAATCATCGATTTCGTGCTCGAGGTCGAGCGGCGGACGGCGGGTGCCGATCTGGCGTCCGTCGCGGCCTTCAGCCTCAATGCCTCGTTCGGCCCCGGGCCCATCACGGTGGCGAGGATGGCGGAGCTGTACCCGTACGAGAACAACGTGTTGCGCGCGGTGCGCATTTCGGGACGGCAACTGCGCGCGTATCTCGAATTCAGTTCGCGGTACTTTCGTGAGCGCGCGGCGGGTGATTCGCTGATTGATGCCGCGATTCCGGGGTTCAACTACGACATCGTGGCCGGCGTTGACTACGTGATCGACATCAGCAAGCCAGTCGGGTCGCGCGTCACGACGCTGGTTCGCAACGGACGGGCCGTGTCCGACAGTGATTCGTTCACCATGGCGCTGCACGACTACCGGCAGCAGGGCGGGGGCGGATTCGCGATGCTCCAGGGAGCGCCGGTGATCTACGATCGCCAGGAGCAGATCCGTGAGCTCCTCATCGACGAAGTGCGCCGGAAGGGCACGCTCGACCCCGCCGACTATTTCACGCAGAACTGGCGCTTGGCGCCGGACAGCATGGTGGGAGCCGCGTATCGCGCGATGCGACGGCTTCCCTATGACCGCCCGCCGGCCGCCCGCGTTGCACCGCCAGCGCCATGAGCGATTCGCGCGTCCGGGTCTTCGTCAATGCCGCGCCCGTCGATGTGGAGCGCGGCGCCACGGCGCTCGAATGCGTTCGGGCTTGGCGCGACTCGGAGGCCGAGGGCGTAGCGTCGGGAAAGCGCAGCATCACGGACAGTCGCGGGTTGGCGATTGCGCCCGCGTCGGCGGCCCAGGCGGGATCGATCTATCGCACGGTCGGGGCGCGGGGGCTGGAACGCGATGAGTGAGATCATGTCGCCGGCTCCGATCTCGGAGCTCATGCAGCCCATTGGCTTTGAAGTGCTCCGTCGGCTGCCCAAGGCCGAATTGCATTGTCACCTGGACGGTTCCGTTCGAGCGGAGACACTGCTGGAGCTTGGGAAGAAGCGGGGTGTGTCCATGCCGCGCGGCGACGCGCGGTCGTTGCGCGAATTCATGATCGTCAACGACGCGCGGTCGCTCGAGGATTATCTGGCGCGGTTTGAAGTGACCCTCGCCGTCATGCAGCGCGCCGACGCGCTCGAGCGCATCGCGTATGAGCTGGCCGAGGACGCCCATCGCGACGGGGTGTTCTACATCGAGGTGCGCTTCTCGCCACTGCTGAACGTGCACGGTGGACTCAAGGAGCACGAGGCGGTGGAGGCGGTGCTCAGGGGTCTCGCGCGCGCGGAGGGAGACCATGGCATCCTCTCCCGCGTGATCGTGACGGCGATGCGCGGCATGTCGCCGGAGTCGTCCATGGAAATGGCGCGTCTTGCAGTCGCGTACCGGGATCAGGGAGTGGCGGGCTTTGATCTCGCCGGCGGTGAGTTTGGCAACCCCGCGAGCGCGCACTCGGCCGCCTTCGAGTTTGCGCGCAGCCATGACATGGCGTGCACCTGCCATGCGGGCGAAGGCGATGGCGGCGCGTCCGTGCGGGAGGCGGTGCATGCGTGCGGGGCGCACCGCATTGGGCATGGCACGCGCCTGTATGAGGACCAAGCGCTCCTCGAGTTCGTGAACGACCGACGC
>Ga0206225_1000066_pt1 | contig 15575 bp, 15 predicted proteins | sample MancosB2_FD_155470 | JGI IMG/M metagenome (GOLD analysis project Ga0206225, IMG submission 155470) | Subsurface sediment microbial communities from Mancos shale, Colorado, United States - Mancos B2 | ecosystem: Environmental > Terrestrial > Deep subsurface > Rock core/Sediment | place: USA...
CCCGCGGAGCTGGACAGGGACCCGTCCTTGGCCTCCCGGCAGCACCAGCGTGATTGGGCCAGGCCAGAATCGCGCGGCGAGCGTCGCCGCGTACGCCGGCAACTGAAGGTCGAGCGACGTGAGCATTTCACTGCCGTCGATGAGCAGCAGGAATGGCTTGCCCGGCTGTCTGCGCTTGAGCTTGATGAGATTCGCAACCGACTCGCGATCGATGGCGCCGCCGAACCCGTAGACCGTCTCCGTGGGATACGCCAGCACGCGGCGCAGTTCCAGCTGTTCGAGCGCCGGCCCGAGCGCGGCCTCGATCTCCTCCGGCGACCAGAACGGGTAGGACAGCGTCTCGCGCTTCATCGCAAGGCGGCGGCGGCCGCGGCGGCCGCAAACAAGGCCTCAACGCGCTGGAAGTCGGACTCGTGCGTCACTTTCATGGCGCGCTCACTGCCGGGCACGATGGACACTGGGATGCCGATTTGCTCGCACAGGGCGGCGTCGTCCGTCGCGGATGCGTTGCTGGCGCGTGCCTCGCGATGCGCGCGCTCGATCTGGGCACGCGGGAAGCCCTGCGGCGTCTGCACGCGCCAGAGATGCTCCCGGTCGAGCGTCCTGGTGACGCGGCCCTCACTGTCCACTTCCTTGATCGTGTCCACGATCGGGAGGCCAGGCACCGCGCATTGTCCGGCGCGCGCCGCCGCGACAACGCGATCCACGGCGGCATCGTCCACGAGGGGCCGGGCCGCATCGTGGATTAGCGCAATCGCTGCCTCGTTGGGCAAGTCCTCCAGCCCGTTGCGCGCCGATTCGGTGCGCGTGCGCCCACCCACCGAGAGCAACAAACGATCCACGTCGCATTGAAAGATCCACGGCGGCGGATCCGCGACGTACTGCGGCGGCACGACGCACACCACACTGCACACGTCGGCGCGAGCCATGAATGCCTGCAGGCTGTGCAAGAGCATTGGCTTGCCGGCAATCCAGCGAAACTGCTTGAGTTCCTCACCGGCGGTGCGGGTACTGTTCCCACCGGCGACGATGACGACGCCGACGTCGCGCGTCACGCGAACAGCTTCGCGAAGAGGTCGCCCACCGTGCGCACGCCGACCACCCCGTCCGGCGCGCGCCTCGGCAGGCTGCGATCGGAAACAAACACGCGCTTCATGCCGAGGTTGGTCGCCTCCGCGATGCGACGCTCCAACTGCGACACCGGGCGAATCTCGCCACCCAGCCCCAACTCGCCGACGAACACCGCGTCGGCGGGTGTGGCGCGATCGTACACACTGCTCGCGAGCGCGGCGGCCACGGCCAGGTCGCCGGCCGGTTCCTGCATCCGCACGCCGCCCACCACGTTGAGAAACACGTCGAGTTCGCCGAAACGGAGGCCTGCGCGCTTCTCGAGTACCGCGAGCAGCAATGACAGCCGGCGCGAGTCGAACCCAGCCGTCACGCGCTGCGGTGTGCCGAAGCCCGCCTTGGCCGCGAGCGCCTGCACCTCGATGAGCACCGGGCGTGTGCCTTCGAGCAACGCCGTCACGGCGCTTCCTGAGGCCGATGCATGCCGGTCGCCGAGAAACAGCTCCGACGGGTTGGACACCGCTTCGAGGCCACGCTCGCTCATCCGGAACACACCGATTTCGTCCACGCTGCCGAATCGGTTCTTGGTTGCCCGCAGGATCCGGTGGTCGAGACTGCTCTCGCCCTCGAAGTACAACACCGTGTCCACGATGTGCTCGAGTGTTTTTGGACCGGCGATGCCGCCGCCCTTGGTCACGTGTCCCACCACCAGCACCGCCGTCCCCGTGTCCTTCGCGAAGCGCATCAAGCGTGAGGCGCATTCGCGCACCTGTCCCACATTGCCGGGCGCGCCTTCGAGCTCGGATGTGTACACCGTTTGGATCGAATCCACCACCAAGGCATCGGGCCGCCGCGCCGCGGCGGTGGCGAGCAGGATTTCGAGATTCGTTTCGCTCAGGAGTTCAACGTCGCCCGCGGATTCCTCGAGCCGATCGGAACGCATGCGCACCTGGAGCGGCGATTCCTCGCCGGACGCGTAGAGGGCGCGGCGGCCGCTCTGTTGCAGGCGCGCGGCGACCTGGAGCAACAGCGTCGACTTGCCGATACCGGGTTCACCGCCAACGAGCACCATGGAGCCCGGCACGATCCCGCCGCCGAGGGCAAAGTCGAACTCGGCGAGGCCGGTCTTCCAGCGGGGCGACTCGGATCCGACCACGTCGCGCAGCTTCGGCGTGTCCGCCACGGGGCCCTTTCCCCGCGCGCGGCTGCGAGAGCGGGCTCCTCCATCCTCCCTCCTCCCACCGACCTCTTCGGCCAGCGTGTTCCACTCCCCGCAGGTATCGCAGCGGCCGGCCCATTTCGCATGCTCGGCACCGCAATCGGTGCAGCGGTAGACCGTGCGCGCTTTCGGGCTCACTGAGCGGCTTGCCGGGGGCTCCAGTTCGCGAAGCGCGTGAAGTGCTTGTAGAAATGCAGATTCACCAGTCCGGTCGGACCGTTGCGTTGCTTGCCCACGATGAGCTCCGCTTTGCCTTCGAGCGAGTTGCCGTCCTTGTCCACCGGCCCCTCGTACATCTCCTGCCGGAACAGGAACATGATAAGGTCGGCGTCCTGTTCGATGGCACCAGATTCACGCAAGTCGGACAATTGTGGCCTGTGGTCGCCGGTCCGCTGCTCCGGGGCGCGCGAGAGCTGCGACAGCGCAACGACGGGAACGTTCAGCTCCTTGGCGAGTGCTTTCAGCCCACGCGAGATCTGGCTGACTTCCTGCTGCCGGTTCTCCGCCGACGAATGCCCTTGCATCAGTTGGAGGTAGTCCACGATGACCAAGCCGATGCCGGAATCTGCCTTGAGGCGCCGGGCTTTCGAGCGCATCTCGAGCAATGTGATGCTGGGCGAGTCGTCGATCCAGATCGGCGCGGAGCTGAGGACGCCGGCGGCGCGCGCCAGCATCGGGAACTCATCGTCGCGCAGCATGCCGCGGCGCAGGCGCTGGGAATCCACGCGCGCCTCGCTCGTGAGCATGCGTTGCACCAGTGACTCCTTGCTCATTTCGAGCGAGAAGAGCGCAATCGGTACGTGATCTTCGATGGCGGCGTGCTGCGCCACGTTGAGGCAGAAGGCCGTTTTCCCCATGGACGGGCGCGCGGCGACGATGATCAGGTCGGCCGGCTGGAAGCCGGACGTCAATTCGTCCAGATCCGTGAAGCCGCTCGCCACCCCGGTGATGGTCTTGCCGCCCTTCTGGAGTGCCTCGATGCGCTCCATCGTGGGCCACAACAACTCCTTGATGCGCATGAAGCCGTCGGCTTTGCGCTGCTGTGACACTTGAAAGATCTTCGACTCCGCCTCATCGAGCAGCTCGGCCGCCGTGGTGAGCCCCGCGAAGGCGTCGTGCACGATCTGCGTCGAGACCTGGATGAGCGATCGCAGGATCGCCTTCTCCCGGACGATCTGCGCGTGGTATTCCACGTTGGCCGCGGTCGGCACCACGTCCACCAGGTAGCCGATGTAGTCCTTGCCGCCCGCGGCTTCCAGCTCACCGCGACGGGACAGCTCGTCCGCGAGGGTCAGCGGATCGACCACGCTCCCGCGTTCCGCGATGCCAACCATCGCGCGGTACACGCGTCGATGCCGCTCCGCGTAGAACATCGAGTCATCGACGATCTCGGCCGCGCGAACGATCGCGTCCTGGTCCATGAGCATCGCGGACAGGACTGCGAGTTCGGCGTCTTCGGAGAATGGCGGCTGGCGATCCCGAAACGGATCACGGCTCGCCGAGGGCGCTATCGAGTATTCGACGGACGAGCTGGACATCTTCCCAGGTGGGGCGCTTCCAGGATGGGTTTCGCAGGAGGGCGGCGGGGTGGTACGTCACGATCAGCGGCACGCCGTGATACTTGTGAAGTTGACCTCTGAGCTTCCCGATTGCCAGCTTCGTTTCGAGCAGCGTCTGTGACGCAAAGCTGCCCAACGCGAGAATCGCTCGGGGCCTGATCAGCTCGAACTGACGAATGAGGTACGGGGTGCATGCGGTCACTTCGTCGGGCGCCGGATTGCGATTGCCCGGCGGCCGGTGCTTCAGGACGTTGCAGATGAACACATCATCGCGCGTGAGGTTCACGGCCGCCAGGATCTTGGTGAGCAATTGGCCTGCCGCGCCGACAAACGGCAGCCCCTGCTCGTCTTCCGTGGCGCCCGGCGCTTCGCCCACAATCATGAGACCGGCGTTCGGGCTGCCGGCGCCGGGGACCGGATTCAAGGCTGTCTTGTGCAGCGGGCATTGCGTACATGCGGCCACGGATGCGGCAACGGCCTCGAGTGTTTCAAGGCCCGCCAGAGCGCCGCCGCTGAAGAGGCCACGGTCCGGCGCGCCCACCACGATGCCCGCCGGCAGCGCGGACGGCGTGCCCTGCTTGGCGGGCGCAGACGGCCTGGGTTCGCGCGAGACGGGCACCGGCGCAGGCACATCCGGCGCTGCGCCGGTACTGCGCAACACCTCGCGCCAGTCCGGGCCTCCGGCACTTGGCGCCGACGCGCCCGCCGGCCGCTCCTCCGCTGGTGCCGCGGCTGCCGGCAACGCATCGGCAGATCGCGCGCCCAGCACGCGCAACGCATCGGCGACGCTCATCTGATCGAGCACGAGGTCGTGCTCGCCAGCCTCACGGCGCTGTTCCAGGTACCGGCGCAGCAGGTCCTTCCCGTTCATTTCGTGAGTCGCTCCACGCGGTCGAGGATCGCGTCGGCCACGGCGGCCTTCGACATCAACGGTAACGATTCCTCCGCGCCAGCCCGCGACAACAGCGTCACCCGATTCGTGTCTACGTCGAACCCGGCACCCTCTTCCGTGGCGTCGTTCACCACAATCAGGTCGAGCGCCTTGTCCTTGAGCTTCTTGGCTCCGTGCGCGCGCGCATCGTCGGTCTCAAGGGCGAACCCGACCACGATGGCGCCCTTGCGGCGTTTCGCGATCGTGGACGCCAGGATATCCGTGGTGTGCGCCATCGACAGCACCGGCGCCCGCTTCCCTTTCTTGATCTTGGACGCCGCCGCGGACGCCGGGCGAAAATCGGCCGGTGCGGCGGCCATGACGAGCACGTCGGCTTTCGGCAGGAGCGCGCCCACCGCGGCGGCCATGTCCTCCGTGGTTTGCACCCGCCGAACCTCTACACCGGGTGGCGCCGCAATGGACATTGGACCGGCGACGAGGGTCACGTCGGCACCACGCCGCCAGGCGGCGGCTGCGAGGGCCACCCCCATCTTGCCGGAGCTGTGATTTGAAATGAAGCGCACCGGATCAATCGCCTCGCGCGTTGGGCCTGCCGTGACCACCACCCGGCGACCAAACAGTTTGCCCCGCTTTTCGAGCATCCGACCCACATGCGCGAAAATCGTCTCGGGCTCCGGCATGCGTCCGGGCCCCTCACCCTCGCCAGCCGCGAGGTCGCCGTCCTCCGGGTCGAGCACCAGGTACCCGAGCGTGCGGAGGTGATTGACGTTCTGTTGCGTCTGCGGATGCGACCACATGTGGTCGTTCATCGCCGGCACAAGCAACACGGGTGCCTTCGTGGCCAGCAGAATGGCGCTCAGCAAGTCGCCCGCTTGGCCCGTGGCTGCGCGGGCGAGGAAATCGGCGGTCGCGGGCGCAACCACGATCGCGTCGGCCTCCTTGGCCAGTCGAATGTGCTCCAGCGCGGCACCCGCATCGAAGAGACCTGAATGGGTGGGCCGGCCCGTGAGCGCTTCGAACGTCAACGCACTGACGAACTCGGTCGCTGAGCGGGTCAGGACCACGTCAACGCCAGCGCCCGCCTTCGTCAGCAGCCTGGCCAGCCACGCGGACTTGTAGCTGGCGATTCCTCCCGTGACGCCCAGGAGAACTGTGCGGCCGTCACACGGGCGCACAGGTGAGGTTACTCGCCTTTGCGGCGGGGGACGACGCGATAGTTGATCGAGCCGTTCGACAGCTCCTCCAGCGCGCGGGTCGTGAGCTTTTTCTCGCCCATCGCGGAACGATCACGCGGAAACTCATTCAGGACGCGCGCATACTTCGCCGCCACCAGCACGCCGAGATACTTGTTCGACGCGTTACGGGCGATTTCAACCGGTGTGAAAACTCGCATTTCCCTTTCCTATGTGGATGCCGACTTGATTTCTTCTTCCAGGCGCTCGATCAGCAGCGCAACTTGTGTTCGCAGCCCTGCCACCCGATCCCTGCTCGATACCTCGGCGTCGACGATGGAGCATACACGCTGCACCGCCTGCTCGAGATCTTCGTTCACCACTACGTACTCGTACTCGTCAACCGACTGCAACTCCTGCAAGGCGGACTGAAGTCGGTCAGCCAACTGTTGCACCGATTCCGTTTGCCGCCGCCGCAACCGCTCCAGCAGCACTTCCGCGCTCGGGGGCAGGATGAAGACCGTCACCGACTGCGGAAACACCCGTGTGAACTGTACCGCCCCCTGAACGTCGATGTCCATAAGGACGTGCTTCCCTTCGTGCAAAACGCGAAGGACTTCACTGCGAAGGGTGCCATAGAGGTTGCCATGAACCTCAGCGGACTCGGCGAACTCGCCTTCCTCCCGCTTGGCGATGAACTCCGACCGGGACAAGAAAAAGTAATCGGTTCCCGGCTTTTCGCCCGCCCGGATCTGTCGGGTGGTGCACGAAACGGAGTATCCGACGTCCTTCCGGCGGGACAAAAGCGTCTTGGCGATGGTGGTCTTGCCGGAGCCTGAGGGAGCCGAGAGGATGATGGGAAAGGCTGTCATTCCAGGTTCTCCACCTGTTCGCGGATGCGTTCGAGTTCTTCCTTGATCGCCAGTACGTCACGTGTCATGGTCGCGTCGTTGGCCTTGGAACCGGTCGTGTTGGCCTCGCGCAGCAGCTCTTGCAGCAGGAAGCCTAGACGCTTGCCAACGCCTTCGCCGCCGTTTCCCGCAATGGCCTCCCGAAACGCCGCCAAATGGGACTGGAACCGGTCGAGTTCCTCGCCGACGTCCAGACGGTCCGCCAGGATCGCGATTTCCTGCGCCAATCGGTCCTCATTCAACTGTACGTCGCCGGCAAGCTCCTGCACCGACAGCTTGAGTCGATCGCGTTGCGCGATGATCCGCGCCGGTGCTCGCTCGGCCAAACGGCCAACGGCTGCCTCCACCAGGTCGATGCGCTCGGTGAGGAACCCTGCCAGACGCCGACCCTCGGCTTCACGGCTTGCCGCGAGGGCCGCGGCGGCCCGCTCCACGATCGCCACCAGCTGAGCAGCGTCGCCCGCGTCCTCTTCCGAGTTGGTCACGATGACGTCCGGCAGCCTCAACACGGTCGCGAGATCGATGTCACCCTCCAGGCCGTGCCTGGATTTCAGCTCGCGCAGGCGCGCCACGTAGGCGCCGAGGCGGGCCTCGTCGATGGCCGACTCGCGCGTCTCGTCCCGTTCGGCTCGCGCGGTGAGCGTTACGTGGCCGCGACTCACGGTGCGACGCAACGCTTCCCTGGCCTCGGGTTCCCACCGCGCCAATGCGCCAGGAAGCTTGATCGACGGGTTGAAGAAGCGGTGGTTCACCGAGCGCAGTTCGACCGACACACGAGTGGTGCCGACGATGCCATCCGCTGAGCCAAACCCCGTCATACTTCGCATCATATGAGTGGGCCTAAGTTACGGTGCGACAACGAGATTTTCAATTCCAAAACTCCCAGCGCACGCCATAAATACTCGTGAGTCTGGGGCGTCGGTATGCGGGAATTTCGGCATACCTCGCGTCAAACGTGTTGCGGTAATTCCAGAACACCTCTGCCGACACGATCTTGAACTGGAGCAGGGTCGAAAACACGCGGTAGCCGGTCACACGGGTGAATCCGCTGGTATCCGGCCACAACAGGGTCGACCGGTATTCGTGCACGACCGACGCCCGGATGTGGAAGTTGCCGGTGGGAAACCGATCGAGCAGCGACGTGCTGAGGTACAGCTCGGTCCGCGTCTGATACTGCGGCCGGTAGGCGCCAGTGGTGTCGCTCCAGCGGACCGCGTGCGCGTCGAGGTAAACCGCTTGCCACACTCTGCCGCGGATGGTTGCAAACGCGCCGGTGGCGGCCGAATCGGAGCGCAGTGGAGTTGCCGAGCGGACGATTGCCACGGGATCGACTTCGACGGCGTCACGGTGCATCACCCCGCCGCTCAGCCACAGGTCGCGAGCGCGCAGGCCGGCCTCGATTCGGGAGAACACGGGCGCGCCGGCGGAGTCCGACAGCGGGCGCTCCGTGCCGATTGAACCGGCGAAATACGCAACTCTTATGGGTCGAACCACCGCTGACACGTCAAAGCGACGCGTGGAGTCCAGCCCGCGCCCCTCGCCGAAAGCTGACAGGGACAGTCGCGGTGCGTCCCACCCGATGCGAGCAGACGGCGTGGCCACGTGCCGCCCGAAACCAAAAAGGAATCGCTGCGTGAAGCTGGCCCGCAGCGCTCCCCGGTTGTAGCCGCCGGTGAGTACATACTGCGAGCGCGACCGGCCCGTGTCTGCTGTGGTGCTCGATGAGGACGCGTCGGGCGCGTGGTGCGTGTAGATGGACGTGCCGGCCAAGGTCTGCGCCCAGGCGCCGCGCGATGTGTCAAACCAGGCAAGCCGGAGGTATGCGTCGGACCGAACGCTCTCGGTGGCGGGCACCGTGTCGCCGAGCGTCTGGCTGAAATTCCTGCCGCGGTGTCTGTTCCGTCGCATCAGCACCGCGTCGGCGGTCCACGTTGGTCGGCCGATGCCGACGCGCGTCATGAGTCCCAGTTGATCGCTGCTCTCAGCGAAACGCCCGGCGGTTGTGCTGTACTGCTGACCCGCGAGCTGGAGTACCTCGCCGTGCCGATACCGCCGGCCGAAAAGGCCGCGGTAGAGATTCGTCGCCTGGTCGCCCGTGTAGATGTCCGTTCGGGTAAACGGCGTCGTGCGTTCGACCCGCCAGGTGCGCAGCAGCAATCGCACCTCTGATGCGCTGCGTTCGATGACCAAGTCGTCCAGCGACCAGAGCGGAATCTGCGACAGGTCCCAGACCCTGCCCATCCGCGGGTCGAGTTCCTCGAGTTCGAAGCCATCGACCGAAATCCGAAGGCGGCGCGGGTCGCCGAGGTACGCGGACATCATCGGTTGCGCGATCCAGTTGGCGCGCATGCCCGTGAGGCCCGGTGTGCGATCCAGCAGGTCCTGCACCGTGAGGGCGCCAGATTCGAACATCGTGCGCCGCGTCCAGTGGTAGCTGCCGCTCGGGTCCGCAAGCACAGGGAGTTCCGATTGCGCGAGCGCCGCCTTGATCGTGTCGGCGGCCGCAGCCGAGTCCTTGCGGGCACGGAGAGCGGCCGAGTCGTTCCGGGCGCGGGCGGCCGCGGAGTCGCGCGTCAGGCCGGTGTCGCGGCGTACGACAGACGAGTCGCGCACCTGCGCATGAGCCGGCTGAAAAATGGCCCCGACCAGAAGGCCGAGGCCAACGCGACGCAGCGTCCGTGCCAGCGGGAGACTCAGCCCGCGCGGCCCCGAACGAATTCGACGAACGTCCCGACGGGCACACCCGTGGGACCGGCCGGGATCATCCCCAGATCGGTCTCGCTGTAGGCGGTGCCGGCGATGTCGAGATGCACCCATTGGAATCCGTCGACGAACTCCTGAAGAAACAACGCTGCCGTAATTGTACCCGCCGGGCGGCCGCCGGAATTCTTGACATCCGCTACATCGGACTTGATGAGCGGCTTGAAGTCGTCCCACAGCGGCAATGGCCACCCTGGTTCGGATGCCCGCTTGCCTGCCTCGAGCACCTCCTGAACCAGCGTCTCGTCGTTGCCCATGACGCCCGTTGCAGTGTGTCCGAGCGCGATGACTATGGCGCCGGTGAGCGTCGCGGCATCGAGCACGGCCACCGGCGAGAATCGCTTCGCATACACCAGCACGTCAGCCAGCACGAGCCGCCCTTCCGCATCCGTATTTATGATCTCGATCGACTTCCCATTGCTTGCCTTGACCACGTCGCCTGGCTTCACCGCGGTGCCGGACGGCATGTTCGTCGTGGATCCTACAAGGCCAACGACGTTCACCGGCAACTGGAGCCGCGCGATGGCTTCCATGGCGCCCAGAACGCCAGCGGCCCCGCACATATCGAACTTCATCATCTCCATGCTCTGCGCCGGCTTGATGGAGATGCCGCCCGAATCAAAGCACAGGCCTTTTCCAACCAGTGCAAGCACGGGTTTGTTCCCGCCATTGCGGTATTCCAGCGTGATGAGCCTTGGCTCCTGTGGCGTGCCCTGCGCAACCGACAGGAACGAGCCCATGCCTTCCGCTTCCATCTCGGCTCGGCCAAGCACCGTTACCGTCATCCCGTGGCGCTTGGCGATGTCCCGCGCGGTATCTGACAGGTAGTCCGGCGTACACACATTGCCTGGCAGCATGGCCAGGCGACGAGCCAGCGAATGCCCTTCTCCGATTGCGAGGGCCCGTGCGATTCCGTCGCGCGTGGCAGTGGCGTCCGCCCCGGCGATGGTGACTTCGATGAGCGGAGCGCGCCGCTCGTCCTCGGGCGGCTGCATTTGGAAATCCTTCATGTCCCACGCGCCAATGATTGCGCCCAGTGCAATCGACTCCACGTCATCGACCGAAACGGCACCAGCCACAATGGTCAGCCGCCCAAAGCCGCCCTGGTGCGCCCGCCGCGACGCGATGGCGGCCGCCCGGCGGAGCGCCGAACGGCGGTCCGTGACTTTGCCCATGCCCACGAGGAGCACGCGTTCCACCGCCCCCTCAATACCAACCAGCGACGCGGTCTCGTCGCGGGCGGCGCGGAAGTCGCGCGTGTCCACGGCCCGGCGCACGACCGCGGTCGCTGCGCCAGGCAGCGCCGGCGGTACAACCACGGGCTGTTCCAGCAGCAGGGCGAGTGCTGGAGTTGAAACGCTCGCGAGATCGGGGGTTCCAGCGGCGAGTTTTAGCATGTGCCTACGATCCTCACGCTGTCATGCCCTTGATGATCTGGTCCGCAAAGGCGGACGTGGACACTTCCGTGGCGCCCGGCATCTGGCGAGCCAAATCGTACGTCACGCGCTTGGATGCGATGGCATTCTCCAGCCCGCGCACGATGAGTGCCCCCACCGCGTCCCAGCCCAGGTACTCGAACATCATGACGCCGGACAGGATCACGCTGCCTGGATTGATCTTGTCCAGGCCGGCGTACTTGGGTGCCGTGCCGTGCGTAGCCTCGAACACCGCCATACCGTCGCCGACGTTGCCGCCAGGCGCGATTCCCAACCCGCCAACCTGCGCCGCCGCGGCGTCAGAGAGGTAGTCTCCGTTGAGATTCGGCGTCGCGAGAACAGCGTATTCGTCCGGCCGCAGCAGCAACTGCTGGAACATGGCGTCGGCGATGCGATCCTTGATCACCAGGGCGTCGGCGCGAGCCCGGGGACCGCCCTTCGACAGGTCCGCTTCGGTGCACGTCGTCTCACCAAACTCGTCGCGCGCGACTTCGTAGCCCCAGTCCCGGAACGCGCCCTCCGTGAACTTCATGATGTTGCCTTTGTGCACCAGCGTCACGGACGGAAGGTTTTTCTTGAGCGCGTACTGGATCGCCATCCTGACGAGCCGCTTGGATCCGAACTCGGACATCGGCTTGATGCCGATCGCCGAGCGCTCGCGGATGTCCTTGCCGAATTCCGTTTTGATGAACCCGCGGAGCTTCTCGGCCTCGACGGACCCGGCCGGCCACTCGATGCCCGAGTACACGTCCTCGATGTTCTCCCGAAAGATCACGACGTTCACCTTCTCGGGTTCCTTCATTGGATTGCCGACGCCGGCGAAATAGCGCACCGGCCGGATACAGGCGTACAGATCCAGTACTTGCCGCAGCGTGACGTTCAGGGACCGGATGCCGCCACCAACCGGCGTCGTGAGTGGGCCCTTGATGGAGACGCGGAATTCCTGCATGGCGTCCACCGTCTCTTGCGGCAGCCAGTCGCTGTGCGCATTGAACGATTTTTCACCGGCGAACACCTCCATCCAGCGAACGCGTTTCTTTCCGCCGAAGACCTTGGCGACCGCGGCATCGAACACGCGAACGGACGCACGCCAGATGTCGGGACCGGTGCCGTCGCCCTCGATGAACGGGATGATCGGGTTGTCCGGTACGTGGAGAACGCCACCGTCAAAGGTGATTCGTTCACCATCAGCGGGTACTTTCGCGAACTTGTAGGTCGGCATTCGAGTGTGGTGAGGTCCTGCGACGGCGCGGCATCTTCAAGATGAGCCCTGCGGAGTGCCCAGGACGAGACTCGAACTCGTAAGGTCTTGCGACCGGAGGATTTTGAGTCCTCTGCGTCTACCAATTCCGCCACCCGGGCAGCGCGACAGAATCTAGCGCTTTTCGGGTTTGCGGCTGCTACGGCCGCTGAATGGTCCTGCCTACTTGCAGGTCAGTGTCTTCTGGACCACTGCCTCGGGACCGAGCCTGACATCAATGACCTGCTCGACGCTCGCGCAGCCGGGTGCTGTGAACGTCAGCCGATGGCTTCCCACGGACAGTTTCACGCGCATGCGGTCCGTCCCCCGCACCACGCTGTCGACCATGATTTCTGAGTGAGCCGGGGTCACGGCGATTCTCACGAAAGCCGAGTCGCCTGGCGGAGCGCGATTGAATCGGCCGGGGCCGCCTGGACCGAACGCGTCATCCGGTGGCCCGCCGGGGAATGGGCGCATTTGCTCCAGTCGGCGCCGCACCTGCTCCTGAAGTCCAAGGTACTTGGCGCGCTGGAGCGGAGTCATGACCGTTGCCAACTCCTTTTGCTCTGCCTCGGCGATGGCGACGCGCCGTTTCTGTACGTCCAGCAGTTGCTGCACGTACTGATTGATCTTCGCGGAGTCGGCGTCCGAGCCGATGATCACCGTCGCCTGGAGTTTGACGCGCGCGTCGCGTTCGTCCATTTGAGTCTCGCGACGTTGCTCCTCGTACCTCCGGGTCAAGGGACCCAGCTTCTGCATCTGCTCGTCGCTGAGGCCCACACGCTGGCGCACCGCGCGGGCGAATTCACGTCGTACCTCGTCCTCGAGTTGCGCGCGTCGCGGATCCTGCATGCCACCCTGCGGCGGACGGTTGCCCATCCCGCGGCCCGGCCGCTGCGCCAGCGCCGATCCAGCGATTCCCAACACGAGCAGGCCTGCCACGAGAGCACGCATTCGGGTCATTCGCCACCTCGTCCGACGGCCGGCACAACCACCTCGGGCTCCACTGACGTGACGGCCTCGAGCTTGGCCATCTCCGCCGCCAGCGCGCGGAGATCACTCTCGGGGATGTCAGTCAGTCCGCCCACCGAGAGTTCGGGAGACTGCACCGCCGTGGCCACGACCGAGTCCGGCCGGTTCGCGGTGCGCTCGCGGATCACCGTGGCGGTTCCCAGCAAAAGCACGACGCCGGCGGCGGCGCGGAGCGGCCAGGAGCGCGCAGCGCTCGCCCAAACGGAAGGACGCCGGTAAGGTGGCAGCCCCGCGCCGATGCGCGACGCGTCGACGCGCGGCACCGATGCGCCCGCGTACACTCGGCGCAGCAGCTCCAGCTCGGCCCGGCAATCTGCACAGCCGTCCACGTGCGACAGCACGTCCGCACGCACGCCAGCCGTCAGCCGGTCGTGCAACAGATCGGGCAGCAGATCCCGCATCGTCACGTTGTCGCAGTCACGCATCGAGCCGCTCCTTCACCGCGCGCATCGCGTTGTGGTAGTGCACGCGTGCCGCACCCTCGGTTGTTCCCACCGCGTCCGCAATCTCTTTGTACGACAAGCCTTCCGTCACCCGCAACACGAACACTTCTCGCTGGGTCGGCGTCAGATGACCGATCGCTTGCCACACCTGATCCCGAGTCTCGCCAGCCACCACCCGATCCAGCGCACCGTACTCCGTGGCCGCGGCATCGTCCGTCATTTCAACCGCGGCCGGGCGTCGACGCTCGGCACGCCGCCGGTCCAACAACAGCCTCCGCTCAATCGAAAACAGCCAGGTACGGAACCCGCTCTCCCCCCGAAAGCCGTCCAACGACGCAAACGCCCGCACGAACGTGTCTTGCACCAATTCGTCGATGTCCTCACGCGCTCCACAACTGATTGCGAATCGCGCCAGGGCGGATGCATGACGCTCAACCAGCTCGGTCGCTGCCTGCTGGTTGCCGGCCTTCCAAGCGGCGATGAGCTCGCTGTCGCGCTGGTCACCGCTGGTCCGGCCCGGATCAGTCATTCGCCTGCAAGGTAGACGTTGGTTCCGCCCGGTTGTTAAGCGCTTGCCGTCCGTCAGGTTGCGGAATAATAACGGGGCATGGCAAACGCCCCGTTTCGCCCAGAACGCATAGCGCACCGCGGCGCTTCGCGGGAACGGCGGGAGAACACCCTTCCTGCGTTTGAGCTGGCAGTCGAACGGGGCGCGGATGCCATTGAATTGGACGTGCACGCCACATCGGACGGCGTCGTGGTCGTTCACCATGATCCTGTCGTGGCTGGCCACACCATCGCGAGTTCGGCCTGGGCGGAGGTCGCCGGAATTGAGCTGCCGGGCGGTGCCGGCATCCCTCGACTCAGAGACGTGCTCACCACGGTAGGCGGCCGGGCAACGGTCTACATCGAACTCAAGGGCGCTGGCTGCGAGGCACCAGCGATCGCGGTCGCGCAGGAGTTCGGCCACCGGTACGCGGTCCATTCGTTCGACCACGCCGCCATCGAGCGAGCAGCCGCAATCGCGCCAGACGTGCCGCGTGGCGCACTAATCGATCGCGGAACACCGCACGCGGCGAAGCATCTCGCGGAGACGGTTCGCCGCCTCAAGCTGCGGGATGTCTGGCCGCACCACTCGCTCGTGGACGCCGAGTTCGTCGCGGCTGCCGCGGCTGCTGGTGCTCGCGTGATCACCTGGACCGTCAATGAGCCAGATGACGCGCGACGATTCGCTGCACTCGGCGTCGCCGGCATCTGCACGGATGACGTGAGATTACTCGCGAACCTCTGACTCGCGGCTGCCCAGCGAACACAAGACCGCAGACCGCAGACCGCAGCAGGAGAAGACCGCAGACCGCGGTTCTAGGTCGGCGGCGGTTCGCCTGGTTGGGCTTTCCGGCGGTCTGCCGCTTCGCGGGCAAGCGTCTCAAGTCGCTCGATCTCGGCTTCGGCGTTCGTGACTTCGGCTGACAACCGCGCGTATTCGTCGGCCGGCATGTCGCCGCCAGCTTTTCGCGCCCGATACACGCCGTAGCCGAGCTTCTGCGCCGCCTTGTCCATCGCCTGGCGCGAACGCATCACGTCGAGCCGCAGCTTGCCCTCGTCGAGGGCTTCCTGCGCGGCACGCCCGGCCCGGTTCAGTTCGTCTTTGAGCTTGTTCCAGAGTGCCATGTGTGCTTCCTCCAGTCTTCACTACGGGCGCGAGCCGTCGGGAGTTCCGCCAAAACAAAAACGGCGTCCCGCGATCGCGGAACGCCGTTCAGCCATTCATGAGACGTTACGCCGACGCGACCTTGGAGGGTGCGTAGACGCTCACCTTGTACCGCTTGCTGCTCTTGTGCTC
>Ga0206225_1000067_pt1 | contig 15541 bp, 25 predicted proteins | sample MancosB2_FD_155470 | JGI IMG/M metagenome (GOLD analysis project Ga0206225, IMG submission 155470) | Subsurface sediment microbial communities from Mancos shale, Colorado, United States - Mancos B2 | ecosystem: Environmental > Terrestrial > Deep subsurface > Rock core/Sediment | place: USA...
CTCGATGTAATGTTACAAACCATGATCGACAAGCAAGGCAAACTTCTGGTTTTCGAAGATTTTATTATTGACCAAAATCTCCCAAAATACAGAAAAAAATCGGACAACAAGCTAAACATGGCGGCTGAAGATGGCGAGAATGATGAAGACAGTAAAGATATGACACTAAATACATGGCAAAGTAATTTTGTTACTTATAGGGCCGACAATAACGAAAACGGGCAAGTCATGGTAAAGAGATAAGCGAAGAAGAATATGAAATATGGACGATATTGGATGAATAAATGTGATTTTCAAATCTGCGGTGGTTATCCCATTATTTGTGGCGAGAACTCGGTTCAATATTTGTACAAACGGAAAGGTGCGGGGTCACCCTACTCGTACGTGGCAGCAAGATGCGATTCGCATCAAGTAAGTGTTGAACGAAATCAAATTCTGTTTGAAAAGGGAGACTTGAAATTGATAACTGAGGATGAGTACATAATTGGGAAAGTGCTGTGTGAGTGATTATTGAGCTAAAACATCGATGATAACAGCTTATCTCGATAATGCCGGCTACTGAGAAAAGATGACGGGAGCACGTGGTGATGCGAAGGATAAAACTTGGATTGGAAGTACATTTGGGAACGCCGGACGGATTTTACATTTCGGCGAAGCGGCGAGGTTACGCTAAACAATGAAATTTGGGATTATGCATCGCGACGTCCTCCCAAATTCTTTAAAATCTAACCCGAAATCCTCCAAACCCGAAATCCTCCAAACCAACAGATCATCAGATTTGTGTTTGGATAGGCCCGTCTTGAGTTTGGTTTTTTCCTGTTTTCTTTTCGTCCTAATTGTATCCTACATTTGACTACATTTCATTACATAATAATGTAAAATATGTCAGATAATTCAACCAAATATATGGCATATAATTCGGACCAGGGCGCCGAGTTCTATCTGGTAAAATCAAGCCTTGACGCGATTGTACAATCTTCGCAAACTGTCCCTGCAAATTGGCCGAACGATTGAGTGTTTGGCCTTTGCACTTGGAATCAGGACCTTGTAAATTATTCGCCCACCTGTATAACCCGTGACCTTAATCTTCCGGCCACGAACTCCAAGTTTCTTTTCCGACTTTCCGACAAAAATCTGACCTACATTAGGTAAACCTGGGCCGCGTTTTGAATTCCGAGGTTTGGAGATCACGTCCGCAACAGATGGACCTGGTTCCTGCACATCCCTTACAAGTTTGTGGTTCGCAAATAAATACTTTTCCGTTATAGCTCGGACATGGCTCCCACCCGTAACTCCCTTTGCTGCCTTCAAGACGGCTGGATAGATCCGCCCGTTGGTGAACACCTTGATCTTAATGACCCGGCCGGTTCGGGACTGCCAAACTTGACCAACCTGGATCTTAGGTTGCCTGGACTCGGCGTTAGACTTTGGATCCTGACCCGTAGGATGTGGCTTTTGGGCCGCAACCAATTTGTAACTTTTGGGTAAGCAACGAGCTTGAATTGTTTTTCTTCGCAAGATTTTGGTCGCACCCTTCAGGATTTGATATCTAACAACACCCCGTCTGGATATACTCGTAACCTTAAGAAACCTACCTTTGAGCTTCCCGTTCTTCCCGGTCCAGATCTGACCTACCTCAACGGACCCGGGCTTCGAAGACGGCTTTTGAGGAAAATCCACACCCATTTCCTCTGAAAAGGCTTCATCAATCGCTGAGACTCGTTCTTGAAATAAATCACCCGAATTTTGAAGCTTGTCTTTAGAAGAGATCCCGGATATAAGTTCGCCCTCCCCTCGAATCGCCAAACCTGAGGCCAGTCCGGCAAGTTCTCGGAAGAAGATTGAGAATCTGGAATCAATAAGCTTCAGAAGAAGCTTTCGAGTATCGGCCGGGTCTCCCGGCTTCGAAAGTCCGGCTAAATGGGTTTGGACCTGCTTGGCAACGAGCTTTGAAACAAATCCCTCTAAAACCGTCTCCATTGAGGTAATTTCCATAAAAGAAAATTACACTCAAAGAGATTGGATCTATTTCAAGTATTTAGCCCTTGAGCCCATACAATTGCATCGCATATTTGAGGGCCAATTCCTCGCCACGCATCCTAGAGTTGAACCCACCATGTTCGACCAATTGGGCTTGAGCAGCCAATACTTTATCAACCAATTTAGGATCATCTTCCATGATTTGTCTTACGACTTGTTGGTCAAATTCCCGCATCCTGCGGTTGAACTTTCGCATCTGGACCGAGACATATAGGACTTGGCCCGCCAGTATTCCAATGTTGAGCAAAGATGCGATTAGAACTAGATTCATTCCGATAATACTCCTGAAATCAACCAATCTTCTTCCGTCATCCCGACAGCATGCGACGACCTAGATTTAAATCTAGGTAGAATTCCAATTCCGAATCCATTTTTAGTTGGATCAGATATGCTTTGGGTGCTTCGTAAATTTCCGGATCTAGACGTAGAATAATACCAAGCCCCCGACCCGGATCTAGAAATAGACGGAGATGCTTGGTATTTATTAGGTCTCGAAGAAATAGACTTGTTTATATAAAGGTCCGGAAAAATCATAGTGATAGAAGAATTTTACACAGTAATTTATTACAATCAAGATCCAAGAACTCGAGCTCAAGGTCCCAGCTCGACGGAGCTGCGGGTATATCAGCCGGTAAATCGGTCCGGGTCAAGAACGGAATTCCGCAACCCTTACACTTGAACCAGGTATAAACATTCCGGTCTATGTCCGGCGAAAACGAGTTATTGATGTCATCCCATGGGATCTCGAACCCAATTGCTTCCCACTCATGGTCTTTCACTCATTCCTCCAATGCTGATTTGACTAGAAACTCGTTCAATTGGTAAATAATTTCTTCGTGCATATACTCTTCTAGAAGAGCTCGTACTTTATACCTAAGCTTATCTCTCTTGGTAGTCTCGTCAAACTTAGCGGCCCACTCCAGCCACTCTAGCTGACCCAATTGGTCATCTTCAAGTTCCAAATCTACGACTTCAATCATCGAGCACCTCATCCACACGAGTTTCGCGAAAGATGGCGATAAGCTCTTCTTCATTCATATCGACCAAGCTGCGCTTAAATAGCTGCTTCATGTTCTTGATACATTCTAGACGTTTTTGTTCTATCTGGTACTTAATGAATGCGGGTATGTGCACTTCGAACACTTCATGTGCATGAGGATTGAATTGAAAGCTCGGATCCTTGGCCTTGGTCTTGATTCGATTTCTCAATCGATCGAATTTGTCGGTATCGCTCAACAATTTCGAGTTTAGAGCGATCACTGTTTCCACAAAGACCAAGTTTGCTTTGATCGAACAGTCCGTCATGATGGTCTGCCTGAATGAATTAGTTAGGAAGGTAGTAATCATGAGAGGACTATTTTCAATGAATGTACGAGATTCATGGAAGATAAATAACCCGGAAGTGCCCGGATGGGTAAGCTCGAGCCCCTTATGATCCAAACCATTCACCATCACCATCCTTTGGTGAAACCTGGGAACCCAAAAATTGGTCATGAATCCAAAACCCCCAAAATTGCGGCCTGGTCGAGCAGTTTTTGGACCACATCTCCCACAGGTTCTTGTTCCTTGATTTTGTAATACATGTCACGAATTTCACGCAGATCCTTGTTGAATAAATAAAAATCCTTGAATTCCGGGTTTAGGATGTATTCCAACCACTGACGCACATCATAATCATAATCAGCGAGCCGACCATTTTTCAGAATGGGCTGTTTGGTGGTCCTGGAGATTGGGTCGGCCAAATCTTTGGCAAACTTGATCAACCGGTTCGAAGCCTTCACGTAAAAAGATTTCTTGAGGTCCTGTGGTAGCTTTTTCCCAATCTCCATACCAGTGATAGCTTTGAATCTTAAACCCACAATCATGTCGAACGGAGACTGAGCCCACTTGCTGGATGTGCCGAACCTAAACTCAGCTGCCGTCCTCATACACCGATTGTTTAGAGTATAAGATGCAAGTGCGTCCGACTCCGCCCAAGCAAAAAACTCTCGCTTGAATTCATCCATTCTCGGAAGCATGAACGCGAGTCCGACGTGATCGGTTCGCTTTGACTCGGGCTTGATTTTATCTGAACGCATTCGTTCGTCCATTGCCCCGGTGTTGAGCCAGAATGTGAAGAGCGCTCGAAGGAGGTTATCCTTCGGAGAGACCACATTACTTGTGTTGTAATCAAGCTTCAGAGGCTCGTTCATGTCTCTAGTACCTGCGAGATTGTGACGACATCACACGTTGGGTAAAGAAGAGTCCTGACAGGGATTCGCCAGTCCCGCCATTGAATTTCATTGAAACCACCTGCCGCAGGAAACAATTAACGCACACCATGGCGCGAATCAAATCCCGTGGGTTTGGGCGGTTGCCAGGTACATTAAGTGGGACCCATTTATGATTCACGATTCAACCATCCATTAGATTATGACAAGACCTAGTGCATTTGTCACTTCAGAACCTTCTTGGCTAGAGTTATTTTTCCTCTTTCTACGAAAAGGTTTGAATGGCCGATGAAGGCGGATTGCGCGGAACAGGCCCGAATTTCGTTGCGACGCAGGACCTGAACCATCCACGTCGTGCCAGGTCCGCCTTCGGCTGATTTCAGCACCGTCTTGAGAAAAACCCATTGGATTTGTTTCTTGGTTTTCATTTCTCCACCTATGAGTTACAAACCAACTTCAATGAAGAATTTCATTCGTAATCTCTTACTGCCAAGAAGCTGCCGCATTTCGGCAAACCACCATCCGTCAATTCGGTATACCTGTAGGTGATGGTGGCACCGATCTTGGGAGGGTTGTTACGCTCAGCGTCACTCAGCCCAGTACCGACGCTGAAAGTCTTTCCGTTCGACATCTGTAACGAGGGTCGAAGCCGAGCGACTGGCTGACAGTCCATCCGCGCTTCATCCTTCCGCTTATCGTCTCACGCTTGAGTCCAGTAAGCCTCGACCACTCGTTCAAGTGAAGTCTACTACCATCGTGCTCGATGTACTTGAGCGCCGTTGATGCCATGTTGTACCTGAACACCTTCTCTTTCTCAGGAGGGTTTGGAAGTTCCGTTTCGGTCCCGACGAGTTCCGGGTTGATCCAAAACCTACCGTCGATCCTCGGACCAGCGTCGACCTTGGATCTGATTACCAGGTACGGGGCAACGATCGTCCATAGCTTGATCGTTGAGGTGTGATGCATGACTACCGTCGGGTACCTGCCCTTCCTCAGGGCAAACTTCGACTGGATCCCGAACTTCACCGAAAGCCACTCCTGTAGAGCGGAGACCGAGTCTCGGTCAAAGCCACATGTGTGGAAGCTCGACTGCAGCTGGCTTCGCTCACCATTCTTGAGCCTGTTTCCGGCTCTGCCCCAAGACCCGTCATCCTGGTACCAGACAGCCAGGGATACATCGTCCATCATCGACAGCCACTCGGACGTCACCCTCTTCTTGGCGTCGAAGACGCACACCTTGTAGACTTTTTCGAGTCTTCCAAGGTCGTAGTGGTGGAATTCGAACACGTCCGATCCGTAACCGCTCTTGGCTGGTCGGATCTTCCCGGTAAGCCCGATGGCCTTTGCCTTCCACTCTAGGTACGACAGTTGTGCTACGCTGTGCCTCATCGCGAGGCAGTAGGTGGTTCTGTCCCTCGAAATCGACGCGTCTCCGAGGAGAGAACCGTACGTTACACTAACCGCTAAATCTTCCAGCTTCACTCATAATTTCGCACTGCGACAAAAACCGGAAAACGCGGAATTCCATCCTTTGAGAGCTCCTGGAAGGAGAATGTGACGACGGAGCCGACCTTGGGAGGCAAGCGGCGATGGCTGTCGGCCATCCCCGTGCCGAGCTCGAATTCGACGCCGGCCCTGAGAAGGCAAGATTTTCCTCCGACCACGAGGTTCGCGTCCCTCACGGTCCTCATTCTAAGAGCGCCAAGCATACCCTTGAGCCTACCCTTGCCGGATAGGTGTCCGACGACCTCGGCCTCCGAGTCATAGAACGACTTGACCTTGAGAAGAGTGTGGCTCCGGCCGGGCTCGTAAAGCGAGCCCGGCCTGCGCAGCATTAGCCCCTCGCCGCCGATCGCCTCGATCCGGAACAGCTCCCGCTTCAGGTGCGTGACGCCCTCGCACAGCGTCTGATCCAAGACCTTCGCATATGGGGCCGCTGACAGTGTCTGCTTGCAGAACTCGGTCCGCGCCTCGAAGGCGAGTCCGATCTCAGGGGCGTCGAACACGCGGAAGGTGATCTCTTTCCATGCGTCGCCGGAGTTCTGGCTCTTCACGATGCTGATCGTTTTGGCGAACTCCGCCCGCCCGAGGAAGAGCTCACCGTCCAGCGTACGGTCGCCGAGTCCCTGCCTGAACCAGTCCGGTGGGCCGTATTCGTTGCCTTGCCGCGAGACGAACCTTCCGTCCTTATAGAGGGCGCGAACGCCGTCGAGTTTTTCGCTCATCCACCACCCAGTTGGATCCAATTCCCCGTCCCATGGATGAGCCAATAACAGTTTGGGGCCGTTGAGCTTGGCCTTCTCGTCCGGACGCAGCTTCCTTTCTTGGAGTGCAACCCGATCCAAGATCGTTTGCGCATCTGCCGCATTCGCAGTCACGATTCGGTTAGGAGCAATGGCTCCGATTCGAGCCAACTCGGATGCTTCCCCGCAGTGCAGTTTGAGATGTTTGCACGTCCTCTTGTCGATGTGAACGGACTGATTGCGCCAAGCGGGACAACTGCAGCTAAACACGCCCCCAGTGTTCTTCAGCTCGTACGGCTTGGCGCTCGAACCCTTGATGTAAATCGGCTGGCCTTCGATTAGTGCAGGCATGCGCGTCCTCCGATCGCTGTACGCGCGGTGCACGACGATCCGCCGATTTGCGTTACCGAATTATAGGTAAAGAATGAAGCAAACAGTGGCTTCTTCAATAGAATCAAACACCTCTACATTCGACCCAAGCTTGAACATTCGGCGAAATTTATGTTCTTCGCAACGACACTTCAATTTCATATGTTTGCTACGTCTATCGACGTAAAAGTAAATTGCATCTTTCTGGCAATCATCCCACTCAGGGATATTGGAAAACATACACCTTGTCATGTGTCAAACCTGAAGTAGCACGTATTCTTGCTCAGTAAATTCAGGCCACGAATTACGTATGGCTAAGTGTGAGTTACATCGAAATATGGGCCAACCCGGATTACCATAAGCACGGTATGCCTTAACGGCCGGTTGGCTACACAGACTACATAAACGCCAGTTCAGTATCTGTGTGGGCTTCTTGTTCATGGGGCTACCCGAATACCACTGAATATCTAAAAGACGCAGGAGAATACATCCGAAAGGCTTTCTAGGGTATCGAGACGGCCAGGTTTACTCGTCCAAGACGATACGAATCAAATATTCTTCGTCTGTTAACCCTATTTTCTTTGATGACTTGCATATGATATGCATATCGCACGGCCATGATAACCTTCGGCCGTGATTGGTAATAGATGCAAATAGACGTCTTGATCCTGAGTGAGAATGAGATTTCTTAGAACTTATTAGAGAAAGGATCATCTATTCGTCCAGTACTTTCTGGATCACAAATTCGAGATCCGTCAATCCTATCTTTTTGGAAGACATGGATTGGGATATGGACTCGGACCCGGACCTGGACACGGACCCGGACCCGGACCCGGACCTGGACCGGGACTTGGACCTGGACCTGGACCAGGACCCGGACAAGGACCTGGACCTGGACCTGGACATGGACATGAACACGGACCTGGACATGGACCCAGACCCATTAAGATAGGGAGGAAGAATCATTCGCTTAGTACTCGATACATTTCATACTCTTCGTGCGTAATCTCACGGAGAGAAGTAGTATTGAACGGTTTGTGATATAGGCAACTAGCTAGTAACGTATCCATCTTTAGATGATAATAGAAGAACAAGGCCCTATCTAATGATAACCGTTCATTGAAAATAAGCAATTTGCGACAAGTGTCGCAAACTGCATTCCCGTTTGAAGAAACATTAAGTGACCCCCGAGGATCACCTTTCACTCTTCCATCAGAATTTGGATTGGTGCGCTGGGCCATTTCTCGATAATCGCCTTGTCGAGTGCTTCCGGGTCTTTGAACAGAATGGCACTGGTTGTGTTTTGCCTGAAGATCAGAACGTAAAATAACTTCGTTCTCTTCTTAAACTGTTCAAATGCCTTGATGTAACCGTGCATTTCACACGATTCCATTCGAGTCACTTTCCAGTAAGAAGGATGCTTGTGCTTAACGCCTGCGTGGTCCCAGTTGGTGATCACGATCTCGGTGTTACCATGGAAATACGCGACCACACCGGGAAGCTTCTTGATTTCTTCAAGCCTCTCGGTGCGATCCGTTTTCTTCAGCTGATAAACTTTGTTGAGGAGCTCTTGGAGCTCCATGTGTTGAGTGGCCATCATATTCTCGCCAGATAGATCACCCTTCGGTCTTCATTGTCTTCATCCCAATCCTCGATGATGTACAAACTATCCGGAGCTTCGGGTTTGATATCTTGCAAGTACAACATGGCCGTTTTTACGGCTTCTTCGTAAGATTTGGCCTGAATCTTGAGTAGAACTGGCACTTCGAAGAGCGTTTCTTTTGTCTTCGTCTTCATCAGATGACCTCCAAATGAAGCAGCTCACCCAAAGCGGGGTTGAAACATCGGTAGGCGCCTTCCGTACGGGTTCCATCCGCGTGAATCGTGTCCCTCGTGTCGGCGAATACGGTCAGAACGGGGTCGCCCCTCTTCGTGGTCCATACTCGATGAATCTTCCCGAAGCAATGTCGCCTCGCCATTCCCATTTGGACGATACATCGGTGTGCCTCAGCGATCGCTCTTGGCTTTGGCGGTCTGCCTGCGATGTAACTGACGAAAAGAAGGTCCCCTTCCTTCGCGTCCTTGAGCTTGTCCAACATGTCGAAAGGTGATAGTGCCATGTGTGCTGCGCGCCTCCGCCCGTGGGACGCGCACAGCCGCGCGATCGGCCCTTTCGGCTTTGAGAGAAATTGGTTGATCAAGTGTTCGTAAGTGTATAAACCAAAATGGCGAAGCCGAAGGTCATGGACACGGACTGGAGAAATTCTTGGCCCGAAGAGGGACAGAAACACATTCTTGATACCGTCACTTTCCTCAAATCCGTCATTTCTACTTCTAAAGTCCTAACTGCGTCTTCGTCCGTCACCGGCAGACGAATTCAGATCCGTGTTCAGTATATCCACAACGGGAAAAAACGACTCGGATATTATTCAAATCATCTGAATTCTGTAGTTAAGAAGTTATCTCCAGGAGTTGAAGGCTTCTTGAAAAAAGTTAGTTGTCTCGAAAAACGAGCAAAAGGATATGCATCAAATATGTATCAATATAGTCATGTTTGCATTAAAGTCTTGGATGAAGAAGATCCGCAGTGGAAATCGAAGTTCTTGCCTGTGATTAATGAAGCAATTGAGAAGATGCATCAAGTTGCGATTTCGGGTCAACCGCAACGAAACACAGAATCTCATCTTCATAAGAAGGCAGCTGATTATTTAAGCGGTGCACTCAAATATGCCATCACCAATGGGGTTACGGAAGTCGAGGTCAGTGATATGTTAAAGATCGCATTGGTGGAAAATACCCTAGACTCCTGATGACTCTGATCCGGTATGAACCCCGCCGCGGTTGTTGCCAAATTACGCCAGATTGCTGATTTAATCGATAACCGCGACTCAATCGATAACCGCGACTCAATTAGCCGAGTTGTTGTAACCAGCGCGATCGGCCAGATCGTGACGGCTGTTGAAAAATTCCGGCCGCCTCAACGCCCACTTCCGCCCGTTCCGTCAACGACGTACGACCTGACGCCGCCAAAGCCAGAGCAGCGGAGCTTCCCCGGAACTCTGAGGGAACAGCGCCTCAAAGAGCAAAGAGAGAAGCGAAAGGTTGAGCGTGAGGAGATGGATGAACTCCTTCGCAAACAGAAAGGGTTACATTACGAACTTACAAATCCGGCTGCTCGAGAACGGAACTTATATAAGCCTGAATTTGATTCAATTGAAGACTTCGTCCAATACCTAGATGACATGGAACGCGACACTTACACAATTGCGGAACGCAATATCTTAATGGATAAAATACCACATCCGCCCGAAATGATAAAAGAACTTGAAAGGCTTGAGGCTACTTTAGGAGCTAAGCCAGCACCCGAATATATCAGAAGAGTCAAAGACAAAATTTTGCCGAGTTACATTAAGTCTGAAATGGAGAAGTGGGATAAACATCTTTTGTTGAGACCAGTGGGAAAAATTCGGACTCCTGATCCTGTAATTCAAAAGGCAGCAGATGCGGTTGGCGCCAGCTTTGACGATATGCGTAATTTCCTGATGATGTTCGAATCTACGGCCGAGATGCCGGTGGACTCAAAGCCGCTAGCAGAATTATATCAGGCTTGGGTGGAAGGCAGCTAGCCTTCCGGTGAATTCACTGATGGTAATTTACTAATTTGTTCACGCGCTAGTTCCCAAGCGCGTTGAATGGTCCAGGAGAGCGACCGATCCATGCGGGCCGCTTCTTCCTTGATTTCTTTTAGCATAAGGCTGCTGAAATAGAGACTCTGCTTATTTACCCTGGATTTTGCGCCCATTCTTTACTTTACAAAGACGCGGCGCACGAGCTCGCGGCGCACGAGCTCTTCATCACAATTCTGACCGAGCCCGAGTTTCCGTAACGTTCTCCTGGTGTGGGGCTTTTCATAATGCTTGATGATTAGACCGCACCCAGTGCATCGCCATGAACTATTTTGAACCCATTGGCCTGGGCCTATGAAACTGGGCTCTGTCCAGTCACAAACTTTGATGAATTTGTGGTGGGTCATGAGTTAAATACGACACTACCCATGACCCGGAGCTGGAGTCATGGGTAGTGTCAACCCAGTGAAGCTACCTCTTTTTACGGGGTGGAGGTGGCTGAGGCAACAACCTGGGCGGAGCCTTTCTTATTAACTGTAACCATTCTTTGCCGAGTTTTGTGTGCTTTCTTAGGTTACAGGCTTTGCAGGATGGTCTAAGGTTTCCCAGCACATGTGGACCTCCTCTCGAGAGAGGCTGTACATGATCCCAATGTTCAAATGGGCCGCCACAGTATGCGCAAGCATTTCCGAATACCGAAGCTCTTTGTTGTAACATAGCCTCCGTTATAATATGAAGCGCTTGAATCCATTTTCGCTTTATGCGACGCTTCGAATTTATTCTGGCTATATTTCGATGCGCTTCGTACCACCTTTGGGCCGTAGCTCGTCGTTGAGGCCTTGTTGCCTGATAATAAAGGCGTTGATGCTCTATTACCGAGTCACGATTCCTTAGGTACCATGCCTTTCTATTTTGGGAGTGTGCTTGTTTATTCTTTCGGTAGTACATAGCGCCATAAACTTGACGCTTTTCTTGATTTGAGTTTCTCCAAGATTTGAGAGTTTTGGAAATTTGCTCTTTATTTTCTTTCCTGTATACAGCTTTTTTTAGCTTCAGCCGATCTACGTTTTTAACGCACCATTCCTTTTTGTAGGCCGAGATTCTCTCGGCATTCAGTTTTCTGTATTCGGACTGGCAAACTTTGCATATATTGCATAATCCATCACGACTCTCTTTATTTTTGGTAAATGTGGCCAATGTTCGTGATTGGCCACATTTACCACATTGCTTTACAGTTTCGGAATTTTGTGTGTTCCTGTCTTGGTCTTGACACACAGACCCGCGAAATGTTGCTTCAGTAGCCTCCAGAGCTGGTCTTTCTTTGACGTCGGGACCACCATTCCTCGTTCTTGGCGGGAGAAGAACGATGTCGGGATGGTCCTTTTCAGATCGTTGCTCCAGTGCCAGTTCCACTCGCTTTTCTTGACCCATACGATCACAGATTCATTAACAGTCGAAGATTTTGGGTCCTTCACTTCGACGACTGCAATGCTCTCACGCAGAACGGACGCAAGCTGTTTGTACCCGAGAGAATCGATGGCGTCGCAGATGTCGCCGTGGATGGGAGCCTTTCGGTTCAGGGACGCGATCTTGACGAGTCCATTCATCAGGGCCTTGGGTCCCTGTGGCTTGTATTTCTTCGTGAGATACTCGACCAACGATGGGTATTGGGCGAGATCGATCATGGCCTGGATCTCGTCCGGGTTGACTGGTTCGCCGTTCATGTTGGCCCGCTTGCGGCAGATTGGTCCGATTCCGAACTGGATGCTGTCGGCGTCGGTGAGCTTGAGTGCGCAGTGGGCGCAGTTGGAACACACACCTTCGAAGATGAGCTCGTAGCGCCGACCCTTGTGAAGGTACTCCTGCGGTGGCATCTCGAAGCCGTCCTCCACGAGGGGCGGAACCTCGGTCGCGACCTCCATCTCTTCGGAGCAGGGATCAGGCTCATCGTTGTTCGAATTGTCCAGCATCGCAATGACTTCGTCGGTAAAACTCATGGTTGCCGTTCCTCCATCCCGTCGTACGCGCCGGCCAGGCCGATCGCCCGAATCTCTTTCATGACTGCAGTATTTCTAGTACACGCATCTGCTGCAATATTTGATTGCTGATGCGTTCAATCACCGAATCTTCGACGAGCCACTCCGGAACGCAATGCTGCAAATCCGTTGTGATTTGGTTGTAGTGGGGGACGTCTTCTCCAGTTGTGATCAGATGGTATGCAATTTCCTGGGCTATGGCTCTGTATGAGGCTTGGGCTTTAGGGCTGACCTTCAATGAAGTATACAGCTTACAAGTTCCGTTAGAAACGCGCGGGATGAAAGAATAATAATTTTGGTTCGCTCTAATTCGTCCGATTTCTTTGCGGAAGGGTTCTTCCAAGTAAGTGTCGTCGAGTTGTTGTACTTTCGCAGTCCCGATTGCAAAAAGTCTGACGCTTTTGGCTTCATGTCCACCATAGTGCGATTTATCAAACTTATCTCCGAATTCGACCTTGATGAGTTCGAATGGAGTTAGATCTGATCTTGAGACCTCTTCACGCTTGGTGAAGGTGTGTATCGTAACTGAATAATATGGAATATTATGATGTACACTTTCGCTCAAAGTGGGCGTCGGTTTGTCATAAAAGCCTTGAGTCTCGAGCTTATATAGTGCCAACTCAGCGCGTTTCCCGAACTCGACCATGTTTTTGAGATGCTCGATCGCGTGTTCGGCTGCTTCGTCGGAAGAATTGTTGTCTACATTGAACGTGTATTTACCAGCCACGCTTCACCTCGTCGATTGTACACAGAACCTTGCCCGATCCCGACTGATCATTCGTCAAGAATGCGGGAAATCATGTATTCATCGCATGATTTGGGAATTCGAAGAATATCCCACGTACTTTGTGGCATTACATACTTCATTCGATGAAGATAGCCACAATTCTGACACCGTTGGTAAGTAAATCGGTTTGACCAGCCCAGAAGCTGCTGGTTTTCTTCTTTTTTCCAAGAGTGTGTCATTCATCCAGTACTTTCTGGATCACCAATTCGAGATCCGTGAGTCCACTTTTGGTGGAAGATTCGGACCTGGACCCATACCTGGACCAGGACATGTACCCGGACCTGGTCCTGGACACGGACCCGGACATAAAGTGATAATCAGAAAGAATCATGTGGAAAGGATAAGTGCGATTGAGACCAGCTTGTCGAGATCGTCGATGGTTTGTGGGATATGACCGCCGGCTTGGTAGATTTGAATCGCCGCATTGATGACCCGAAGCGCATCGTCTTTGGATGGACTCTTCTTTTTGTAAGGAAGCGGTGTATGTACACGCAATGTACCACGACTGCGATTCAATTCAACATGTTGAAGGATCTGCCTGGTTGTCAGGTTTTGCGCATGATCAAGCAGAAAAGTGCTGGGGAATGTAGTACGCCAGATGAGTTCGCTGACCAAGCTTTGGTCAACGCCGGGGAGTTTCGAATACTTGAATGCATATTTGGCGAGAAGATCGGACGTGAAGCCTTCGTGCCGGACCATGCGGTTCGCAAGGAACCCGCGAAGGATCTCATTGCGATCGCACTTGTCACACTCCACGCAATGCTTATAAACGCCCCTGTAATAAGACTCGAGGTCTTTGATGAAATCGCGGACCGGCCCGGTTTTGGTTTTGGCCGTCAAACCCTGACGTTTCTTTTTGCTGGAACCATACCCCGTGATGGTGATGATACAATCCATCCGCACCTCCGATAGTTGTACGCCTGCCGGCCACCGATCGCCCGGATCCGATTACAACTCTAGTATTGATTGGATCAAGTATTCGCTCTTATTGATCTTAATTCCTTGATATCGGTACGCGTGGGTCTTGCAAAATGCGATGCAACGTCCGTAGTGAGTCTGGAAGAAATAACATGCCTTCTTACGACATTTACCTGCGGGTCGCGCACCTGGTATTGACCAACCGATCTGGTCGCACTGAATGATTAGTGATTTCATAACGAAAGTATTTTGTTAATTTGAGATAGTCTAAATGCGTGTACACGCGCATTGTGTTCGTCGCAGAATTCTCCGCAGAATTCTCCAAGCGAATTAACGCAAACCCCTTCTCTCCAAATAACCGTAACTGCAGACCCATCCATACTCAACGGAATAACAACCATGTGGGGTCTGGTGGACTATATATCTACTTGTACTCATAATCGGGCGTAGGTTTGGTCAGATTCAGTACTTCGTACGAATCGGGTCCGGTCGTATAATACACACGTTTGACACGCCGTGATCTCATGGCAAGCAAACAACTGGGGCATGGCTTCGCCAATGCAAACTGGCCTGTCCCTTTCATACACCGAGCGACGAACACGACCGAACCGACGTCGAGCTTGCGGCAAAGACGAGTCTCCGCATGCGCTCGGGCTTGCGGAACTTCGGTCGGTGCGTTGATGGCACTAACCATTGTGCCGTCATGGCGAATTCCGACCGCACCGAGGAGAAACTGACGCCTATCCTTTTTGGACATCGTCAGACGCGCCGCTATTTCGAAATAGGTGAAAACTTTGTGCATGTCAGGATTCGATGGTTTGTTGGATTAAAACAAGATCACAATCGTCCGATAGCCAATTCACGAAATTCACCGTGTAGGGTCTTGGCGAGTCCGTAAGCTAAAATCTTTCCATAAATACGAGTATAACCTAAAGATTGGCATCTGGTGCAAACAGGTGGATGATGACTTGATCGTACGAATCTGTGAGGCTGCATCGGCTTTGTACCTAGGGCGGGACTTGAACCCGCAAGACCTTACGGTCGGAAGATTTTGAGTCTTCTGTGTATGCCGTTCCACCACCTAGGCGTACACTTATTTTACACTTATTTGAGCCAACCACGCACTACGCAAGTCCAAGACAGTAACAATGAGAAACGAAAATTTGAACTGAAAATTATTCTAAATGATTTCAAATCAAAACCATGTATGGATTGCAACAAGTCTTTCCCAACATATGCGATGGATTTGGATCACAGAGATATAAACCTTAAGAGTTTTTCGATTTCAGACCTTCTTCATCGTTTTGTTCCA